>ENA-UOXV01007472-UOXV01007472.1-marine-metagenome-genome-assembly--contig:-NODE-7472-length-11051-cov-5.244089_pt1 | contig 11051 bp, 7 predicted proteins | sample MGYA00238165_ERZ766961 | MGnify/ENA primary metagenome ERZ766961 (study PRJEB28924, sample SAMN03173240) | marine metagenome | biome: Marine; feature: Water; material: Subsurface seawater | place: North... | reverse complement strand
AGCTCTAAGGGCTCGCGCCCGGGTCGCATCTTCTCCGCGTCGATGATGGACGCCAGCTTCCCCGCCGCCTCATCCAGCCGCCCCTCCTCGTTCACCACCACGTAGTCAAACTCCCCCATCCGTCCCAGCTCCTCCCTCGCCGTCTCCACCCGCACCGCCAGCTTCTCCGGGGTCTCCGTCTTACGACTCACGAGTCTCCGGCACAGGTTCGCCTCCGAGTCCGCCGCGATGAATATGAACACCGCGCCGGGGATCAGCGTCCGGACCGTCGCCGCGCCTTGCACGTCGAGCCTGAGCACCACGTCCGTGTCCATCGCCAACTTGTCCCTCACCTGCTGCTTCGGGATGCCCTTGTACTCGCCGTACACCACCGCGTGCTCGATGAGCTCGCCGTCCGATATCATGGCCTCGAACTCCTCGGTGGTGACGAAGAAGTAGTCGACGCCGTCCTGTTCGCCCGGACGCATGGCTCGGGAGGTCGCGGTGACCACCTGATGGAGGTCGGGCCGTAGCTCCTGGAGCCGGCGCATGACGGCGTCTTTGCCGACGCCGCTCGGGCCGGATATGACGATGACCGCGGGGGGCGGGGTGGGCATCGTGGGTTCCTCCGAGAGGGTCACACCGAGGCGTTCCTGGACGTCGCGTATGACGGCGTCGGTCGGGCCGGCGACCGCGCGGGCCGTGAAGGATCCATGGCCGAATCGTCTCCCTCCCCCGGTGGTGGCTCCCTGCCCGTGGCCGCCCCGCCGTGTGGGGGACGCGAGTGAGCGCGCGATGGATGGGACGCGGGATTTGAGCGCGCTGCGGATGCACGCCGCGACGGGACCGCGCATGACGGGGGCGGTCAGCGCGAGGGTCATGGTGCCGGGGGGGCGCGGACCGAAAGTGACGCGGACCCTAACACTTTTTGCGATCTCGGATGAGCGTGGCCATCGTTTTTGGCCGGTGGACACGACGGGCGTCGACGGCCAGTAATACGCGCGCGGGGACCCAGACGGGCCCCCGAGGAGAGGTTACTCAACACATCGACATGTCCGGTCCCGCGGCGGGACGGGCGGCCAAGAACGCGGCGGTGGTCGTCGGAGGCGGCTTCGTCGGCCTGAGCTCCGCGCTCCATCTGCAGCGAGTCGGTTTCCGGGTGACGCTCATGGAGGCTGGGGACGTCGTCGGGGGCAGGCAGTCAGCGTCGAACGGGAACGCGGGTACCTTCGCGCAGTACGCGTGTATACCCGTGCAGCGCCCGGGGCTGTGGGCGGAGGCGCCGGGGCTGATCATGAACCCGCGCGGCGCCCTGAGGGTCGCCCCGTCGCCCCACCTCCTCAAGATGGCTCCGTGGGCCCTCGGCTTCCTGGCATCCTCCGACCCCGACCGCGTGCGCGACACCGCGTACGCGCTCGGGAGCATCCTCCGGCTCGCCGAGGACGGGTACAAGGGCGCGTGGGACCACGCGGGCATCGACATCGACGGACCCATGGGCAAATACGCACCCAACGACGCCACCAGGTCAGACGCATTCGCCGCGAGGAATGGATACATCCTGCTACAGAAGGACGTGCACTCGCGGGGCGCGCGGGAGACCGCGGAGCTGCGCCTCGCCGCCTCGGGGGGACCGGCGCACCTCAACATGGAGGCCATCGACGCCTCCGGGGTGCTGGAGCTGGAGCCGAACCTATCGGATGACGCCGCGAGAGGCGGAGCGTGGTGGTTCAAAGATGGATGGTGAATTTTATTTTGGGTTTCTTCGTATGGGCAATTAGTGTAACGTCGTGTTTTCACAGGTTTCTTCGCGATCCCGAATCGCTCCTTCACGCGATGCGCGACGGTTTCACCGCGAACGGCGGGGAGATCAGGACCGGGGCACACACGCGTCGGAAAGATGGAGGTGAAGCCCCGGGGGCAGGGAAGGTGACGCTGGTCACGGGGGCGAGTACAAGGGGCGCCGCAGAGGGTGCGCGGGCGCAAGTCGTGTCGTCGGATGGGGGATCGATCGACGCGCATGTGGTGGTTCTCGCCGCGGGTGCTCACTCCGCGGGTCTCGCGTCCCAGTGCGGGGACCCCGTGCCGCTGGACACCGAGCGCGGGTACCACGTGCAGTGGCCGGGTCTCAGTGCGGGGAGGCCGGGCGACGGTGCCGAGGGTTCATCGCAGGCGGGTTTGCTGACTCGGCCGGTGTGTACGCCTGAGGGCGGGTTCATCGTGACTCCCATGTCGGGAGGTGTGCGAGCCGCGGGCTTGGTGGAGCTCGGGGGGACGTGCGCGGCCCCGGTGCCCGAACGGTTCGGGCAGCTCGAGGACTACACGCGGTGGATGCTGAAGGAGGAAGCGGTGGCGGCGCTCGGGGAGAGGGACAGGGCAAACGATTGGCTTGGGTTCAGGCCCACGCTGCCGGATGCGCTGCCCGTGATCGGTCCGAGTTCCAAGGTCCCGGGGGTATTGTACGCGTTCGGGCATCAGCACGTGGGGTGGACGCTGGGGGGGATCACCGGACGGATCGTCGCGGACCTGGCGTTGGGTAAGCAGCCCGAGGTGGACATCACCCCGTTCGCGGCGAGGAGGTTCGACGCCACGCCGTGGTGGCGAGCGTTCCGGGCCTTCGCTTAGACTCGATTTATTATTCGGTTCGTTTGGTTATTCGGTACCTGACGTGGCGGTACAGTAGTCTAGTGTACGTACAAGTAATACGATGCGAAATTTGCGCACTCCATTCGTCCGTCTGTCCATCTCGCTCACGCGTCCTCGGTCTCCGGCTCGCTCATGACCTCAGCTTCGTACGCCGCCCGCACCGCCGCGAAGTCCTTATCCGCGAATCCCATTTGCCTGGCTCGGATGTACTGGCCGTTGGACGCCGCGCTGATGGGCGCTGGGACCCCGAGGTCGTCCGCGAGCTGCAGCGCCAGTCGTAGGTCTTTCTGCTGCAGGTACACCTGGAAGTTCGGCTTGTAGTCGTTCTTGCGCATGAGCTCGCCCTTCGCCTTGCACAGCGGGTTGGCCATGGCGGATTCCCCGAGGACTTCCAGGATAGCCGCCTCGTCCAGCCCGGCCGCCTTGGAGAGCGCCATCATCTCGGCCAAGGACCCGACGATGTTGCCCATCATCACCTGGAGCATGAGCTTGGCCCGGGCGGCGTCGCCCGCCGTGGGGCCGAGGAGCCAGCGCCTGCTGCCCATGACGTCGAGGCCCGGGAGCGCGGCGTCGAAGGCGGCTTGGTCGCCGCCGCAGAGGAAGAGGAGCGTGCCGTCCCTCGCGTCCCTCCACCCGCCGGACACCGGGGCGGCGAGGAAGCCGGTGCGGGGAGCGGCGGCGGTTATGGCGTCGCCCACCTGCTCGCCCGTGGCGGCGTCGACGGTGGAGCAGTCGACGTAAGTGACGGGCTGGGCGGATGCGGGCCTCGCCGCGATGCCGGCCACGGCGCTGTCGGGTCCGTCCATGGCGACGGCTTTGGCCGCCTTGGGGTCCGCGAGCATGGCGAAGACGAGGTCGCAGGTGGACGTGACCTCCGCGGGGGTGGACGCGACCGCGGCGCCGAGCTGGCGCAGGGGCTCAGCCTTGGCGACGCTGCGGTTGTAGACCATCACGTTCTGCCCGGTGCCCACCAGGCGGGACGCCATCTGGGCGCCCATGATGCCGAGGCCGAGGAATCCGACCCGTGGGGCGGCTGCGGACATCTCAACTCGGGGTTCGGATGCTGATGCTTTCGTGGCGCGAGGCGGAGTCGGTGTTCGGAGACGTATCGGTGTCAAACGCGCAGCCATCGAGTGGGCGAACCAATGCCCTAACTTCAGGGATTGCTCTGGGGTTCACGAGACCTCACGGAAGTCCAGGCTGGCACTCCGGATCGATAAGCCTTCCTCATCATCAGAGCTCGTCGCGCGTCTCACCGCGCCTCAGGCCTCACTAGCCGCCGCTTCGGCACCCAAGTCTGCGCCGAGATGTTCGCCGCGGCGAACTCGAGCGCCCGGGCTCAGCCTCTGGTGGTCCAGAGCCGCCGATCGTCGTGGCCGAGGCGCGCTCCGACGACGCGATGGGGATGTCATCTCGCGGCTTCAGAGGTGGTTAGCGCGGCGAGGGGAAAATATCTGCGAGCCTCCGTTGCCACCTTCTCGTCGCACACGCGCACCGTATCCGCTCAGCAGACCGAGGCGCCGGGGCTCGACGAGGAGACCGTCACGCGGCTCCGCGCCGACACCCCCGGCCTCGAGGGCTTCGTCGAGCGAACCACCGAGGCGGTCGCACACTTCAACAACGCCGGCTCATCGCTCCCGCCGAAATGCGTCCTCGACGCGCAGCTCGAGTACCTCGAGCGCGAGGCCATCGCGGGCGGCTACGAGACCGTCGAGGAGCGCTCCGAGGACCTCGTGCGCCCTTATAACGCCATCGCCGACTTGCTCAACTGCGAGCCGTCCGAGATCGCCATCGGGCAGAGCGCCACGTCCATGTGGCAGGCGGCGTTTGGATGTTTCGAGTTCGATGAAGGCGATCGCATCCTCACCGCTCGAGCCGAGTACGCCAGCAACGCCATCGCCTACCTTCAGACCTGTGAACGTACGGGTGCGGTCGTGGAGTTCGTCCCGTGCGACGAGCGCGGGCAGCTCGACGCGGCGGAGCTCGAACGGATGATCGTGGATGACACGAAGGGTCCCGTGAAGCTCGTCTCCGTCACGCACGTGCCAACCAGCGGCGGGCTCGTCAACCCCGCCGCCGCGATCGGCGCCGTGACACAGAAGCACGGGATACCATACCTCCTCGACGCGTGCCAGAGCGTGGGGCAGATGCCGGTGGACGTGGAAGAAATCGGATGCGACCTGCTCGTTGGCACCGGGCGCAAGTACCTCCGGGGTCCGCGCGGAGTCGGTACGTATATTTTAATTCTCGTACGGGCAATTAGAATGATCCTAACTGACGACGTGTTTTGTTTCAACTCTTACAGGGTTCCTCTACGCGAGCGACGCGTTTGTGGAAAAGACGGACGCGCAGCCCGTGATGCTCGACCTGCACGGCGCCAGGTGGGACTCCATGGGCACCTACACCCCCGCCCCGGGCGCGACGCGTTTCGAGCAGTACGAAGTGAGCTTCGCCGCCAAGGTTGGTTTGGGGATCGCCGCCGAGTACGCCCTTGACGTCGGCGTTGAGAAGGCGTGGGAGCGGATACAGTGGCTGGCCGAGTGCGCGCGTAAGCGACTGGAGACGATCGACGGGGTGACCGTGTGGGACGTGGGTGAGGAGCGGTGTGGGATCATATCGTTCAGCGTGGACGGGGTGGACGCCGGGGACGTCCGAAAGTGGCTCGGTGAGCACGGGTGCAACGTGTGGACGAGCAACGTGAGGCGTAACACTCGAGCCGAGTGGGAGGGTCGGGAGGAGAGCGAGGACATGCCGGAGGAGGTGATCCGCGCGAGCGTGCACTACTTCAACGCCGAGTGGGAAGTTGACAAGCTGTGCGCCGCGGTGGAGGGTCTGTGGATAGCGTCGCTGAAGGCGGACACTGGGGAAATCGTTTAAATGTTTATGCACCTTCCAGCTCTCAACGTCAACGACACGCGCAAACAATATCTAAGTTACATCACTTCTTCTTCTGCGCCGTGACGTTGAACTGGAAGTGGATGATGTCACCGTCCTTCACCACGTACGTCTTTCCCTCCTGCCTGTACTTGCCCGCAGCCTTGACCTCCGCCATCCCTTTCCCCTTGGCCAACGCCTTGAAGTCGTCGAACGCGACAACCTCCGCCTTGATGAAACCCCGCTCGAAGTCGCTGTGGATCACGCCCGCGGCCTGAGGGGCGAGTGAACCCTCGTACAGGGTCCAGCACCTGACCTCCTTCTCCCCCGCGGTGAAGTAATATATCAAATTTAGCTCTTTGTATCCCTGGACCACCATCTTCGGGAGCGCGCTCTTGGCGCCCTCCACGGAATCCAAAAACGCCTTCGTCGCATCCACGTCCTTGCGTACGTCCCACAGCTCCTGTTCGAACTCAACGGAGAAGGGAATCATGACCCCGCCGCCGTGTTCCTTGATCCACGTGTGGATCTTAACGAGCCACTTGTTCTTCTTGCGGATAAAGTCCTTCTTCGAGAGATTGACCAGGTACACGATAGGCTTCGTGGTGATCAGCCTTCCCAGCTTCTCCTTGATCATCAGAACCTCCGGAGTGGTCCACTCGCCGTTGCGGATGGGTAGGTTATTGGTCAGCATCTCCTCCACCTTGTCCATGGTGGAGATGAAGAGCGCGCTTAGCTTCATGGTCGGGTTCTTCTTGACGTCCAACTTTTCCTGTTCCACAGCCTTCTTCAGGTACTGCATGTCCTTGGCGCACAGCTCCGCCTGGATGGTCTCCAGGTCCCGCACGGGGTCCACGGAATCGTCGACGTGGATGACCTCCTCGGAATCGAACGCGCGCACGACGTGGAAGATGCCGTCGACGGCCGAGATGTGAGACAGGAAATCGTTCCCCAGTCCCGCACCCTCCGCCGCACCTCGGACCAGACCGGCGATGTCGGTGACGTGCAGGTAGGCTGGATACTCCGACGGGGGTTTCCACATGTTGCACAGGAAATCGTAGCGTTCATCAGGCACCGCACACCTCGCCTCGTTGGGTTCGATGGTGCAGAAGGGGAAGTTCTCCGCGGCTATCGACTGATCGGTGAGGAGATTGAACAGAGATGACTTGCCGACGTTGGGTAAACCGACGACGCCCATCTTGAGGTTGTTGCGCACGCGACCGAATCGAGCGGCGCCCACAGCTTCCTCGGGCTCATCTTTCTTCTTTGGCGGCATGGCGTAGTATCCCTCACTCTGACTCGCGCGGGCCAAAGGCGGCGCGGCAAAAAGTGTATCGGAAACTGCGGATCTCTCGGCTAAATGCAAAAGAAACTTCAAGATGCATGATGTCGCGCAGACGCGGTGAGGGCGAAGAGGGAGAGAGTCATCTTAAGTTTATCATTCGAGCCGCAAGGTGCGGCTCTACCCTTGTTTTACAAATGTTTTTATGTATTTTTTATCCCGGCCCCTTCGAGCGAGCATGTTTGTCGTACAACCGAGACGAGTCATTCGTCCGGAATATGTTTACCTGATTTGGTACACTTCGAAGACCACGGCGGCGGCATCCGATGCCGTCGGCGCTCTTCCCCCCTCTCTCTCCACCCTCCATTTTTTGGTTTTTTCTCTCTTGTGTTTTCTGTTCATCAGTCGCGCTCGTCTCAGAGCTCAACCTCGGGCTCGAAGCCCTCGAGGTACGAGTCGAGCAGCTTGGTGTACTCGACCATGAACCTATCCTCGACGCGGTCATCCTGATCGAGGTCGGCCCACCCGGTGCCCTTGGGACGGTGCACCGTGAGCCCGTCGTCGGCGCGAACAGCCGCCGAGGCGGACGAAGCCGCCCTGGACACGAGCTTCTCGAGGTCGGACATGCGGTTGGGCATCGGCCTCGACATCATCCCCGCGATGTCCGCGGGGCAGCAGCCGATCGCGGCGGCGCGCTGCAGCAGCGTGGTGCACACGCGGAGGACGCGTTCGGAGCTGGGCTGAAGCTCGATGCCCTGCTCTCGGAGTAGGTCGATGTCCGCGTCGACGTCGATGTCGGCGACGTACTCGCGAATCTCCTCCGAGTACGGGAGCTTAGCCTGGGGCCAAAACTCCCACTCGAAGCAGACATCCTCGAGAGTGTGGGGGAGCGCGTAGCCGTGGTCGATGGGCACCAGCTTCATGTCGCCATCCTCGGACTTTTGCACGAGGATGTTACCCGCGTTGCGGTCGGTGTTTGCGAGCCGGATGTCGAGCTGCGTGATCTTGTGCACCTCGTGGACGGGAAACTTGTGCGGGCCCATCTCCTCAGCCTCAGTCGCGCCGTGCACGTACGCCTGGAACGAGCCCAGCTTGCCGTGAAGCGCGGAGAGGTCCTCGCCATCCTCGCCGTGGAACTGTTCCCCGAGGTTGGCGAACGACGTCGCGGGGACACCGGCGAACCCGTCGTGGTCCAGCACGTACGCGGCAACCTCCCGGCTGGCGCCCTCGCCGACGCGGGTCCCTTTGCGTAAGCCTTCCCCCGACGCCGGCGCGACGTTGCGGCCTCGCGGGTTGTTCCTCGCCAAAGGTTCCTCATCCACGGGCTTGAACACGGCGCAGGTCTGGCCCTCCTGGTCGCGGAGGAAGTACGCGCCGCCCGTGCCCGAGCTGGCGAGCTGCGGCCGGTTGCCCATCGCCAGTCCTTGGCGCGCCAGGTCAAAGCTGCGGGACAGATCCGGTGAGCCAAACGCGGTGGGGGAGTCGTTGGAACCCGCCGGTGAGTCCCACGCGCTGTCCACGGATGATCCCGCGGAGACGCCGGTGTATCCCATCGAGTTGCGGCGGCCGGGGATGTTCCGCGGGACGCTGTTGTTGGCCGGTTGGCCGTTGGACCCGAGGGGTGATAAACCGCCGGGTTTCCAGGCGGAGTTGGTCGCCGCGTTCCAGCTGTGCCTCGAGGGGCGGCGCATGGGGATGCCGACACCCCTGGACGCGTGAGGTCTGAGCTCGAGCGTGGCGCCGTCGGCGACGCCGTACATGTTGAGCGGGCCGTCCTTGAGCTCCCTGCCCCCGTAGAAGAGCTGGGAGGGCAGTGGGGACTTGACGGCGCCCTCGCCGCTGGGTCGCATCGCCTCGAGCTTGGCCCTGAGCGACTCGGTGGTCTCGTTGGCGTGGAGCTTAACCTCGAGGTCCTTGGTGCCGCGCATCTTGACCGTGATGTTCGCATCCTTCCTGACCATCAGGTGGAGCGTGGTGTTGTCTGTGATGCCCTCCTCGACGACGGTGGCGCCGTCGTCTTCCAGCGTGCGGCCGTCGTCGGCGACGACTAGCGAGAGGTCGTTCATCTCCGTCTCGGGCGCCTGCAGGAGCTTGGACCCGCCGTGCTCGAGCGCGTCAGCCTGGACCATGAACTTCTTAAGGTCCGCGACCGTCTGGTGCTTGTCGAGGGGCAGCCAGTACTCGCGCTCGTCCACGACGCCGTCGTCGTCGACGCCCGCCGCAGCTTTGACGCAGATGTACTGCATGTCGCGCAGGCGCATCATGAGCTCGCGGTACGCCGGAGAGGAGCACTCCTCCTCAACCTCATCCTCGGTGGCGTCCGGCTCCAGCTCTTTGAGCTCATCAATCTCGGACAGGCTCGACGCGGATGCGGAGCTCGCCGGGAGGAGGAGCTTGCGGGTGACCAGTCCGCCGCCCAGGCTCTCCATCAGCGTCTTCCCGCCCCTCGCGCCGGACATCCAATCCGGCTTGAGCTTCAACGTCAGGCTCGTCACCACCTGGTTCCTGAGAACCTCCACGGGCTTGGAGTTGCCGTTGGCGAGTAACACGCGGATGTCTGTGGCGGCGCGGGACGAGGCACGCGGCGCTCCGAGCGGCGACGTCGGCGAGTCGCTCTCGTCGCCGCCCGCGTCGCCGCCCATCTCCGCGCCGAACGTATCGTCCGAGTCGCACTCATCCGCCCACGCCTTCGTCGGCGACGCCACCATGCCGAGCTTGGAGGCGTTGAACACGAGGTCCTCGTCGTCCTCGTCGGTGTCCTCGCGCAGTGCGGTGAGGAGCGAGGAGTGGAAGCCCTCGATGCGGTTCGTCGGCGGCGGCGTGTTCCGGTTTTGGTTTTGTTGATGCGTCAGCGACGGGCTCGGTCGCCTCGTGGGTTCCTCGTGCCCGCCCGGGGTCCGAACGTTCGGCAGGTTCACCGGGGGGGCCGCCGGTGGCCTGGGTTCGATGAGGCTGAACATCGAAAGAAGTTGTTTTTGAAAGAAGTTGTTGTGGTTGGTTGTTTGTATTCGGGGTGACAGCTGTGGATTCACAGATCCGGCGCCCCTAGCGAAAAGAAGAGTGGTTTTCCGATCCCTGCATGGATGGAAGGGGAAGGAGGCGGGGCGGCGTGAGTTGAGCGCGAGTGGACGAGGGACGCGATGGCGGGCGTGCTCGGGGTTGGGATAGGGGTCGAGGATGTCCGATACGCGCTCGAACCCTCCTCGCCCGGTCCCGTACGCCCCGACGCGCTCGGCCGTTCGAAGAAGCCGTTCAGGGTAAAAAAGACACAGCTGGCGGGTTGGTGACTCGGACTCAGGAGACCAAGGTTCGAGTTCTCACCGTTTGGGTGCCCGAATCCCGGAGTTAATCGCGGGTCACGACGGGTTCGGCGAGCCTGCGTCGCCGGTTGAACGCCGGACGGTGCGGGATTCGATGCGGTTTGATTCACCCTGTACGTGTCGGATGTGATTTGGTCAGTTTTTGGCGGATACGAGCGTCGCGAGATGGGCGGGGCGGCGCGGAGACGGAGGACTTCCACGTCCTTCTTCTCGCGCATCGCCACCCTGGAACTTTCCCGAGTCCCGAAAAAAAAGCGAAAGGCCCCGGCGGAAGGGCGCGGCCGCGGGCTCGCGCGACGAGGGTTCACGCGCGACGAGGCGCGAGGACATCCCTGAGGGAGTGTACCGACGCTGACGCGGCGATCACGCGCGTCTCGCGGCGGGAACTCGGCGCGGGGAAGGAGGTTGCCGTGCTGACGAGGAGGGGGTGTTCGAGACGGAGATGGGGCGCGCACCCTCAAAGAAAAAATGGAAGGCCCTCGCCCTCGTTTACCACCGTCGTTCGCAGACGCCGAACGAACGGTTTGCCTGTGAGGGCCACCCAAGTGTCCCTGACGGTCTCACCAGCACGAACGGACGAAAATCGCCCGATACGCGAGGATGCGAGGACACCACCCACCTAGATTCCGGCCGTGCCGGTTGCGCGCTATTTTCTAATGTTTCTTCCTCTCGCTTTTTCCCGGGAGTTCAGCCGGGGCTCGATCTTACGTTTCCTATTTTTCGTATGGGCAAACAGTTTCGGTCCCATCCGCGACCTTGCAAACGTGGCACGCGCCAAACACAAACGCCGAGACGGACATGGAAGAAATGAGAAAAAGAAGTTGGTTCCTGCCCGGGATCGAACCTGCAATCTTCGGAAATTTTAACGAACCGGTCTCTATCGGCAAACAGTTCAAAATTTGCTCGAAGCGACGCGCAATTGGCTTTCTATTTGACGACAAATGACAAATGAG
>ENA-UOXV01007471-UOXV01007471.1-marine-metagenome-genome-assembly--contig:-NODE-7471-length-11051-cov-5.496271_pt1 | contig 11051 bp, 9 predicted proteins | sample MGYA00238165_ERZ766961 | MGnify/ENA primary metagenome ERZ766961 (study PRJEB28924, sample SAMN03173240) | marine metagenome | biome: Marine; feature: Water; material: Subsurface seawater | place: North... | reverse complement strand
CCCCCCCATACTGATCGGGCACGCCTCGTCCCTCCCCCCCGTACTATCCGGACACGCCTCGTCTCCCTCCCCCGTACGGGCACGGGCCAGCGGCCGACCTTGAGCTCTTGGGCCTTGCGGAGGCGCTCCACCTCCCGCTTGGCCGCCTCCTCGCGGCGCCGCCGCTCCTCGCGCTCCGCACGCCGCGCCTGCGCGCCGCCGCCGCGCCGCTCACGCTCACACACGCGCCGAGCGGGATGGGATGGTGGGCGGGCGCGGGCGGCGGGGCAGACTGGAAGGGCCCGCTTCGGGACGGGAGGTTCCTGCTCGCGCTCTTTGCGCATCTCCTCCTCGACGATTTGCTTGCGGCGCGCCTCGGCCCGCTGCTCCTCCTCCCACTTGTGGCGCTTGCGCTCCGCGCGCTCCTTGGCGGCCTGCTTCTCGCGCCGCTTCTTCTCCGCGACCTCCTCGGCCTGCTTCCGGCGGATCTCCTCCTTCTTCTCCTCGTCGGCCTCTTTCAGCTTCTGGTCGCACAGCTCCGCGAGAATGATGGACTCCACCTCCTCCCGCTGCTTCTTCTTGAGCACCTCGGCCTCCTTGCGCGCCGCCTCCGCCGCCCTCTCCTCCAGCGACCGGTTGTCCAGCGAGGAGCCGATGCTCCTGAGCGATCGCACCGACTGAACATCGTCATTCCGACGCAGCCTGCGCTCTTGCTTCTTCTGCTCCTCGGCCTGCTTTTTCAGCATCGCGTGATACTCCGCCAGCGCCTCCTCCAGGAGGTGCATGCGCCGCTTCTCAAAGTGATCTGCACGCATATGTAGTACATCCGGGAGCGTGTCCTTGTCGCCGAACGCGGACGGTGGCTTCCTGACCATGTCTTCCGGAAAGAGCCCAAGGTTCGATAGCGCCTTCGCTGACCGCGGGGAGAAGATTGGGTGAACATCATGGTCGAAGCTCTCGAGGTTTGACACCGCTCGCCTGCTCACTGTCGACCTTGTGCGTGACACAGCAGAGCTCGGCACCCTCCCAAATCCACCTGCGGGCCCCCCCTTCGCAGCTTTCTTCGCAGTCTTCGTCGGGGACGGCAACTTCACTTTCCCGACGTCTTCGACACTGCTACTCACTGGCACTGACGGTGCCGTATTGCCAGATGGCTCGGCGCTGCCCCCGCCCTCCGCTTCGGCCGAGGGCATGCGTTGCCCCCGTGCCCTCAACGCTGGCAGATGAGAAGTTCCGCTCGCCAACGTCAATGCGGGCCCCAACAATGGCTCCAAGAACACCACTTTTCCGTTAAAAGTCATTGGCGATCTTGTTCGCAGAGCCGGCTCCTGCGAGGGTTCGGCGCGTCCTCCTTGATCTAGCGTGACTAGAGGTGCTTTGTACCGACAAAAACGCACGTACTTGATGAAACATCGCTGTGTGGAGCACCTCCCGAGGATGGTCTTTGACACCGGAGTCAGTAGGGATGTATTTGGCACTCACTGGAATCCCAGGATGGCTTGGCAGTCCACCCAGACCCCTCCCCTAAACAATACTATGATGCAGTACAGAAGCACGTGTAACTACCGTGCGCTATGCGTGCTTCTCATGCGTCGGCCCCACCCGGGCGGAGCGCGAAGTGAAGGATGCGCACGTCGCACCCCTGCGATATCACCTGGCCAAGGCGCATGCGCTCCGCTGTGTCAACGTGCAATGAACCGCCAGCACAGGCGCCTGGCATGCTCCAGCGCTGGCGCAGCCGCCAACGCGAGGTTCAAAGCCCACCAGGCCCTTGGCGGTGTTTCGACTGCTGGGCGCTGGCGTCCACGCGGACGCACCTCTGGGTAAGCCGCGAAGAGCGCCGGCGGCTTTCCGTCCGCGTGCCGCTCTACCTCTGTGACGTCGAGGCCTTGCCGCGGCGCCTCGGCCAGCAGGAACGTGAACGTGTCTGCCACCCGGCGGGCCCACGCGCAGCTCAGCTGTGGCACGTCCTCCGCCGGTCGCCGCGCGGACCAGGTGCGAAGCACGGCTGGGCCTCGTCCGCAGCTCGGACGCCGGGGGGAAGGGGAGAGGGCGCCTGGATTGCGGATGGTGGTGGCGAGAAGCGCGAGCGCCGCGCCGCCCTCGAGCGCCGCGCGCAGCACGCCGAGGCTCGCCGCGATGAGCGCGGGGTCGAACGAGATGTCCGCGCCCACCACGACATCCACGCGCCCGCACAGCGCCGCGAGCCGCCCGCGCGCCGCAGCGGGCCCCTCCGCCGCGACCACCTCCCAGTCGAGCGGCTGCACGCGCACCGCCGCGTCCGGCGCCGTGCCGCCCGCGCCGCCCGCGCCGCCCGCGGCAGCCACGCCGTTGAGGCGGAGGTTGTGCTCCATGAGCGCCAGCACCGGCTCCGTGTGGTCCGTGAGCACGACCTGCGCCGGAAGAACGCCCCCAGTCCGTATGAGGCGAGCTGGCGACCCGCGGCTCGCGGTGCGGGTAGCGCGGGCGTTTGCGAGGCACACCTCGGCGGGCGGCGGCGTCATCCGCGCGAAGACGACGCCCGTGAGCCCGTTCCCGGCGCCGAGCTCCAGCACGCGCCTCCCTGCGAACTTCTCCGGCTGCCGCGCGATCAGATCGCAGAGGAAGAGGCCCGCCTCCCAGAGGGCCGACCCGGTCCCCCCCGTTGCCTGGGCACCGAACCCGGAGCGCAGCTTGAGCGACACATCTGCGTCCGCCACGGCTGCAGGTAAATCCTATGCGTTTGCGCGGGTGCGGGGGGAGATTGCTGCGTCACAGACCCTGAGAGGGGCCCAGAACCTGTCCCGTCGGAGAGGAAAAAGGTGCGATAGTGGTAGGGCACAAGCTCCTCTCCTCCCCGCGCCATAGACTCCGCAAGAATCTCCTGTGCTCGGGGTACGGCGTTCGGATCAGGAGACGTTTGAAGGACGCTCCGCGGAGACCCTATCCGTACGCGGCACGAGTGCAGGGTGCACCATGAGATCGTCATCAAGTTCGCCATCGCCGCTTTCCTCCACCCCATCCACAACCAGCCGCAGAAATCGCAGCGTGAGAGCATTTTCTGGCGGATGCTCTGAAGACGCGGCATGCAGCAGGTTACATGTCACGCGGGTTCGCACGGGAACGCAGTGCATCGCACTACTTTGGACGATCAAATCCGGCACGCGTGCATGGATTGCAAAACGTTTCGCTGCGGGCTCATCTGGGCTCTGAGCATACTGATCGCGCGAGGGTGCCGCAGAACATCCCTCACAAGCCGCTGCTGCCCGTCGGTGGTGGCCCACTCCGGGTCCGCATCCTTGAGACGGCCAAAGAGTGTTGCTGAAGGCACCATGGAGAGGAATCCGTGCAGCACCGGCAGCAACACGCTCGCGGGCGACGCCATCCTCGCCCGCACCCCTCCCTCACCCGGCCCGGCCGTAAAGCGGCTCGGAATCCGCGAATTTTTGGGAGTTGGCGCCCATGCGCCAGTGGCTGGCAGTGATGCTGGTACTACTATTCAGCGGCTGCACGGCGCCGACAGACCACTCACGACACCCTCTAATCCCGCAGCGAGTTCATGCATCGTCTAGTTGGCCTGGTTGTTTCCCCATCACGGCTCGAACCAGCCCGGGATCAACAGCCATGGCCGGGAGTCTTGCCCTCCGAGGAGGAGGTCTCGAAGTCTGGGGCGCAGCCGAAGCAGAGTTGAAGGAAGAAAGCAGCATTGTGCCAGACTCCAGTGATGCGTGGGAGCTATCCTCTTCACAGTCCCTGTTGATGAGATCCGCAGCCCCGGTCGGCTCCCCGCACGCCAGCTCATCGCCCAGCGGACGTTCAAGCCCGGCTGGTCGGCTCCACCCTCGCATTGCAGCGTCACCGAATGGGGTCGCGTCTTCATCAGGGCATGATGAAGTTGACAAAGCCAGCGAGCAGAGGGCGGGGGACGACAACGAGCTTCACCAGCAGATGCGGGAGCTTGGGCTCGGAGAGCAGAGCGGAGAGACGCCCCAGACCGGGCTGAGCGGCGGCGACCACGAGGATGCTCACGCATGGGACGAGCCGCTTTCGAGCACGCCTGGGTCGGCGGCGGACGGTGCAGGCGGAGGAGAGCGGGGCGATCGCAAGGGGGGCGGGGAAGGCGGCGAGACGCCCCGGCCCGAGTCGCAGGGTGCGGCTGCAGCTGGCGACTCTGGCCCGGGCGCCGAAGTGCTGAAGTCAACCCGGGGGCGGCCTAAGGGCTCTTTCCCGGGAAAGGGCACCGGGGGGGCGCAGCGCCGCCCCAGCAGCAAGACGCCGGGCGGGAAGGCGGGGCGCCGGCCGGGCGGGGCGGTGGCGGCCGCGACGGAGCGCGGGCTGACGTACCAGAGCGAGGGCGGGCACGAGTGGGAGGGCGGGCAGTGGGAGTTCACCATGGAGGTCCCCGGCGCGCCTGTCGCGCTAAAGCGCCCGCGGCACGTGCTCGGTCATACCCTGTCACCTCGCGAGCTGCCGTCGCCAAGCTGGCTGGCTTTGGCAGTATGCAACTGAACGCTGAGTGGTGCTGTTACAGGGGGGCACACGTACGACCCCAACCACAAGGAGAAGCGGCTCTTCCAGGCGCGCTGCGCGCCGCAGCTGCCACCCGAGCCGTGGGAGGGCCCGATCGCCATGCGCATGGTCTTCGAACTCGCGCGCCCCAAGGTGCCGCCTCGCCGCGCCCTGCCCCCCGCGCCGCCGCCCGCCCCGCGCCGTCCTCTGTCTCGTGGAGATTCGACACCCGGTGAACATGAAGAAAATGTGTAGAAAATGCGTCTCTGACCCCTTCCACTCCCCGAAGGCGCACTTCGGCTCGGGGCGCAACGCAGGGGTGCTCAAGCACAACGCGCCGCGCCTCCCTGATAAGGTCAGCCGGCACGCCCGCCAGGCCCCGCGCGCGGCTGCTGCGCGCTCGCGGTCGGCCTGGCTTATGTTGGAGAAGGCACCCTGCTCGCGCGCCCCGGCGGCTTACCAGCTGCTGCGCGGGTGAGCAAGGTGCCGGACATCGACAACCTCATCAAGTTCATCATGGACGCGCTCAACGAGAAGCTCTACCGGTGCGCCGCGCCGCACCACCCGGGCACCCCGGCGCCCTCGCCGCGCGAGGGGACGGGCGTGGTGACGGGCGCGCGCGGGCGGCAGGGACGACCGGCAGATCTGCGAGGTTAACGCCAAGAAGGTGTACCGCGACCGCAAGGGGGAGGGCCGCACGCTGCTGCAGGTGTCGCGGCTGTAGGGAGCAGGGGTCGTGCGCGCAGGGCTCGACCGATTACACGCTGCGTTGCACTGCGTCTCGCTGCGCCCGGCCTCAGCCGCCCTTGACTGCAGGGACGTCGCCCAGGCGATTGCCTGCCGCGAGGCTCTTGTGCACGACGTCGATGAGGTTTCCGTTTTCGAGCGCGGCCGCCACGCGCTCCTTGTCCGCAAGCTGCTTGTTCACCTGGTCCTCCTGCAGATGCGCCCCAGGGAAGATGGCCACGTCGATTTTCCAGCCCGGGGGCAGCGAGCGCATGAGCTTCACGCGGATCGAGAGCCCAATGAGCGTTGACGCGGAGCAGTGTGGGACGGTTGGAACAAACAGCACGTGGACGTTCTTCTTCGACTCGTCCACACTGACGTTCCGGAGCTGCAGCACATTGAGCGCCTCAAGCGAAAGCTCCTCGTGCTCTGGATCCTTGATGTCGCGGATTAGGTCAAATATTTCCATTGTGTCAACTGGATCATGCACGTTGTCATCGTCCTGCCAGAGGAGGATCCTGCAAGGTCAGGTGAGCCATGCGCGCGGTCCCAGCAACAGGCGCAAGCGGGGGCGCTGGGCCGCAGGAGCACGTGGCGGCTGGCGAGCACGACACATATCGTGGAGCAACGGATTCTCTGAGCACTTCCCTGTCCCAAGCGTGTGAAATGTCGGGTGCGCACCTCAAACTGATTTTCCTCACGGCGGTTGGCGCTCGTGTCGAACACCACGGGGTTGTTGTTCTGCCCGGAGAAATCCATTGCTGGGAATCACCCGACTGACAGGCCCTGCAAATGGAAATCGCAACGCGCCGCCCAGTCCTACCCCGTATTTCCAGTGCAAGCACTCCCAATCAAGTGCGTCGCACAGCCCTGGCCCGCCGGTTGCCGCCAAGCCCAGCGTCAGTTCTGCGGTCTAGTAGGGTTCGGGAGATGATGACATTTAGCGTTTACAGAATCCGAAAGTCAACACACAAACCAGGCTCCAAAACCGGGCGAATTTGGCGGTGACAAGACGACCGGCTGCCAACTCGAAGGGAATTCTCCCGTGCGGCGTGGTGGGACAAGTCAACGCGCCCACCCGACGCGCCGCGTAACATTGGCACTTTCACCCCTCCGTCCGGTCGGGAACATGCTGTCGCGGGCACAGCTGGTCGCGGCGCTTGTGCTGGTCGGCGTGTTGGGTGCCTCGGGTTTTTATCTCCCTGGCGTTGCCCCGCGCAAGTATGTGCACGGTGAGCAGCTTATGGTGAAGGTCAACACGCTGACGTCGGACCTGACGCCGCTACAGGTTCAGGAACCCTGCCACTGACCTGCCTGCAGCCCTAACCTGGGCGCCAAATGCGTGTGTGTCGCGCTGGGGTCCCAACGAAATCTGCGCGCGCACGCGTGCATGGAGTTGGGACAACGCCGACGCCGCAGCTACGAGCGAGGGGCGCGTGGGGTTTCTTTTCGGTGCTCTTCGTGCGGTGGGGCTGGGTAATGCGCTGACGAAAAGGCTCGTATCCGACAGTTCGACTACTACAACATTCCGTTCTGCGAGCCCAAGGGTGGTGAGCATGCGCTGGGCGAGAACATTGGGGAGCTGCTCGCTGGTGAGCGAACTGAGACCTCTGCGTACCAGTGCCACACGAACGTCACGCGCCTCTGCAAGGTCCCTTGCTGCGCCCTGCTGCCACACGCTACATCCGCCGGTCCTAGCCGAGGCGTCTCCTTCACCTCGAAGGCGGTTTCATGTATTGGGTCAAATTCGTCTGAGGGGGCGCTGACGCCTCAAGGCGCGGCGCCGTGTGGCAGGTGGCCTGCCGCAAAGTGTGGACTAAGGAGCAGGTGGATGAGTTCCGCGACTTCGCTGGGGCCAAGTACCGCGCCAACATGCGGCTGGACAACCTGCCCGGGGCTGAGCTCGTGGTGTTCCGCGACCAGAACGGGGCGGAGTTTGTGTCGTACCGGCTCGGCTACCCGATCGCCGAGGCCTCTGACTACAACTCGAGCAACTTCTACATCAACAACCACCTGCGGATCACAATCCGGTGCGCGCGCGCTCGCTGCTTGCCGCGCGCGCGCGCTCACGCAGGCCCCTCCGTGCGCCAGAGCGCCAGGAGGCACGCGCAGGCACTGCCGGCATGCCGACACGCGCGACCCCGCGCAGGTATCACGATGTGGAGCCGAAGGGTGGCCACATGGACAAGATCGAGGAGCCCGGGGTCTTGATTGTCGGATTCGAGGTCAAGGCCACGAGTATCGACCATCGCTATGAGGTGCGGGCCAGCGCGCCCGCAGACCCATCCGACGCAGCACAGCGGACGGGCGCAGGCGCAATGCATGATGTGGGCTGACCGGATCCCTCTGTGCGACTTTTACAGGGCAAGTGGGACGACAAGTGCGCGGAGCGCAACTCGTGCGACCTCTTCACCTGCAACCCGGCGCGCGGCCCGGAGCCCAACGCGCCGAAGCTCAAGCTGAAGACGCACCAGAAGCAGGAGGTGCTGTTCACCTACGACGTGCTGTGGATCAAATCCGACGTAAAGTGGGCGTCGCGCTGGGATGTGTACCTCAAGATGCAGTGGCAGGACGACGAGATCCACTGGTTCTCGATCGTCAACTCGTCGGTCATCTTGTTGTTCCTCTCGGGCATGGTCGCGCTCATCATGCTTCGCATCCTGCGCAAAGACCTGTACCGCTACAACCAGCTCGAGCAGTCCGAGGAGGCGCGCGAAGAGGCGCGTGAGGAGACCGGGTGGAAGCTTGTCTCGGGCGACGTGTTTCGCCCGCCCAAGCACGCCTCGCTCCTTGCTGTGTACATCGGCAGCGGCGTGCAGGTTCTCGGCATGGCGTGCTTCACGATCGCGTTTGCGCTGCTCGGGTTCCTGTCGCCGTCGAACCGTGGTTCGCTGCTTGGTGCTGTGATCATCCTCTTCGCGTGCATGGGCGCGCCCGCGGGATACGTCTCAGCTATCTTCTGCAAGATGTTTCACGGCGCCGGGACGGACCGCCTGCGCACGACGCTCATGACGGCGCTCGTCTTCCCGGGCGTGGTGTTTGTGATCTTCTTCACCATCAACTGCTTCCTCTGGGGCGACCGGTCGTCTGGCGCTGTGCCCTTCGGCACGCTCGTCGCGCTGCTGGCCTTCTGGTTCTGCGTCTCGCTCCCGCTCGTATTCCTCGGCTCCTTCGTCGGCTTTCGCGCGGCCGCGGTCGAGCAGCCCGTGCGCACGAACCCCATCCCGCGCCAGGTCCCCGACCAGATCTGGTACATGAAGTCGGCCCCGAGCGTCCTTATGGGCGGTGTGCTGCCCTTCGGCGTGGTGTTCGTCGAGCTCTTCTTCATTCTCTCCTCCATCTGGCAGCACCGCTTCTACTACCTCTTTGGCTTCATGTTCCTCGTGCTCATGATCCTCCTCGTCACGTGCGCGGAGATCTCGGTCGTTATGGCCTACTTCCAGCTCTGCTCGGAGGACTACCATTGGTGGTGGCGCTCATTCTTCACCTCGGGCGCCAGCGCGCTGTACCTCTTCCTGTATGCGTCCTACTACTTTCTAACACGCGTGCACATCGCGAAGAGCGCGACCTTCATTTCTGCGCTGATCTTCTTCGGCTACATGTTTGTGGTCTCTTACGCGTTCATGGTGATCACGGGCTTCGTGGGCTTCATCGCCACCTATTTCTTCGTGCGCACGATCTACGCCTCGATCAAGGTCGACTGAAAACGCCGATAACAGCGATCGGCAAAGTTTTGTCCAGCACGGTGGGCGCTAGGCGTCCTGTCCCGTGCATTTCGGGCATCTGCGTCAGAACGTGGCGGGACAGGCGGGCTGTTTGCCGGATTGATGCGCCACGCGGACTGAGGACTAGAGTGAGCGATGGGTGGCTGCGTCGGGGTGTTCTAAGTGAACGATTTTTGGAAACACGGGACCCTGCCATCTCCCCGTCGTCCTTTTTCTCTCTCACCATCTTCAACGCGCATACATGTCCCCTTTAGCAAGACGCACACGAGCAGAGGAAATTAATTCGAATAAACCCCTACTGGAATACACGCCCACTCTCCTGGGTGCGCTCCCAGGCCCCTGCTACTTGCCCCCGGCAGCCCGCCGCTAGCCTTGGCCCCGACCCTCGGCTAGTCCAAATTTGAGCTCTGTCGCCGAGCCTGCTTGTACTGCGTGGCCTTGTCGACCATCATCCTTGACAAGCGACGGCGTCCGGCCGAGCTTATCGGCAGCATCAGCACTCGCTTCCTCTGCGATCAGCGCCAGCAAGTCGTCTGCGCGGCCCTATGCTGCAGCGCTGAACAGAAGTGTAGCCGTGCCCCATCGCTACCTTCCTTTTGCGGTTTTGTGCCGAAAATCCAATTTTTGAATTCCGTGTGAGATGAACAGCAAAAATGTTGGTTCGCTTTAGAGGATTTCTCCTATCGTATCCAGATTGGTGGGGGCATACGAGAACAAAGAAATTTTTCAGGATCAGTCTACTACCTCTTACGGGCCGGTAGAGTAATCCAATTACCGCGAGTCATGCTTTTTAGCGCGGGAACGATTCTCTCCTCTCCAATCCTTGGGGTCGTCGTTGCCGCGTGCTCGTGAAGATGTGCGGCTACCAGGACCTGTCCGCGCAGGACGCGCAGAAGGTCAAAAATATGCACGAGATCCTTGCCGCACAGTTCGGTGGTATGTCCCCGCACGGGGCCGAAGATGGGCACCGCCCCCGCGCCGAGCGAAAGCGTTGGATTTTTTGCGACCTTGTCTCGGGGTCGTAGCTCAGCTGCATCGCGCGGGGGGAATACGATGTCCACGCTCTGAACGCGAAAGTGCTCACCCCCAATACAGGAAAGGATGCGGTTCCTGAGCACCGTATCGTCGAGGTGCTCAAGAGCAAGGGGATGAACGAAAACGAGGCATTCGCAGAACTAGAAGAGGAGCTGAAGCGTAAGTCCCGCCGCATGCGAGCAGCACTGTGTCCAGCCCCTGTCGACATACTCTTTTCTAGCCGATTTCTGGCCCGATGCTTGTAATACGTGCGGTTCTGACGTGCCGCCCCTTTGACAGGCGCGACCTGGGAGACAACGAAGACCTCGAAGCCTAAGAAGTCAGAGAAGCCTGCGTTCCAGGCGAACGGTGTAGCTGGCAACAACGCCGGTCGCGGTGGCCGCGGCGACAAGCGCGGGGGGTTCGCTGGTGGCGAGCGGCGTGGTGCGTTCACAAACCTCCCGAACCTTGGTTGCCATCGCGCTGGCCAGCCACAACCGCACGAGCGCGAACCAACTGCACGAACGAAGCCGAGAGCCCGGCACGCACCTCGCGCCGCGCGAGCTCACGCCCACAGGCCGGGCGAGGCACATCGGGCTGATGCATGTCTTGTCTCGCTGCGCAGGGGACGGGCGCGGGCACGACGCGCCCATCAACCGCGACGGCCAGCAGAACGAGCGCCGCCAGCGGAACGAGAACCGGCGCGACGGAGAGCGCGGCGGCCAGGCGGGCCGCGGCGGGCGCGCCGGCAACGTGCCGGGCGGCGCGCGCCCGGTGCCTGCGCAGACTGAGAAGCCGGCGGAGCAGCAGGCTCCCTCGCAGAACGGCGCGGAGCCGGTGGTGCGCCACGACGCGCCGGTACCGTCCACCAACAGCTGGAACCACGGGCCGCCCAAGCGCGTGGAGGAGCCCAAGATCGCCCCGCCGCCGCAGCAGATGCCGCAGCAGCAGCAAGCACCGCCTCCGCAGCAACAACAGCAACAGCAGCGGCAGCAAGAACCTGTCAAGGCAGCGCCGGCCAAGTCTTCGGGCCCCGCCTGGGCGAACCCGGCGCAGAGCAAGGCGATCCTGTCGAAGCCGGACGAGCAGCAGCAGCAGCAGCAGCAGCAGCAGCAGCAG
>ENA-UOXV01007467-UOXV01007467.1-marine-metagenome-genome-assembly--contig:-NODE-7467-length-11057-cov-6.697510_pt1 | contig 11057 bp, 9 predicted proteins | sample MGYA00238165_ERZ766961 | MGnify/ENA primary metagenome ERZ766961 (study PRJEB28924, sample SAMN03173240) | marine metagenome | biome: Marine; feature: Water; material: Subsurface seawater | place: North... | reverse complement strand
GGGACACACGTGTGACCACTTCCACGAAAGTAGAGAGTTCTCATGATCTAATGTGATTTTGACGAACCGTTGCGTTTTGAGCTCAGGTGACTTAGCTGCACTAATACATTAGATGCTTCTCATCTCCTCGCTCACGCCCTCCTCGCGTGCCTCTCTCCTTGCCCGTTCTCTGAGCACTGTTATTCCCGTTTTTCCTTCTCGTTGTCATTAAACGAATCTTTCTCCCTGAACTATTTATTCCCGTTTTTCCAGCTTGTCGTCATCAAACATATCTTTCTCTCCGTACAACCTTTCTCTTACCTGCACTTGTGAAACATTTCAAGTACTTCTCCTCTGAAATATTTCAATCGTCAATAATTTCTCTTCGCAAATCTCTTTTTTCCCCTTTTCGGTCTGGGTTCTGTTTGCCCATGTGGATTCTTTCATGTGCCTTCAACCTTTGGTGCTTTCCCATTGGTCTGTAAACCTTTTTGTGTGAGGTTATTCGAATACGTCTCTTCTCTACCGCACAAAAAGTACACAAGGGCGCAGGTTTCCGCATGCGAGAGAAGCATCCGTGAGAAGCATCCGTGTTTTTCCAACCTCGAAGGGTGTTTCATCGCCTCTCCCTCGCCACACCATGTCGCCCAAATACTCTCGACCGGGTAGTTGCTCGTAAATGAAATCCCAGCAAAACTTTTGCTAGCGGCAGAGCATCTTTTGAAGCCTTTGTGATGGTACCCCTTTCATCTCACCCAAAGCACAACATTCAAAAACTCTTGACCTGTTGGCCTTTTTATATCTCTCCTAACTCAACATACCTAGTAATACTGCCCCATTCCCTGCGAATTGCACTCGTCTCCATCCGGCCCACAGTCACGGATGATTACTGCCTCAGAAGGCTCCGCCACCTGACAGACAGCGTGTTCATCCGTGAGTCAGTTTGCTGCAAAGCTGGCAGAAAGCAACAGCCATGGTGTCTCTGGCCTCGAGACATGTAGGGACCAGCGAACATGATAAAACGCGTTGCATCGCAAGTAACACCTGAGCTGCGACCGGTGGAGGCGGCGCGATTTCCTGCAGCAGGGTCCTTCGCAAGACCTGTACGGTGCCATGCACTCAGCCTGACAGAATGTGACGCCCTCGCAGCCACATCGTGCACATACATGTATGTGCATGCCAGAAAGAAGGGCACTGATTTTTCTGGTGATTTTGTCAACGAGAGCGGGTCGCACCTTAAACATGGAGCTGCGCTGCTCAACTCTCGATGCCCGTTCTGGAAAGACTCTTGTACATTTTTTCGTGTGAGATGGGCCCTTGACTTCACTTCACGTGAAGTCTCAGAAGGGTTTCACGCTCAAGCTCGTACTCGACACAGCATGGCGCAGCGCAGAGGGGGCGGCGGAAAGATCCCGGGAAAAGATGGTGGCAAGAGCGGCCCCCGCAGTATTCAGAGTGGAAAGGGAAAGGGTGGGCGTGGTGGCAAGGGTGGAAAGCCTGGCGAACGCAAGCGCTATGAGGACTTTCACCCCGGGGAAGGCAACGACACGCGATTCATGAGGAATGGAGCGCGAGGTGGGGGGCGCGGCGGGGGGCGCGGTGGGGGGCGCGGTGGCGTTCGCGTTGGCAGTGGCAGTGGCGCAAAGTATGGTCTGGATGGACGCGGCGGCGGCGGCGTCGGCGGCGGAACTAGGGTTTCGAAGGGCGGTGTCCCTGATTTCAAGAGGGGTTCAGGCGAACGCGGGTCCGGACGAGGTGGCAGGGGCAAACAAGGGGGTAGCACCGCGCGTAGAGATAGGGAGCAACCAAATAGGCGGCATGGAGGGGGAGGTTCGGAGGAAGACGAGGAGGACGAGGGCGGGTGGACGCAGGAGGTGGACGAAGGTGTGACGGATTCTGGGAGCGGCTCCGAGCAAGGCGATGGCGTTGACTCAGACGTAAGTAGTAATGACGACAACAACAACGACGACGAAGACGACGACGACGACGAAAACGAAGGAGAGGAGGATGGAATGGAGTGGGGTGAGCCAGACCGGGCTCTTGAAGCATTTCCAGCGGTGGCAAATGCTGCAAGCGGTGAAAGGGGGCCTGGGGCCGGTGCGAGCGGCAAGAAAAAGAAGAGCGGGGGCTTCGAGAGTATGGGGTTTTCGTACCCTGTTTACAAGGGCATCAAAGGAAGCGGTTACCGCGTGCCGACACCGATCCAGCGCAAGACTATTCCGCTCGTACTACGCGGACACGACGTGGTGGCGATGGCGCGAACTGGGTCTGGAAAGACGGCAGCCTTCTTGCTACCTATGCTCGAGCGCCTCGGCACGCATGCGCAGACTGTCGGCATTCGAGGGCTGGTCAATTGCATCCCAACTTCCCTCGCGCGCACAGCGGGCCATCGCGTAGGCTGAGAACACGGCACAAGGCACGCGCGCAATTCCAGGCGCAATACCCTTGAAACATTTTGTGAAGTGCAGGTGCTGTCACCAACACGCGAGCTCGCGCTCCAGACGCTCAAGTTCGGCAAAGACCTGGGGCGACACACGGGCCTGCGCATGTGCCTCCTCGTAGGAGGAGACTCGATGGAAGAGCAATTCGCGGCTCTTGCCGCGAACCCCGATGTTGTCATGGCTACCCCTGGGCGGCTGCTGCACCATCTCGAGGAGGTGAACCCTAGCGCCCGATGGTCTGCACGACCCGCCATCTCGCGAACCGCGCCGCAAGTGCGCTGATGTTGAGAGCTGCGATCCAACACGCAGGTAGGTTTAACACTCGGTTCCGTCAAGTTTCTCGTTTTGGACGAGTGCGACCGCCTATTCGAAATGGGATTCCAGGCTCCTCTCCCCGCCCGCCCAAATCGCCCCGCCCGCCCCGCTCTCCACGTCCCCTGCTGCCCCCTTTCCTGTACCCTGTGCTGAAGAGCAGGCAAGGGCGGGGTGCTATTGCAGGCAGAGATTCGTGCTATTTTCAAAAAGGTGTCGGAGAACCGCCAGACCCTCCTCTTCTCGGCAACCCTACCAGCAGCCCTTGCGCAATTTGCACGCGCAGGGTACGTGTCGCCCCTTTGCTTGAGTGGAAAGGCGCCCCCCCCTGTGGAATTTGGGACTAAATCATGCTGCTGACCTGCATCCTTGCATGTCACGCAGGCTGCGTGACCCAGAACTAGTGCGGCTGGACGTGGAGACCAAAGTCTCGGAGCAGCTGGCACTAGGGTAGGCTGCGCCCTGCGCCCTGCGCCCTGCACCTAGTTGAAGCTGAGTGTCAGCATGTCGTGCCCCTTATTTCCGCAGTAAACGATGGAAGGCCCGCAACGGCAGCTCACGCGCTGTCCGCGTGCAGGTTCTTCACGATCCGGGAAGAAGAACGAGACGCAGCGTTGCTGCACATCGTTCAACATCGAGTGAAGGCGGGCGACCAGACCATTGTACAGCTTCGCGCCCGACGGAAGCAAGAGCGTGCTAGCAGCTATTGCAGCGCCTGGGCACGCGGAACTGAGCCACATGCGCCGGGGGTGTCAGATTTTCGTCGCCACCAAGCACCATGTGGAGTATGTGCACGCGTTGCTCGCGGCGGTCGGAGTCGAGTCGGTGATGCTCTACGGAACAATGGACCCCGCTGCACGCAAAATCTCAATAGGCAAGTTCCGCGCAAAGCTGTGCCAGTACTTGGTTGTGACAGACGTGGCGGCCCGTGGCGTCGACATCCCGCTCCTCGAGAACGTCATCAACCACAACTTCCCGTCCAAGGGCAAGCTGTTCGTCCACCGCGTGGGCCGTGCGGCGCGTGCGGGGCGCGCGGGCACTGCCTACTCTCTCGTCTCACCGGAGGTGTCGTGCCCACGAGTTTATTTGTGCCACATCCCAGGCCATGCTGGGCACGGCGACTGACAACGTAGCGCGGGACGGCCAGGAGTTGCCGGCCATGATTGACTTGCATCTCTTCCTCGGTGTGCCCCTGCGCTCCACCCCAGTCGATCACGGGCCCAATGAGGCCCTGTACGGGCGCATACCCCAGGTAAAATCCCACTCGTGAGTCGTGCACCCGTCGCCCACCCAACCACTGCAGCACGAGGCGCGCCGGACGGCAACTCAGCGCCCTGTCCACGATACAACCCATCAGGCCATTATCGACGAGAGATTGGAGCTGGTGCATCGTGTCGCACACCCAAAGTCCGAAATTGGTGGACTCCGCGCAGTAGCCGGCCGTGCACGGGTCCGACCCATCCTACACTCGCATGCCGTGCAGGCTGTTTGCGACGTGTTTCTGCGCAGTTGAAGTGTGTCTCGGGCAGGCTATGTACAAGAAAACAATTGAGAAACCGTCGAAGCAGGTCCCAGACCCATCAAACGTTGTCCCCGTGCGGTTTTCAAAATCTACACCACAATGAAACGAAGTACAGCACAGCCCGCTGCCGGCAGAGCGGCGGCGTGCGCAGACTGTCCACCACCGTGGCCAGGAGAAACGATTTCCACTTACAGCATGCCGTAAGTGCTGCATACTGACAGCCAGCCATCCCCCGGCGAGACAGTCCGTGGCTCGTGCCAAGGAACTGGATGTCGGCACCGTGCACCACTGGATGCGGGACGAGGCCGAGGCTGCAGAGCTTCCTGCGGGGCGCGCATTCGTGGCAGCCATCCAGGTTCCTTCCTTCTCACCCGCCTGCTTGCAATGCCGCCTGCTACTGCTAACCGATTCCTGCGAATGGCTTGCAGGCGTTCCGACCGCAGCAAACCATTCTGGAGGTGCTGGACCCCAGAGGGGGCGGCAAGGGTGCCCGTCTCTCAGGCGCCGCGGCCTCCCAAGAGATGCGCGGACGGTCGGGCGCCCACTCCCGCTCGCATTGTCGCACTTGCATCCCGAGAACCAGCATTGCAAAATTGACGCTCGACGCGATGCTGCGGGCCCGCAGATTTGCAGCCGCGGTGGAAGGGCGGCGGCGAGTGCAGGAGCAGCTTGCTCAAGGCGAGCGGATTGTGGCAGAGCTGGCACGCGAGGACGATGTTCTGGGTGGAACTTCGTACGCACCTGCTCAGCTTGCACGCCGTGGTGCAGATGAGCCAGCGGATCTCGTGGTGCCACAGTGCAGGCGAAAAGAAAAGCGCTCGCTGTCGCGTTCTGCCGAGGCAAAGCAGCGTGACGCGGAGATGTTTAAAATTTCGAGCGTGCGAGCCGACGCGAATTCTGAGGCAGGCCTGTCGATGCGCGAGCAGAGCAAAGACCGTCTACAGAGCATTGAAGACATGGTAATGGAGATGGACCCTGACGATGCGCAGGCCATGATCAAGAAGCGCGCCCAGATGCGCTGGGACCCTCGCTCCAAAAAGTTTGTGAAAGATTTCGACGGCGTCCCTTCGACCAAGGGCAAGAATGAGGGAAAAGAGCGGGTCAACGAGGCGGGGCGGAAGATCAAAAAGGGCTACAAGGTTGGCCTCTACGACAAGTGGAAGGAACGCCACAAGGCGCGCATCCAGACGGAAGGCGAGGAGGAGGACAGAGATGCGGCCTCGGCGATGCAGCGCCCAGGCGGTCGGCGCTATCGACACATGGCGGGGACACCAGGGCATGGGGGAAAAATGCCGCGCGACGAGCTCAAGAACAAGGACCAGATCCGCAAGGAGCGCGCCAAGAAGGCAAACCTCAAGGAACTGCAGCTCCCGAAGGCGGTCCGCAAGCTCAAGGAGCAGAAGCAGAAGCAGGAAGCCGCTGCACAGCGTCGCAAGGCGCACATGAAGCCACACATGAGCAAGGGTATGATCCGCAAGTCAAAGAGATGAATGTGTGCCTGGAGCGCAATGGGCGGGTTAGCGGGAATATATTGCCTCGCTTCATTCCAAAAAGACAGCACCGCAGCGCGATTACCACAAGGATCGCAGATCTCAAGGAAAAGGCATCAGAAGATGTCCTCGTCCACCAGCGCGCAGGGAGTTCGCCGACCCACACTTACGCATACCAGCGTATGCAACGCCTACGCGGGGGCGTTTAGCATTCGAGACAGCAGCTCCATCGGCAGAGTGCCTCCGCGTGCCCCCGCCTTGGGCCGCCGGCGCCAGCTACCGGCACGGCCGCGCGCTTCCTCCTCCGCTTTGGCCGCAGCGCGTGCCTGGCCCGCAGCCTTGACGCGGGCGACCGCTCGCGCTTCCGCCTGCGACGCGCGGCTGCTCTGCACGCTTCGCGACGAGGCCGCCGTGCCGACCCGCGGGTGGGCTCCGTTCGGGCCCGCCTGCATTCCGGCCCCCCCGGACGGGCCCGTCTCCGCGGCGCTTGCGGCCCCCGCTTGCCCACGCGGCGCGAGCGCAGACAGCGTCTGCGCCTGCCGCGCGAGCTCCGCGTGCATGCGCCGCATCTGGGCCGCCATCTCCTCCAGGTCGCCCTCCGCGCCCGCTCCTCGCGGCGAGCTCGGGTACTCGGGGGTCGAATCGTCCGCTGCCGCACCGTACCGCGGTGTCACGTCCCCCCCCGCAAAGTACCTCGGAGTTATTGCCTGCCCCTCCTGAGCCGACGATTGCGCCAATGCGAGGTGCGACGCAGTGCCGCAGCAAGCCTCGGGCACTGTCGCGCACGTGCCATCATCGTCGGCGCGCTCCAGCGACGCGGCAACATTGAAAGTGTTCTGGACCGTGGCCGCTTCGCCGCGCCCCGAGGACCCGGCCGCTGCCGCTTCAGCTTGAGCCTCCCGATCAGCCTGCGCCCGCGCGGCTGCGGCGAGGGCGTTCGTGCGCTTCTGCTGCTCGCGGCACTGCTCATCCAGCTCAGCGCGGTATGCACGGCGAGATTCCGCAAGCCCCGCGTCCTCAGCTGAATCGAGCTCCGTCCAGAACACGCGTCGCGACGGGCGGTCACCTCCCGCAGTCGCCGTGGGCGTGGCCATCGCGGGCGAAGCTGCGGTGGCGACTTCGGCAGTTGCCGCGCGGTGGCGCTCAGCAACCTGCAAGTCGAGCTCTGCCCTGTAGCGTTGCTGCGCGGCACGACGTGCCTCGGCCTCCAGCTCGCGGAGTTGGGCGTCACCAGGCGAGGAGGGGGGGATCGGCGCTGCCGTCACGCCAGGCGACGGCGAAATGCACGGCACCGCGATAGCAGCCGTAGTCGAGGCGGAGACAGCAGAGACACGTGCAGAGGCACGCTGTTCGTCAAGCATTTGGCGCTGCTCCTGGCGCTTGCGTGCGAGAGCCTCGCGCTGAGAGGCCTGGTCGGGCCACGCCGTGGGGCCGGTGGCGCTCTGCGCCGTGCCTGCGCGCCGGCTAATGAGCTCCCTGTCTGGCGCAGCCTGCTCCCCTGGATATGCAAAGAGCCGCTGCGAAATACCACAGCGTTCTGGCGTGGCGTCGCAAGTGCTCAGCCCCGGGCGCGCCCAGGCGTCGCCTGTGAGCCCCGCGTTCTTGATCGCCGCACCGACGTTGAGGCGCGGGACAGTCGGCGGGGTGATTGCAAAAAGGACTGTCTCAGGGAGCTCGTCACATGCGATGGGGGCAGTGTCCCAGTGCGTTCCTTCGGGGGAGTCCTCAGGCGAGAGAGTCTCATCGTGAAGCAGCGCACGCGGCGGCGTGTGCAGCTGCAGGCGTTGCACGTCGAAGCTCTGCCCAGACGCTCCCGTATGGAACGTCTCTGGCGCCCGATGATGATCATAATCCAAAATGCTTTCATCATTGGTGTTGTCGGCCCACAGGTGAATGTTTGCAGTGTCCTCCACGAACAGACGCTCTCCCCGGCGCGTGCCGTACACCGGCGGAATCTCGCCTAGCTTCCGCTGTCCAGAAACGCCACCCCGGCGCGCCGTGGAAGTGCTTGCCTTACCCGTGAGCGTTGCGGCACGCTGAGATGTGGAGATGCGCGACTTCCCTGTGTGGGGCCGGCGATCATTTCCCGGAAGCTCCTCGCCACGGGCGGTCGCCAAGAGGATCTCATCGACAGTGTACTCCCTTGGGGGGCGCGGCTTGTGGGCGCCGGGAAGCACTTTTGCCGAAGCGGGACGCCCCCGGCTGACGGTGCCCGTACGAGTAGAGCTTGTGGTGGCGCGCATCTGCGTCCACTGAAAATTTGGGAGAAATACCCGGCGGCGAAGCTCTCTGCGACGCGCGGGTTGCACGATCTCGCAAGTTCGAACTTTGAACTCGCCAAAGGAACTTTTGGCGCTCTACTTTTGAGGGCAGCCCTTCGCAACTTTCGCAACGGGGCCAAATATGGATCCGCTCGTATTCAGTACATAAGCTCAGTACTGAACACTTGTAAAAAGTATCTTGTACTCTAAGATAAAACTCCATATGGAGTTTTACACATCCATTGAGATACTCCTTTATATAAAGAAGTACCCTCTAGGAAGCCAGCGTTCGACGTGCTCGCAGGCGCCCGCCCGGACGACGCAGGGAAGATGCTTTCTGACAAACCTTCGCAGGATGAAGCGATGAAGCTTCTACGCCAATCATCCATGTTCCACGCTTGCTCAGAGTCGACGCTTCGCAAGGTCATGGCCTTTGCTTGTGCCCTACGATGCTCTCGGCTAGAGTGCACGCGAGCATCTCGTATCGCAGAGAAGGTTGCAACCGAGAGTGCAAGGTTGCAATCTGCAAGTATTCATGATTAGGATGTGTGGAGCCGGTCTCTGTTGGGCGAAACGCTGCGGCTGCGCGGGCTGCAGGCGCTTATGCTCTGAAGAGTGCTACAGGTCGCGAAGGACATGCAGCGTCTCGACTTCAAGAAAGGCGATGTCCTTCTGGAGCAGGGTGCGCCGCAAAGCAGGTATACCTCTGCTTGATAGCCTTGCGTGGTGCCCGTTCCTGTTCCTGCTTTGCCCTGGCTCAGCCAGGGTACTCCGAAGAGAATCGAGCGCAGAGCATTTCAACGGTCGCTGCTGAAAGCGATTCCATGCCGCCGCGCAGGGCGTTCTTTATCTCTGACGGGCAGATCCGCCGCGAGCGCGTTGTCAACGACCAGTCCCACCAAGTGGTGAGTCGCCAACTCTCACGCACCGCGTTCCGCGGTATCACAACTAGCCCGATAAGTGTGCGCAAGCCTGTCATTGGGGAGGCGCGTACCACGTCAATGAAATCGGCCCTGTTGGATAATGCCAGGTGGACATGTTCGGCAACACCGATCCGGACAAATTTGGCAACCGAAAGATCGCCATTGGCGCCCTGCACGTGCTCCATGCGGTGCTCGCCGGGCCCAAAAACTTGAAAGTCTTGGGTGATGCCGAGCGGGTGCTTGCCACGCTGCTGCACTCCGCATCGCATCTGAGGCCTACTCTCAACGCTTTCAGGAGCCAGCGTTCGCGAACGCACAGGCGATGTCTGAAGGGTATGCGTACATTCTCGACAGCAACACGCTCAAGAAGCACCTGCAGGTACGACAAGGGTTTCGGGCTCGCGCCTTACTGCCCTAAGCCTTGCTGCCCTAGGCCAGTCCTGTGCCGTATACCGACCATGGTGGCGCGCTCGCAGGACTCTGCACTTTCGGTGGAGGTTGTACAGTCGCTAGCGGTGGAGGTACGCCGCCAGGCAAACCAGGTCCGCTGGCTCATGCGTACACCGCTCCTGGAACAGCGCCCCAAGAAGACCAACGTCATTGCGGTCTCCATCGCTGCAGGTAACCCTCCCTGTTCTGTTGTGCATCGGGAAAAAGAGACGAACGGATTGAAGTGATTTCGAGGGAATGAGAGCTCTCGCTTAATTGTTTTTGTCCTTATTTCTGTCCGCTGTCCTCTTCTCTTCTCTCTTTTGTTCTTCGCTCATTCGCGGAGCCGCCGCGGTCTTATCCCGGGTGTGTACGAGCCCAGGAATCGAATCGTTTTACCGCTCGGGACTGAACGCTGCTATGAACGCGCGCCTCTCGGGGCACTGGGGCAAGCTCTTTCCGAACATGCACATCCAGGCACGTGCCCCTGGTGCAGACACCTGCCATGAATGTTGCAACTCCATCGTTGCTGACGACATTCCTGCTCCCACTGGCCTTTGGGGCAAGCAAGAGCTTCTATTCGTTGCACCTTACCGTTTTTATGTCGAGCAGTGTCCGGCACGCATCATGTACATCAACGGCTTCAAGGGCCTGCGTCAGTACCTCGACATGACAGTTAAGCCCGAGGACTACTCGAACCCCACCGCCGTGCGCGTCGCGCTGTCGTTTGCACCGGGTATCATCATGACGCCGCTTTCGTCCATTCTGGAGGCGTCAAACGCGGGGCACATGAATCCTGAGCCAATCACGAAACGCTGGCTACGTGGGACGGCGTGGCGCATGGCGCGAGAGATCATCTTTGGCATCGGGTTGAACCAGATGTCAGACTACTTTGAGGAGCGCATCCCGAACTCGGTGGCGGAGAGCGAGGCGCTGCGCACCGCTCTGGGGTCGTGTGTTGCGGGTGTTCTCTCCGGATACTTCTCGCACATCCCGCACAACCTCTCGACGCTCAAGCTGATGACGCCCTCCCTGACTTACGGACAGCACCTCGGCAAGCTCATCGATCAGTCGGAGTCGCGTGTCCCCACCTCCCTTTCTCCTACCACCCGCCGCGCTGTCGCAAGCGCTGCAGCGATCCTCTTCCCCCGTGCTGTCGTCATCCGCACGTGCCAGATCGTCGGCTCCTTCATCATCCTTAACGGCACCATCAACGCCCTCAAGTATGCCGAGCTGCCCACTTCCATCCCAACTGCGTTCTAGGCGTCACTACCCCGTTCGTGTTCATACACGCCAAGGAATGCGAGGCAGTCTGTACTGCCCCGTGTCTACCTGTTGCAGCAGCAGCCAGCGCGGGAGACTGCAATATCCCGTCTCGTTTTCAATTGTGGTTGCAAAGTGAAGCTGAATCCTTCGCCGCCCGCCACATTTTCGTAACCGCTACGGCTAGAGTACGATCCGGGCCTTACCACCAGCAGGGAAGCTGCCGAACTCCCTCTTAGGGGTCCCTGCCTTCCATGCATCCCGCACAAGGGCCAGCAGAGCAGGGTAATTGGGCTCTTCGTCACTGCGCAGCGCTGCAGTCGTCGAGAGCAGCACGTCGAAAAATTTGAGCATAGTTGGGTCCAACTTGCCGAGGGCCGCCACGTTCTTCTTGCACGCCTCCTTCTGCTTGAGCACGTCCTTCTCCTTCTTCATGT
>ENA-UOXV01007466-UOXV01007466.1-marine-metagenome-genome-assembly--contig:-NODE-7466-length-11058-cov-7.301736_pt1 | contig 11058 bp, 11 predicted proteins | sample MGYA00238165_ERZ766961 | MGnify/ENA primary metagenome ERZ766961 (study PRJEB28924, sample SAMN03173240) | marine metagenome | biome: Marine; feature: Water; material: Subsurface seawater | place: North... | reverse complement strand
ACTTTTGCAAAAAAGAGTAGGACCTACATGTTGCTTAATAGTTAGCAAAGTAATTTCATACGCAAAATCTATAAACTCTTCTACGATAACTCTTTTTCTATCCCCTCGCATACCTTCAATTGCATATTTCCAACAATTTGAAATTTCGCTTTCGTCTTTGGCAACGCTCTGCCCTTTCCCACTTGAGCTCATGACAGGTTTGATAACCACGGGAAAATTAATTTTTTTTGCCTCCGTTAATAATTGTTCTTCAGTTTCAGCATATGCATATTTTGCTGTTCGCAAACCTAACTCGACTGCACGATCTCGAATTTTATCTCGGTTCATCGTTAGATTGGTTGCTTTAGCACTTGGCACTACTACAAATCCTTGTTTCTCTTTTTCAATTAAAATTTCTGTTCTGATGGCTTCCACTTCAGGAACAATTAAATCTGGTTTAACCTCATCAATAATCTTGCTTAATTTTTCACCATCGAGCATATCAAAAATTTGATACTCATCAGCAACCTGCATAGCAGGTGCATTTTTATAATGATCACACGCAATTACATAACAGCCTAATCTTTTGGCGCTGATCGTAAATTCTTTACCTAATTCACCCGATCCTAGAAGTAAAATTTTTTTCATGAACTACTTTGGTAAATCAATGAGCAACACTTCACAATCACTTTTAGCAGTAATAGTAATTTTGTTTATATCAGTAATTTCTGCTCCATCCCCTTTTTTCAAAGCAACTTCATTTGCCTCAAAGGTTCCGTGTGAACAAAGAAGATAAGCTTGCTCTTTAATCGTTTGCTCGATCACTGTTCCTTGTTTTAATCGACCAGCATAAATAACTGCATCTTGATAAATTTTTAAACTATCAGTCTCAGGATGATCAAAACCAGTAACTAGTGGTTTTAATTTATCGGTTACAGGTTCTTTAGGAAATTGTTTTGCATCCCATCGTGGTTTGACATTTTTTTTATTGGGAAACATCCAAATTTGATACAAATTAGTTTCTTCATTTTCTAAATTATATTCAGAATGAACCACACCTGTTCCAGCAGACATGACCTGAACATCTCCTGCTTCGGTTCTTCCTTCATTACCCATGTCATCTTTGTGTGTAATTGCTCCTTTTCTCACATAAGTAATAATTTCCATATTATCATGTGGATGTGGATCAAAACCTGTCTTTGGCGCAACAATATCGTCATTAATGACTCGCATTGGTCCAAATCGAATTCGATGTGGGTTTTGGTAATTAGCAAAACTAAAATGATGCTTAGCTTTTAGCCAACCATGATCTGCTCCGCCCAGTTGCTCGTATGGAATTAGGTTAATCATAATTTTTATTCATTACATATAGTTATCTAAGCTGCATTTGACAAGTTACCATAAAGTGTCTTAATGCTTGTATGACAATTCTGCTATTTGTTTTATTTTTTCTCACAGCGTTAGTTTATTCCAGTGTTGGTTTTGGTGGCGGATCTACTTATTTAGCTTTGCTTTTGTTATGGGGAGTTCCTTATGAAATTTTTCCCGTAATAGCACTGTGTTGTAATATTATTGTTGTCTCAGGAAATTGTTTTAATTATGCAAGAGCTGGAAATTTAAATTTCAAATTCTTAATTCCTTATTTTATTGGCTCCATTCCATTTGCGTTTATTGGAGGATCGTTACCAATAGAAAAAAGTTTTTTTCAACTAATGTTATTTGCTGTGCTGACTACCGCAGGTATTTTATTATTAATTAATTTTAAATCCTATGATGACAAAGAAGAAAATTACAGAAAAATACCTTATGCTGTTTCTGTATCGATAGGAAGTGTATTAGGATTTGTTTCAGGAGTCGTTGGAATTGGTGGAGGAATTTTTTTAAGTCCTATTTTATTTTTGCTTCGCGCTGCTAAACCAAAACATATTGTGACAGCCGCGTCGGTATTTATTTTAATTAATTCAGTTTCTGGAGTTGTTGGCCAATTAACAAAATCCAATACCTTAAACGCTATTCCTGAATATGCTTATCTTATCCTAGCTGTATTGATTGGTGGTCAATTAGGAAATTTTTTAAATCTAAAAATACTTTCTGCTAAAATATTAGCATTAATTACTTCTCTATTGGTTTTGTTTGTAGCTATTAGAATGGGCGTAAATATATTTGGATAAAATCCAAATTTAAATAAATCTCAAGCTATATTAAATTAAAACTAAATTTCTTGCGGTAAAGACTGCACTTCTTCACTTCTAGTAGTCTTCTTAACAAGTTTAGATTCTAACTTAGAAAGTTCTCTTGTAGATTTAATATAAAGTATGGACACTAGACCCAGTGCAATCGCGTATGATCCCCACACGAACACTGCGTAGCCACCCATATTTAAAAATTCAACCATAGAGCCTTATATCTATTTTCCTGCTTTACTTGCAACATAAAAAGAAACTTCATCAATTTCTTTAGCTGTTAGCATTCCAGTAGCACCGAAAGCTGGCATCACACCCAAGCCTCCATTTACGACTGATTTTACAACATCAATACTAGGTTTTAATTGATCTAAACTTGGACCAATATTTCCATTAGCGCCGGCGTCTTTAAGCACATGACAACCCGCGCACATTCCTTTGCCATTAAAAATCTCCTTGCCAGCACTTAATTTGGCAGGATCAGCAAATCCCATAGTGCTAGGCAATAAAGATATTAATATAAAAAAGAATAGCTTTCTCATAAGACCAAATACTAGTTGTAAAATAGTTTTTTTTCTAGTCTATTTTTTTTAAACTACGTCTAAGCTTGTGCTGTGATCTTTCCAACCATTGTGCGCATAACCTCTTCGGTTATCCATTCTTAATTCAGGTTGAGATTTTCCACCAGCTGATGCTTTGGTAGCAACATTGTAGAAACCAGGTTTTAACGTAGTTTCATAAACAAATTGTCTCCAAGCATATTTGCCAAGATCTGGACCAACAAGTTTTGCTTTCTTCCATGTTTTTCCAAAGTCTAATGAAACTTTAACATTTGAAAGTTTTTTAGTTCCACCAAAAGCAACTCCGGAAATAACTACTTTTCCAGATTTAACTTTACCGTCTTGACTAGGAGAAGTTACCCATGACTTCACAGGCATTTCCCAACAGCTTGGATACTGAGATCCTTTTTTGCCAAGTGGTGAAATTCTATAACTAGATTTCATGTATTTCACAGAAGATTCTTTAGCTGTGAAATCAAGTTTGATTAAATGTTTTACATTATTCACTCCAAAGTAACCTGGAGTGACAGATCGAACAGGTCCTCCATGAGCATTTGGAATGTCAACACCGTTCATTTCCCATGCAAGGATCGCATCTTTATGAGCTTTCAAAGGAATTGATCTTTCCATTGTAGCTTTTTTAGGATCTAAATTTTTTGGAGCATCTCCTCCTGTGCTTGTCATATATTTTGCACCTTTAGCTAATCCACCACAAGCTTTGATAACTGTTTCAACTGGTACACCAGTCCATAACACACAAGCTGCAGCTCCTGTTTGCCACTGAGAACCTCGTGGTTTGTGAGGGAACCATCCTCTTCCATTTCCAGAACATTGCAAAACAGTTGCGATAGTTGTTTGTCCTAAAGTTTGTAATTCAGCTAAGGTAAATGTTTTAGGATTTTTAACTCCTGCTACGCTTACTTTCCAATCTTTTCTATTTCCAATTTGTTCATCTGTTAGTGAGGGTAAATTATTTCTAATATAAATGTGTCTGATTGGAGTAATAACGCTAGAACCAATTTCTGTTCTATGTGTTTCCATAGTTTTGGTACTATGAACAATCAACGCTGATCTTTTTTTCCATTTGATAAAATCTGGTAATTTATCTGTCGTTTCAGTGTGATTTGCATTTGCAACTGAAATTGGTAATGCTGATGAAGCAGCTGCTAATCCAGCAATTGTTGCTGTGCCGGTTAAAAAATTTCTTCTACTTACGCTTTTCTTAGTTAATGTTTTCATAATTTTCCCCTTCAAATTTGAAATATGATTTAATATTAAACTTTTATGAGAAAAAATGCACACACTTTATGCTAGAAAATTTTCAATTTAAAAGTGAATTTTCTTGTTTAAAATCCTTATTTTATGCTACAAATTAAGTCATGGGGGCACTTACAGACAGTTTTGGAAGAACATTTCCTTATATAAGATTATCAATCACAGACGTCTGCAACTTTAAATGCGGATATTGTCTACCCAACGGATATTTCAAGCAAGAAAACAAACCTGGATTTTTAACTTTAGATGAAATTTCAAATTTAGTTTCTGCCTTATCAGAACTTGGAGTTTCTAAGATAAGATTAACCGGTGGTGAACCTACAGTAAGAAAAGATTTTTTTGATATTTTAAAAAATATTAAATCAAAAGGTAAAATTAATAACTTAGTAATGACTACCAATGGTTACAAACTAAATCAAATTGCGGATCAATTAATCAAAGATGGTATTAATGGAATTAATATTAGCATCGATAGTCTCGATAGAAATAAATTTAAAGAAATTACAGGTCATGACCGATTGCCACAAATTCTAGAAGGAATAAAAATTTTACAAGATAAAGGTTTTGCAAATATAAAAGTAAATGCTGTTTTGTTAAAAAATTTTAATGATAGCGAAGCAGACTTTGATAGCTGGGAACAATTTGTAAAAGAAAACGCTATCGACTTTAGATATATCGAATTAATGCAAACGGGAGATAGCTTAGAATATTTTAGAAAATATCATGTTAGTGCATCTGTTTTTAAAAACTATCTTATTAAAAAGAACTGGAACGAAGTTGCAAGAGTAGCGGATGCTGGACCTTCTATTAATTTTGTCCATTCTAATTATAAAGGAAAGTTTGGAATTATCGCACCGTACTCCAAAGATTTTTGTAAAACTTGTAACCGATTAAGGATTACTGCAAAAGGAGAGTTACGATTATGTTTGTTCGGCAACACAGGAACTAACTTACGTCCACTATTACAATCTCCTGATCAAAAAAATGAATTAAAGATTTTAATTTTAAAACAATTAAATTTCAAAAAAGAGTCTCATTACCTTGAGCTTGGAGACACAGGTATTACACCTCATTTAGCTTCTATTGGTGGATAATGAACAATCTTAAAATTTTAGATCAAAATGAATTGAAAGATTGGGCAAAAAATTTATTTGCTGAACATAATTTTAAAATGATCGATGTTTCTCAAAAAAAAGAAACATATCGTAAAGCACTAGCAACGGGAAAAATTATAGTAGGCAAAGAAACTTTTGATTTAATTCGAAATAAACAAATGCCAAAAGGCGATCCTATCACTCTGGCAGAAGTTGCTGCAGTATTAGGTGTTAAAAAAACTGCAGACATCATTCCTTTGTGCCACCCATTACCAATCGATCATACCGCAACAAAAATTACGATGAATGAATCGGATTATTCGCTGGATGTGTATTGCGTAGTATCTGCATATGCAAAAACGGGGGTAGAAATGGAAGCAATCATGGGAGTCAATACAGCCTTAATTACCATTTATGATCTAAGTAAAATAGTTAACCCGGATCTAAAAATTGAAGGAATTAAGCTATTAGTGAAGCAAGGTGGCAAAAGTGGACTATGGCTTAATCCCAATGGTCTACCAAAATTCTTAGCTGATTTATTTTAATTTCGATGCTTAACTATCAGCAAGCTGTCAGCAAAATAATAACATTTGCAAAACCCAAAATTATAAAAATTTCTATTTCTGAATCCTTGCATTATGTAGTTGCTGAAAATCTTTATTCTAAAAAATCAAATCCAAGTTTCGATAATAGTCTTTTAGATGGATATGCAGCCAAAAGTTCTGATATTAAAAAAAATAAAAAACTAACTATTATTGGAAAACTATCTGCTGGTGAAAATAAAAAAATTCCCTATACCAAAAATGCTTGCTTTCAAGTTGCAACAGGATGCCCTGTTCAAAAACCATATGATTGCATGATCCCTTATGAGCAAGTAGATCGCGAAGGAAAATTTATTCTTTGTAAAAAATCAATTCGACCATACGAAAATATAAGAAAAGCTGGATCTGATTATAAAAAAAAATCACTAATATTACGTAAAGGCTCTAAGATAAGTGCATCACAATTATTAGCAGCTAAAACATTAGGAATATCTAAAGTAAAAGTTTTTGCAAAACCAACTGTTATTTTATTTTGCTCTGGAGATGAAATTTCAGATAACCCAAATCTTAACAATAAAACGATAAATGGGATCTCAGAATATTTTAATTCTTTCAAGGAACAATATAATTACAACTTTATCTATCTTGGAATTGTTAAAGACAAAGCAAAAGATCTTAAAAAAATTTATAATGCATTAAAAAAAAATAAAAAAGAAAATGTTATTTTTGTAAGCACCGGTGGAGTGTCCATGGGTCATAAAGATTTTATTCCATCTATGTTAACAAAATATAACTATAAAATAATTTTCCATAGAATGAACATGAAGCCAGGAAGACCAACTTTATTTGCCAGAAAAAATAGTAGTTTTTATTTTGGCTTACCTGGAAATCCTATTTCAACTATTGTTGGGTTTCATTTTTTGATTATGCCACTCGTTCTAAAATTACAAAATATTCAATTTAAATGGAAAACGGGAATCTTAAACACTAACCAAATAAAAAATAAAAAAATGTCTTTATTTTTACGAGGAAGTGCAATCAATAAAAAAATTAATATATTACCAGGTCAAGATTCTTATAAAATTTCTACCTTGGTGAAGGCAAATTGCTGGGTATTACTTGATCAAAATAAATCTTTGGTTAAAAAAGGCTCAAACGTAAAGTATATAAATTATGAAAATTAAAATTGAATTATTTGGGGCAGCTAGAGATTTTGCGAATGATAATATTTTGGAACTCAAAATAGAAAATCAAACAAATATTAAAGGAATAAGAGAAAATCTTCTTCAATGGTTACAAAAAAAACATCCAAATAATAGCACTTACTCAAATATTGTTAAAAATTCAGCTTTTTGTGATGAAAATAATGAAATTGTTCATGATGATTACTTGGTTTCAAAAGAACAAAAGCTTTGTATTATTCCACCGATTGGAGGGGGCTAATGTTTCATTGTGATGTAGTGGATGTAGCTAAAAATAAAATAACTTTAGAAAAGGCACAAGCATTTATTGAATCACACAAGTGTGGTGCATCTCTTTTTTTTATTGGAACCGTTCGAGACAATAATAATGATAAAACGGTAACCGGTATTACCTACGATTCTCATGATGGCATGGTGAAAAAAAGTTTTGAAGAAATATTTGATGAAGCTAACAAAACGTTACAATTGCAGCACCCAGTTGCTTTTGTAGAGCATGCAAAAGGCTATGTACCATTAGGCGGTATTTCAGTTGTTATCGCCGTGGCGTGCAAACACCGTGCTCAAGTTTATGAATTTTCTCGATACATTATTGAAGAAATAAAAAAAAGAACTCCAATTTGGAAAAAAGAACATTATATTAATGAAGAAACATCTTGGTTAGATGGTAAAAAAATAGAAGCTAAATAAATACTTTTCCTACCATTAATGGTCTAGCTGTCCTGTACATCACGGCAGATTTAGCAACAAATTTTTTCTCAATATTTTCTACAACTGCTCCAGCAGTAATAATACCAGAAGGATTGGCGACTCTAGTTTCTAACGGATTTGCATTTTTGTTTTTGACTAAAAAAGGAAGCGTACCTTCTATGGCGCAAGCTACACCGATGTTAACACCAGCGGTTCCCATGATAGCTTTGTGTGCTTTGCCCATAGAAAACATTCGTGTGCAAATATCATAATCTTCTTTTTGTATGGTACTTTTATCTAAAGCTTGAAAATCTCTTGGTTCTGATACAATTCCTATTCTTGGTGTGCCTAAAGGAACTTCATTTTCTGATGTTGCTAAATTAATCATGACTGCAGCTTTGCATCTAATTTTTTCTATTAGTTGAGAAGCTTGTTTGTTCGCATCTAGCTCATCTGGATTTTCAGTGCATGTCAAGCCCAGGTCATCAGATTTGATATAAACTAATGGTGTAGCTGCATCGACGATACTAATCGTAATTTTTTTTCCATCTATATTAATTTCATCTACCACGTTGCCCGTTGGCAAAAGCAATCCAGTTCCAGATCCACCTGGCTCTAAATAATCTAATCTAATTTTAGATCCTGTGTTCGCAACCCCTGCTATTTGATAATCTCCTTCTGGATTAGCAAATCCATTACTCACTTGAAAAGTAGAGTCGATGATTTTGTTTGTATTCGTTTGGTAAATTCGAACTGTAACTTCACCATCCTTAACTTTGATCAAACCTTCATTAACTGCAAAAGGACCAACAGCTGACGATAAATTCCCACAATTATTAGACCAATCTGCTACAGGCTTGTCGACTGCAATTTGAATAAACGTATAATCCACATCAATTCCTTCTCTTTGGGATGGGCTTACTATGACACATTTAGATAAAGAAGAAACGCCACCACCCATACCATTCAGTTGTCTGCCGTTAGGATCGGGGCTTCCAATTATTTTTAAAAATATTTGATTTAACTCTTCTTGATTAGTAGTTGGTAAATCTTCTGCTTTAAAAAAAACACCCTTACTTGTTCCTCCTCTATAATAAGCTGCAGGTATCCAATGTTTATTCATTATTTTCTAACCTCTTCTCTCCAAGCCATAGGGAGTATTCCACCATTTTGCCAGTAATCAATTTCTTCCGGTGTATCTAATCTTACATCTAATTTTGCTGAAATAATATCTCCTGTTTGTTTTTTTATTTTTAAATCAATTTCTTTATGGTCGTTTGATATTTTATCTAAATTTACGAAATCAAATATATCGCTTCCTTGAATTTGTAGTTCCCCTATTCCTTGCCCTTGCTTAAATTGTAAAGGTAGTAAACCCATGCCAATTAAATTAGAGCGATGAATTCTTTCAAAACTTTTAGCCACGATTATTTTTACTCCAAGTAACAAAGGACCTTTGGCAGCTGTGTCTCTTGAGGAGCCACAACCATAATTATCACCTGCAAAAACTGCTAATGTTATTCCTTGTTTTTTATATTCCATTGCAGCTTCAAAAATTCTCATTTCTTTTTGCTCAGGATATTTAATCGTAACACTGCCCTCTTTGTCTGGTGTAATTTTATTTCTTAATCTTAAGTTTGCAAATGTTGCTCGCATGGCAACTTCATGATGAGCTCTTCTTGTTGTATAATTATTAAAATCTTCAGGCTTCACTCCTTTTGATTCTAAATAATCGCCAGCTGCTGTTCCTCTTGTAATCGCATTAGAAGGAGAAATGTGATCTGTGGTTATTGAGTCTCCTAATAAAACTAATGGTCTTACATTTGTTATATTACTTTCAATAGTTAACGTTTCAGAAACCTGTTCTAGATAAGGAGGTTTTTTAAAATAAGTACTTTGATCTGACCATTCATATTTTTCTGTGGTTGGAATTTCTAAATTGTCCCACAAGTCTCCACCATCAGATACTTCTTTATATTTAGAAATAAAAAACTCTGGCTTATAACTTTGTTGTACAAATTGTTCGATCTCTTCATTGCTAGGCCAAACATCTTTTAAAAAAATATCTTTTCCATTTTGATCTTTACCCAAAGAGTCTGTGTCTAAAGATTTTAAAACACTTCCAAGTATAGAAAAGCAAATAACTAGTGCTGGTGATGCTAGATAAGAAGCTCTAATATTAGGGTGAATTCTTCCTTGAAAATTTCTATTTCCAGATAAAACTGCCACAGAAAATACTTTGTTTTTTTCTATAGAATTAGCCAAATCTTGCTGTAGTGGGCCTGAGCCACCATTACAAGTGGTGCAACCAAATCCTACAACGTTAAACCCTAGTTGATCTAAATACTTTTGCAATCCTGCTTTTTCTAAAATAGTTGCTGTCACCTGACTTCCTGGGGCAAAAGATGTTTTCACTCTATTGTTTCTGGTTATTCCCTTTTCAATTAAATTTTTAGCAACTAAGCCCGCTGCAATCATTCCTTTTGGATTAGATGTATTCGTACAGCTTGTTATGGCTGCTATCATTATATCTCCATCTTGGATTGTATCTTCGGAATGCTCTACTTTAAATATCTCATCTTTTCGTAAAGCTCGTTTGTATAAATTTTCAGAATGAGTATTCACTGATTTAGACAAGTCATTTAAATTTAATCTATCTTCTGGATTTTTTGGACCCGATACACTTGGAACTACGGAACTCAAGTCTAGTTCAATTGTTCTTGAATAAGTAGGCGTTTCTCTATCATCGCGCCATAAATGCTGAGACTTAGAATACTCTTCAATCATTTTTATTTGATCTTCATTTCTTCCTGTCATTCTAAGATAATCAAGTGTTAAGTGATCTACTGGAAATAAAACAGCAGTTGATCCATATTCAGGAGCCATATTAGATATCGTTGCACGGTCTCCCACAGATAAAGAATTAACTCCTTCTCCAAAAAATTCTACAAAGCTTCCGACTACTTTATGTTTTCGTAAAAGTTCAGTGATTGTTAAAACTAAATCAGTCGATGTAATTCCTTCTAAGCATTTATTTTTCAAATGAACTCCAACTACTTCGGGCAAAGCTACAGATAAACTTTTACCTAACATAGCAACTTCCGCTTCAATGCCACCAACACCCCAACCTAATACTCCAATTGCATTAACCATAGGAGTATGACTATCCGTTCCAATACAGGTATCTGGATGTAAAATATTATGATCATTCCAAACAACTTTAGAAAGGTATTCAATATTTACTTGGTGACAAATTCCTACTCCTGGTGGAATTACGGTAACATTTTTTAAATTTTTAGAACACCATCGTAAAAAAGAAAATCGTTCAGAATTTCTGTTGTATTCTTTTTGTAAATTTTTAATGACTGAGTCTGTATTACCAAAAAAATCTACCTGTAATGAATGGTCTATAACAATATCAATAGGAATTTTTGGTTGAATATTTTGTGCGTTGATGTTTTTTTTCTCTAAAGCTTCCTTATAAGATAAAAAGTCAACCAACATTACTTTTCCTAGAATATCGTGACTCAAAATTC
>ENA-UOXV01007462-UOXV01007462.1-marine-metagenome-genome-assembly--contig:-NODE-7462-length-11062-cov-5.210048_pt1 | contig 11062 bp, 9 predicted proteins | sample MGYA00238165_ERZ766961 | MGnify/ENA primary metagenome ERZ766961 (study PRJEB28924, sample SAMN03173240) | marine metagenome | biome: Marine; feature: Water; material: Subsurface seawater | place: North... | reverse complement strand
AAACGTTGTAATGAAAGGGTATCTTAAAAACCCTAATGCAACTAAAGAAGCTTTTAAAGGAGACTGGTTTCATACAGGAGATCTGGGGGTAGTCCACAACTCAGGGTATATAGAACTTAAAGATCGATCAAAAGATATCATAATATCTGGAGGCGAAAATATAAGTACCATCGAAGTTGAGGGGGTACTATTCAAACACCCAGCAATTCTTGAAGCAGCAGTAGTTGCAAAACCAAGCGATAAGTGGGGAGAAACACCATGCGCTTTTGTTTGCTTGAAAGCTAATGAGAATGAGACTGAAGCAAGCATTATTGCATATTGCAGAGAGAATATGGCTCACTTTAAAACACCCACACGTATTATTTTTGCGGAACTTCCCAAAACGTCGACCGGTAAAATTCAGAAATACATATTAAGGGAGCAGGCCAGGTCACTCTAAGAATATATATCTTAATTTTAAAGCAAACGGCGCGCGGCCAGATTTCGTATTAATGCTCCAACACCGAAAGTCCACGGCTTTACATTTTCAGAATAATTCACCTTGTTCACCAATGTTCCCAGCTTGGGCGTTGAAATTCGAACAATATCACCAACTTTGTGGGTAAATCCCCCACCCGGCTTATCTCTGTCTTCACTAGGGGCAAATAGAGTGCCCGTCATTAGACACAGACCATCGGGATATTGGTGGTGCGGGCCTATTGTTTCCGAAACTAAATCCTCAATGTCCCTGCTAATCTTAGACATAGAACTCCGTCCTCTAAGAGTGAACCCATCAAGTCCTGTCACAGTTAAAGATAACTCGGCTATTCTAACGTCATTCATAGTAAAATTTTCATTAAAAAGGCGTATGAATGGTCCAATAGCGGCTGATGCATTATTATCTTTTGCTTTTCCTAATAATAAAGCACTCCGGCCTTCAATGTCACGAAGATTGACGTCATTACCCAACGTTGCTCCAACAATTATACCGACGTTGTTTACCACTAAAGTTATTTCAGGCTCTGGATTATTCCATTCAGATTTAGATAGAATACCTACCTCTGTACCAATACCAACAGCAGACATCGGTTGAGCCTTTGTAAATACTTCTGCATCTGGGCCAATCCCAACCTCTAGATATTGTGACCACATCCCCTTACTAACAAGAACACTTTTCAACTGCATGGCTTCTGCCGAGCCAGGTATAATATCCGAAAGATTTAATCCAATCGTAGTGCGTATTTCGTCACGAATACGTTCGGCCGAACTGGGGTCTCCGTCTGCCCTTTCCTCAATAACCCGTTCTAGCATGCTTTGGGCAAACGTTACACCACACGCCTTTATCGCCTGAAGATCGACTGGTGAAAGGAAATAAGGCAAATCTTTTTTCTGCTTGGTGCAGTCTGAGTTTGTGAGAACGTCTGATAAACTACCTATATCCTCGCCATTTGTATTTTCAACAAATTCCGAAGGGGCTTCTATATTTAAAAGTTCGGAAACCGTGGACATTTCTGCAGATACATCTAGTACTCTTCCGCCACAAATGACTATTGGTGACGGTCCAGGCGTGTCACCTGGCACCCATGCTCTACCGATTAAGATCGCCTCTTCTAAATCGGTTGGAAGGCAATTCTCAAGATCTAAATTTAAACCCATCACCAACTCCTTACGTCTATTACCCTTCACCAAAGAAGAAGCTTAATCAGCAACACATTTTTGATGCTGCTCACCAAGCCCTTCGATAGATAACCGCATCTCATCTCCTGGTTTTAAGAATACTGGATTTGGTTTCACACCCAGACCAACACCCGGTGGTGTGCCAGTGGAAATAATATCGCCGGGATAGAGGGTAAAGAATTGAGATAAATAATGTACTAAAAACTCTACTCCAAAAATCATAGTACTAGTGCTACCATCCTGATACCGTTTTCCGTTAACATCCAAAGTCATCTTCAAGTTTTGAGGGTTAGGTATCTCATCTCGCGTTACCATCCATGGGCCTGTTGGTCCAAATGTGTCGCAACTTTTCCCTTTCGTCCACTGTCCAGACCTTTCAGCTTGAAACGAACGTTCTGAGACATCATTTACAATACAATACCCAGCAACATGCTCCATAGCCTTTGCCTCAGATACATATTTGGCTTCTTTACCAATAACAAACCCTAACTCGACTTCCCAGTCGGTCTTTTCAGAAGTCTTTGGTATTCGAACATCGTCATTTGGACCGCAGATGGCAGAGTTTGCCTTCATAAATATTATTGGTTCCGGTGGCGGTGTAGCTCCTGTTTCAGCCGCATGGTCTGAGTAGTTCAATCCAATACATATCATCTTACCAATATTGCCTACACATGCTCCTATGCGCGAACCTCCAGAGACAATAGATAATTTAGAAAGGTCGGTATCACGCAATTTCTGCAACACTTGGTCACTTAGAGCCGAAGAGTCTATATCACCTATAATACCAGAAAGATCTCTGATTTCGCCGTTATCGTCTACGATCCCTGGTTTTTCTGCTCCCATTGGCCCATAACGCAGTAACTTCATGAATTTTCTCCCTCATTTTTTAGATAAATCAAATCTTTTTAGATTTTTCTTAATAACTTAAAATGTTAAAGTAGCATCACCAGACAGTAAGATCGTGTCAAGTCAATCCACTGCCACTATGAAAGTCACTTAAAACTGATTATCGTTTTATCCTACAAGTGATTAAAGTTATAGTGAAGGAAATAGATGGGTGAATAAGCTTAGATGAATGATGGTACAATCGGAATCGGCTGCGATTGGGGCACGAGCAATCTGCGCTTTTATAGGCTCGGAAATAGCGGCCAAATAATAGAAAGACGCCAATTTAGCGCCGGTGTTTCTTCTATCAAAGACAATGAATTTGAGGATTTCTTCACTAAAGCAATACAAGACTGGCTTGATAATTATCCTAATATTCCCGTTATTGTTTCAGGAATGGCAGGTAGTCGACAAGGCTGGAAAGAAACACCGTATCTGCCATGTCCAGCAAATATAGAAAAGATTGTTAACAAGCTAACTCCAATAAAACTCAATTATGGTCGGACAATATGGATAGCGCCCGGTTTGTCATATACAAATAATCAAGGGTTGCACGACGTTATGCGTGGTGAAGAAGTCCAAATTCTTGGAGCTTTAAGCATTATCGATATAAAAAAGAAACTAATATGTTTGCCTGGCAGCCACAGTAAATGGGCAACAGTCACAGCTGGGCATGTTTCAGAATTCCACACTTATATTACAGGGGAACTATTTGAAGCTATAAAGGCAGGTACCATTATAGGATCTATGATAGATCCTAATGCTTGGAATGATGATGCGTTCATACAAGGCATCGACAGCGTTGGAACATCCAAAAATATTCTCAACCAATTATTCACCGTTAGGACAAAAGGTCTTTTCAATCAACTGACATCGACCACAGCTGGTGCTTTTCTCTCTGGGCTACTGATCGGCTATGAACTGGCAGGAGCACTGGCAGGCACCCGTTTTAAAAAGATATATCTTATTGGGGATGGACAGCTCACAACTCTCTATCAAAAAGCATTGCTACACAAAGGATTAGAGCCACAAGTATTTGCACCGGACATTATTGCAAGTGGCCACTTTAAAATACTCAAGATAATCAACCAGGGCATATAGTGATGGCAAATTTTCTGTCCTTTTTAAAAGAGTCCCCGCTTATCGCGATATTGAGGGGGATCACACCTGCTGAAGTCATCGAAATTTCAGAGACGCTGGTTGAGAAAAATTTTAAGATTATAGAAATCCCACTAAATTCTCCAGATCCAATCGAAAGCATCGAAATGCTAGTTAGTCATTTTAAAGATGAGGTTATCATTGGAGCAGGAACGGTCACTGATTTAACATCAATAAAGTTGATAGCGGAAGCGGGTGCAAGGCTCTCGGTCATGCCAAATGGAAGTATTAGAATAGTCAAAGCAGCTAAGGCAAGTGGATTGATTACAATACCGGGCGTGTTCACACCAACAGAAGCTTTTGCGATGATAGAATCTGGAGCAGATGCTCTTAAGTTATTTCCAGCTGAGGGAGCACCACCTATGGTACTAAAAGCCATGAAAGCCGTTCTTCCAACCGCAATTCCAATCTTACCCGTAGGCGGCATTACACCAGACAAAATGGCTGAATATCAAAAAGCTGGAGCGAACGGCTTCGGCTTAGGCTCAGCGCTCTATAAGCCTGGCATGACCGTAGACGAAGTGGCGCAGAATGCAGACGCCTTCAATGAGGGATTAAAACGTTCTGCAAGGGATTTATAAACTTTGATACCATATGAATAAATAATTTATCTAATCTTAATTATATTTTTTTAAATGTACGATAAGGAGTCCCCGGGTGCAGAGAGAAGTGAGTGTGAACACCTAGCCAGGAAGCATCTGTTTGGGAACGAGATAAAATTACCGTTGTTCTGCCTGGTCTATCAAAGGAATTACCCTCTTTACCAAAACCTTTGGAATTCCAGGTTGTAATCAAGAATGCCATCAACCTATCTGGGCTTACACCTATTTTAATATTATCGAAGTCCCACTCAAACTCTTCGATATTTGGCCAAACATTTCGCCACTGATTCTCCTCTAATGCCCCAATACCTTCAACAACATCCATATGCGTCCCAAATGAGGCGGTGTTTTCAACAAACAAAGATTGAGCCTTTTCGAACTTAAGCTCCTGAACACAGGGTTGCCATGCTGCCAACCAAGCTTTAACAGTCGAAATATCAGTGGCATCAGGTTGCCAATTAAATTGCATTAGAAATTATCCCGTTGACTATCTAATATTTAAATTACCAAGTATTTTACAGACATATAGCAAACCATATTTTTTAAAGATAACAAATAGAATAGTATGCCATATAATTCATTACGAGAATTTATTACGTATTTAGAATCTGAGTCAAAGCTTGTTCGGGTCTCGGAACCTGTCTCGCCTTATTTAGAAATGACCGAAATTCAAACTCGGTTGCTCTCTGAAGATGGACCTGCCGTATTATTTGAAAATGTCATAAAAACAGACGGCCAAAAATATAATATGCCAGTCCTAGCTAACCTATTTGGAACAGTAGAGCGAGTAGCTTGGGGGATGGATCGTGAACCTGAGGATTTGAAGCAAATAGGAAAAACACTGGCATTTTTAAGACAACCAGAGCCCCCAGGGGGCTGGCGTGAAGCTATAGCAATGCTGCCATTACTCAAAACTGTTATGGCTATGAAACCAAAGACAATTACTTCTGCGCCTTGCCAGGAAATTATTTTACAAGGCGATGACGTTGACCTTTCAAAACTACCTATACAGACCTGCTGGCCTGACGAACCAGGACCACTGATCACATGGCCATTAGTAGTGACGCAAGGCCCAACTGCAAGACGAGAAGATGGTTTCAATCTTGGAATCTATAGAATGCAAGTAATGAGTAAAAATACTACTTTAATGAGATGGTTGAAACACCGTGGTGGCGCTCAACACCACGCTAGATGGAAAGAAAAAATGAGCGAGCCTCTCCCAGTGGCAGCGGTGTTAGGGGCAGACCCTGGCACTATTTTGGCTGCCGTCACACCTGTCCCTGACACTTTGAGCGAATATCAGTTTGCAGGATTATTACGCGGGAAACGCGTGGACTTGGTGGATTGTAAAACCATACCACTAAAGGTACCCGCCGAATCAGAGATAGTTATCGAGGGTCATGTTTCCCTAGAAAATTACGATGATGAAGGCCCTTTCGGCGATCATACGGGATACTATAACTCAGTAGAACAATTCCCTGTCTTTACGATCAGTGCTATAACTATGCGTAAAAACCCTATTTATTTAACGACTTTCACAGGCAAACCTCCAGATGAACCCTCAGTTTTAGGGGAGGCATTAAACGAAGTGTTCATACCTCTTCTTCAACAACAATTCCCAGAGATTGCGGACTTTTGGTTACCTCCAGAGGGTTGTTCTTATAGAGTAGCCGTAATTTCAATGAGGAAAGCGTACCCGGGGCATGCAAAAAGGGTCATGATGGGGGCTTGGTCATATCTTCGTCAATTCATGTACACAAAATGGATAATAGTTGTGGACGATGATATTAATGCTCGAGATTGGAAAGAGGTGATATGGGCTATCTCAACAAAAATGGATCCCGCACGCGACATCACAATAATTGAGAATACACCAATTGACTATTTAGATTTTGCATCACCAGAACCAAGTCTTGGAAGTAAAATCGGACTAGATGCTACCAATAAATGGCCCCCCGAAACCAAAAGAGAGTGGGGCAGGGAAATCTCTATGGATCAAGATGTAATTAATCTTGTAACAGAAAAGTGGTCTCAATATGGACTACCCGGCACGGGGAACCCTATATGGGACAGCCGAAAAGAGTGATCGCTAATAGTATAGCTACTAGTAATTAAAATATAAAAGATAAAACCTATGACAATTTCTATAAAAAAAGTTACAACCACCCATCGCAGTTTTATCTCTAAAGGTAAGGCCCGGAGTTCCTATGACTAAAACAACGCCCTCTAGCATCCTTGAACAATTAATTAGCAAAGCAAAAAATGCTGGTGCAGATACAGCTGACGCTCTTTTTATGGAAAACCGTTCACTTTCCGTAGCGCAAAGATTAGGCAAGCCGGAATCGATAGAACGATCAGAAGATCAAGATTTAGGACTAAGGGTTTTTGTTGGAAAAAGAAATGCGACTGCTTCAACGACTGATATGAGGCCAGAAACCCTAGGCGAACTTGTTGAACGAGTTGTATCCATGGCAAAGGTGGCGCCAGAAGACCGCTTTGCCCGAATTGCTGAAAAAACAGAGATCGCTATACGACAACCTAATATTGAACTTTTTGACCCTTCGGAACCTAGCGCGGAGAGGTTAATAGAACGCGCATCAGCAGCGGAGGAGGCAGCCTTGGCCGTTAGTGGCGTAACTAATTCGGAAGGTGGAGCAGCGGCTTGGTCAGATACGTCTATAATACTCGCTACCAGTAATGGATTCTGGGGAAAATACCGACGCTCTGGACATAGCCTAAGTGCTGTTGTGTTAGCCGGCAAAGATCAGAATATGGAGCGGGATTATGAGTATTCATCAACTGTTTTTGAGTCTGATTTAGCAGATCCAAAAATTATAGGAAAGACCGCTGGAGAACGAGCTGTACGGCGTTTAAACCCAATAAAACCTGGGAGCGCGTCAATACCAGTTGTATACGATCCCCGAGTAAGCGGTAGTTTGATTGGACATTTATCTAGTGCTTTGAATGGAAGTTCGATAGCCAGAGGTACAAGTTTTTTAAAAGATTCTATGGGAGAGCAAATTTTCCAATCCGGGGTTCAAGTTTTTGACGATCCACATCGCCCAAGGGGACTCAGATCTAAACCATTCGATGGAGAGGGCTTAGCTAATGACAAACGCTTAATCATTGAAAACGGATGTATTAGATCTTGGTTCCTTGATTTGGCAACCGCAGATCAATTAAGCTTAATTTCAACTGGACATGCTGCAAGATCAACAGGCGGAGCACCTAACCCCAGCCCAAGCAACCTGTTTCTAGCAGCGGGGAAGGTGTCTCCTGCTAACCTCTTAGATGATATAAAGACAGGTCTTTATGTTACTGAGCTAATGGGAATGAGTGTGAATATGGTCACAGGAGACTATAGTCGCGGAGCTGGTGGGTTTTGGATAGAAAATGGGGAAATAGCGTATCCTGTTAGTGATGTGACCGTAGCAGGAAACTTAAAAGATATGTTCTCTGCACTAATCCCAGCAAATGATCTTGAATTTAAACGAGGGACTGACGCACCAACGGTTCGTATTGATGGGATGACAGTCGCCGGTCCTGGAGACTGACTTTCTGGATGCGCGATAAATATCATTTAACCCGCCGTCTAAAACTATTGTTGCATGCGAATTAAAATTTAATTTTGGAGGCACTTTTTTTGAGTACCAATCCAAACGATGTTAAACCAGCACGTACAGGAAAGCTAATCAAACGTCTCTTTTCCGAACATGTGAAAAGGCACTTTGGTTGGCTAACATTTGCATTATCCTTAATGATGATCGTTGCAGGAACGACGGCTGGTCTTGCTTTTCTTATGGAAACAATTCTTGATGATGTTTTTACAGCTAAAGATAGAACCAGTCTATACTTTGCAGCATCGGTAGTGATGGGATTGTTCGTTCTAAAAGGATTGGCGACTTATGGTCAAACAGTAATCATGAGTTTTGTTGGTCAAAGGATTTTAGCAGATCTGCAAAAGCGAATGTACGGGCACCTTATATCGGCAGATCTATCATTTTTTCATAATAATCCAAGTGGTGGACTAATAGCGCATTTTATTAACGATGTAGAAAAAATGCGCGGAACGGTTGCAGGGGTCATAACTGCCATTGGCCGAGATAGCCTTACATTACTTTTCTTAATTGGTGTTATGTTCTATCAGGACTGGCTTTTAACATTGGCATCTTTTTTTGCATTTCCGACAGCCATTCTTCCACTTGTAAAGATTGGTAAAAAAATAAGAAAAGTATCCGCTAACACTCAAAATGAGATAGGACAATTTACGACGTTACTGAATGAAACCTTTGTCGGAATTAGGCACGTTAAAGCTTCTGGAATGGAAGCTTATGAAAAATCGCGAGCAAGTATTCTTATTGAAAAAATTTTTACACTGGTATTTCGTGCTGCTCGCACTAAAGCTGCAGCATATCCAATAATGGAAACTCTAGGTGGAACAGCTATCGTTATAGTTATCTGTTATGGCGGATGGCAAGTAATAGAGGGAACGCGGTCAACTGGTACTTTTTTCTCTTTTGTCACAGCATTACTTCTCGCATACGATCCTGTAAAAAAATTAGTTAATCTGAATGCACAACTACAAGAAGGGCTTGCTGCTACTGAGAGAGTTTTTAAAATCTTGGATATTCAACCTTTAGTCATTGACCATCCGAATGCCACAAATATCAATAAAGTAAAAGGTGATATTAATTTCGAAAAAACCAGCTTTTCGTATATCAAAAATACCCCTCTACTAGACAATATCACATTAAAAATCGAGGCGGGGCAAACGGTAGCTTTAGTTGGTCATTCTGGAGCGGGAAAAACTACGATACTTAATTTAATCTCCAGATTTTTTGATCCAATTTCTGGGAGAATTACTCTCGATGGGAATGATATTAAAGAAATTACTATAACATCACTGCGCTCTAACCTCTCCCTGGTGAGCCAAGATATAACACTCTTCAATGATACCATAGCAGCCAATATATGTTATGGCGCACCCGAAAGGTCACTTACTTACATAATACAAGCAGCGACTAATGCTGCGGCTCATGAATTCATAATGGGATTGCCTAAAGGCTATGACACTATAGTTGGTGAAAATGGTGTTAAGTTGTCAGGGGGGCAGCGGCAACGTATCGCCATTGCACGAGCTATGCTAAAAAATGCTCCGGTTCTTTTGCTGGACGAAGCAACGTCATCACTGGACTCTAGATCTGAGAGAGCGGTCCAAGATGCGCTTTCAAATTTAATGCATGACAGAACCACCATTGTAATAGCGCACAGACTATCAACAATTCAATCGGCCGATTTAATTCATGTTGTTGACGAAGGGAAAATAGTTGAGTCTGGACGCCATCAAGAATTGCTAGAACTAAATGGACCTTATGCTAAATTGTATCAAATACAATTTTCTGGGAGCCAGGAAATAAAATCCAACGATAATTCCAATATTAAAAGTTAGCAATGTAGGATGTGGAAAACACTTCGACGTAGCGAATCAATTCAGAAAGTAGGAAGCTACCTAATAGCACTTCTTATAAAGATATTAGCAAATTCAATTCGCTGGAGTGTAAATATGCCAGCGACGACAAAACAATTATTAGATCACGGCAAACCTATAATCCTCATTTTTTGGCATAATCGTATTTTGTCTATGACTGCTGGTTGGAATAGTTCCCAGAGTATAACATTACTCCACTCGCCACATAGAGATGGATTATTAATTGGCAGAGCCATCGGCCATCTTGGATATAAAACAGTTGCAGGTTCATCAAATAAAAATGGTTCTGGTGGCCTGAGGAAACTCCTAACAGAACTGCGCAAAGGCAACTCAATTGGGATAACTCCAGATGGCCCCAGAGGCCCTAGAATGCGATTGACAATGGGAACTATCGCTGCCGCTAGACTTAGTGATATTCCTATCGTTCCTGTAGCTTGGAATGCAGAAAATAGGTTGCTATTGAAGACATGGGATAAAATGATCCTTGCCCGCCCGTTTACTAAGGGAGTCTTTTTTTTTGGCGAACCTATATCTATTCCAAAACGTTTAACACCTAGTGACGAGGAGAACTGGCGTCTTAATGTAGAAGTGGAACTCAATAAAGTTAGTGAGGAAAGCGAACTTTACTTCCAACATAAGCCTATCCAACCTGCCTCACAAAACCCTGAGAGAAAAGGGACAATGTCCTCGTGATACAGTTTCTCTATAAAGTTATAATGACACTTGGCATCCCTGTGGTAGAGGTAATTCTCCTAATCCGCACTTTCCTTGGGAAAGAGGATCCAAACCGTATAAACGAAAGACGGGGTATAACTAAGTTAAAACGTCCCCATGGAAACCTAATATGGCTACATGCATCCAGTGTAGGCGAAAGTATCGCAGCCCTCGCATTGATGGAAAAATTACTAACGAGCCATCCCTTAAATACTATCCTTATAACAACGGGCACACTTACTTCCGCTAAACTCCTTAAAGATCGATTGCCGCATGGCGTCATCCATCAGTTTGTACCTATTGACCGCCCTGCATGGGTTAAAAGATTCCTTAACCACTGGAGTCCAAATTTAGTATTAATAATGGAATCAGAATTTTGGCCCATACAAATACTGCAAATCAATAGTCGAGAGATCCCTATCATTATAATAAATGCTAGACTTTCAAAAACCTCTTACTCTCGTTGGTGCTGGGCTAAGTCAATGGCGCGTTCTATATTTGGAAGTATAGAACTCATTATCGCGACTAACACAGAACAAGCGCAACGTTTTCAAACTCT
>ENA-UOXV01007460-UOXV01007460.1-marine-metagenome-genome-assembly--contig:-NODE-7460-length-11064-cov-5.750114_pt1 | contig 11064 bp, 10 predicted proteins | sample MGYA00238165_ERZ766961 | MGnify/ENA primary metagenome ERZ766961 (study PRJEB28924, sample SAMN03173240) | marine metagenome | biome: Marine; feature: Water; material: Subsurface seawater | place: North... | reverse complement strand
GCCAGTAATTATTTTTAACGAAATTAAACATGTTTTAAATAATAGAAAAGGTATTTTTGTCTGCAAAAGAGATGTAAAAAATATAAATAAAATAATTAATTTCATTTTGAATAATTATAAAAATATAGAAAAAATGATAAGTAAAAACAAACTTTACACAAAAAATAATTTTAAAAGAGAATTATTGAATTCAATTCAAAATGAATTTACAAATTAATTTATCAAAGTTATTATTTGGATATGGATTAAGTATTTTTCCATTGTTACTTTTGAGTGGACCATTAATTTCAGAATTATTTTTGTTTTCAGTAACTTTTTTTTCTATATTTTATATTGTAAGACAAAAAAATTTTATTTATTTTAAAAATAAATTTTTTATTTTTTTTTTATTTTTTTATTTATCTACTGTTTATTCAACCTTATTGAATTATTATAGTTTAGATAGTTCATTAGGAGGTTTGTTCTATTTCAGAATACCGTTATTTGCCATTTCGATTTGGTTTATTTTGAATAATTTTAATGTTTTTAATAAAAAAATAATTTTATTTTATAATCTATTTTTTTTATTAATAATTTTTGACTCATTGATTCAATTTTATTCAGGACAAAATTTATTAGGTAATGAAATAATATCGAAACGAATTTCTAGTTTTTTTGGTGATGAGCTTATTTTAGGTGGTTTTATAACAAGAATTTTACCAATTTTTTTGATTTATTTAGTTATGAATGATCTTCTAAATAAAGAAAAAATAAATATTTATTATTTATTATTAACATCTTTTCTTTGTTTTATTGTTTATCTATCGGGTGAAAGAACATCTTTTGCTTTATTAATTTTATTTTTTTTTACGTTATTTTTTATTTCAAAGTATTTGAGGAAATCAATTGTAATAATAACTGTATTTTTTTTAATTTTATCATTTGTTTTACCAAGTTTAAAAAATTCTAATGAAATTAATCCAGCAAATAGAATGTTTTCTAAATCGTACAATCAAATAATTGGTAAAGGAGAGGAGCAATATGAAAATCATAAAAAAAAAATTTTTAAAAAAATATATATTTTTTCACATGACCACCATGGTCACTACTTGCTTTCTTATAGAATATTTAAAGATTATAAGATATCAGGAACTGGTATAAAAGGTTTTAGGTATTTGTGCAGAAATAAAATTTATATTCTTGAAAATCCAGCATTAAAAGTTTTTAACGATGGTTGCTCAACTCATCCACATAATACCTATGTACAAATATTAGTATCAAATGGATTGATTGGTTTTCTTTTAATATTATTTGCTTTTTTTTATGTATTAAGAGAAATATTTTTATGTAAAAAAAAAAATAAAGGTCAAACATTTTTTGATAAAAATGAAATTGCAAAAGCAATTGCCATATCTGCTATTTTTATAAATATATGGCCATTAATACCAAGTGGAAATTTTTTTAATAATTGGTTATCAATGTTATATTTTTATCCTATAGGATTCTATTTATACTTTAAGCATATAAATGAAAAAAAAATTAGTTAGTATTATTATAAATTGTTTTAATGGTGAAAAATATCTTTCAAAAACATTGGCCTCAGTTTTAAATCAAAAATATCAAAACTTTGAAGTGATATTTATAGATAATTGTTCAACAGACTCTAGTGCAAAAATATTTAAAAATATTAAAGATAAGAGGTTCAAATATTTTAAAACAAAAAAAAAAATTAAACTTTATGCCTCTCGAAATTTTGCATTAAAAAAAGCCAATGGGAATTATATTGCTTTTTTGGATTGTGATGATTGGTGGTATGAAAATTTTTTAAGTTCTAGAAAAAGTTTTTTTTCTTCATCAGATAAATATGGTTTTTGTTTTTCAAATTATCTACACTATCACCAAAATAGAAAGAAATTTAAAGTTTTTTTGAGGAAAATATTACCTTCAGGTTTTATTCTTAGTGATTTATTAGATAACTATTTTATTAAAATTAGTACTGTAATAATTAAAAAAAAATTAATAAAATTTTATAAATTTAATCCCTATTATAATATTATTGGTGACTATGATCTTATGGTAAGAGTTTCTCAAAAATTTAAAGCAATGGCCTTTCAAGAAAAATTAGCTGTAATTAGATTTCATGAAGACAATTTTACTCACAATAATAGAAAAATGTTTTATAATGAATATAAAGTATGGATTAATCAGCAAGACTTTAATAATAAAGTTTTTAAGAAAAATAAAGTTCAATTATTTCAAAGATTAGAATATTTAAGGTTAATATATTTAGTTTTGCACAAGAAAAACTTAAAATTGTTTTTTGATATCATAAAATTTCCATCATTAATGTTTAAACTTAAGTTGCTAATCATTTATCTTCTACCAGAATTCATTATAAGATTTAATTACAAATATCTGTAATTTAATATTTTATTTATAAAAGAAATTCTGTTAAATAAAAATAATGAATTTACTGTTCTTATTTTTATTTATATCTTTATTTAACTCGATTATTTTTTTTAAATTTGAAACTTTAACCCGTAATTTTATTTTTTTTGATAAACCTGATGGTAAATTAAAAAAACACAATAAACCAGTTTCAATAATTGGTGGCTTAATAATATTGTTAAATTTATATTTGATCATTTTTTTTCTCAAAATTTTAAATTTAGATAATACAATTTTTGAGAATAATTTTTCCTATATAATGTTAACTTTAGGCACTCTTTTTTTTATTGTGGGTTTTATTGATGATTTAAAAAATTTGTCACCTAATATTAAATTAATTTTAATTATAGCTTCTGTTTCTTTAGTTACAATTTTTTTTCCTGAGATTAAATTAGAACTAATTAAAATTTCATTTTTAAAACACAATTATTCTTTTGAAAAATTTTCACTTATTTTTATTATTTTGTCGTTCTCACTATTAGCAAATGCTTTAAATATGTTTGATGGCATTAATTTACAGCTTATTAGTTTTACTTTGTTTGTTTTTGTAATATTTATATTAAAAGGTTTTTTACCCATATTTTTTAGTTTAATTTCAATTTGTCTTATTTTATTAGGATTACTAAATTATCGTAACAAAGTTTTTATAGGTGATGGAGGATGTTATTTAATTAGTGTTATTATTGGATGTTCATTTATTTACCAATATCAAAATTTTGACAATTTTTTTTATGGTGATGAGGTGTTTATTATATTGCTTATCCCAGCTTTAGATATGTTGAGATTATTTATATTTAGAATAATTAAATCAAAACACCCATTTAAAGGTGATTTAAAACATTTGCATCACTTAGTTGATAAAGTTACAAAAAATAAAAATTTTACAGTTATAATAACTATAAGCTTATCTATGTTTCCATCAATATTGATGATAACAGGGTTAGAGACATATTTTATTTTAGCTTTAAACTTTATAATATATTTAGTCTTAATTTTATTTTTGGAGTATAAATTAAAATTATGAGATTTCTTGTAACTGGTGGAGCAGGTTATATAGGAAGCACAGTCTGTAATCTTTTATTAGATAGTGGTCATGAAGTAAATATTTTAGATAATTTATCAACGGGAAAAAAAAAAAATATTCCAAGAAAAGCAAATTTTTTTAAAGTAAATATTAGTGATGTAAAAAAAATAAAAAAAATATTAATAAATAAAAAAATTGATATAGTTATTCATTTCGCAGCTTTTGTTGATAATTTAGAGTCTATAAAGAATCCAAATAAATATTATCAAAATAATTATGAAAATGGCAAAATTTTTTTTCAAACATGTATAGAAAATAATATAAAAAAATTTATATACTCTTCTACAGCAGCTGTTTATGGAAATAATAAAAAAAAAGTTAATGAAAGTGATATATTAAAACCAATTTCACCTTACTCAAGGTCTAAACTGAAATTAGAAAAATTTTTAGATAGAAAAAAAAATAAAATAGACTGTATTATATTGAGATACTTTAATGTTGCTGGAGTAGAGAAAAAATTTAGATGTGGTTTTGATATTCAAAGGGGACAAAATTTAATTTTAAAGTTATGTGAAGCTTCAATAAAAAATAGAACATTTATGATTAATGGAAATAATTACAAGACTTCTGATGGAACAACAATAAGAGATTATATACATGTTGAGGATCTAGCAAAAATTCATCTTCTAATAGCAAAAATACTTTTTAAGAACAGAACATTTAAGGTTTTTAATTGTGGGTATGGCTATGGTTTTTCAGTAAAACAAATCTTAGATCAATTTTCATTAGCTTCAAAAAAAAAAGTGAAATTTAAAATAGGTAACAGAAGACCAAAAGATATAATTATTTCTATAGCTGATAATAAAAAATTAAATAGTTTTATCAAATGGAAACCTAAATATAACAATTTATCACATGTGGTAAAATCATCATTGAAGTGGTACAAAAAAAAGTCAAATATCTAATTATCTTTAATATGAAATTTTTAAGTTTGAAAAAAAAAATTATTTTTTTAGTTATCATAATTTTTGTTTTATGTGGTGTTTATCTTTTTTCAATTGTAAGTGATATCGTCAGACATGGATATGATAAACAGAATAAGATTATTTTATTTGTAAAATCTATAATTTCACCTCACTATGTCAAAATAATAAGAGATAATTTTTTTATTATACCCAACCTTAAAGCAAAAAATGAATTCTTAGAATTACAAGTATTAAAATATGAGCAGGGAAATGAAGGTAAAAAATTTGACACTCAATATTTTGAATTAAATAACACAAGTTATGAAGCAAATTTCTTTTTTTTACCTTTTAAAAGATTAGATACAAAATTAGGGTGGAATGCAGAGGTAAATTCCCTTAGAGCACATTATGCTGAAATCAAAAACACACTTGTTTTTTCAATTTCCGGGGAAGGAAAAACAGTTTATTTCGATAAAGATAATCTTTTAAAAGATAGTTTAAATTACAAAGATTTGCCAAATAATATTAATAAAATCTTAAATGAAAATAATTATCAATTATACGGTATAAGAGATTTGTATTTTCAAAATAATCAAATTTTTATTTCTATGATGGTCAAAAATGAAAATGGCATTACTATAAATTTATACAATGCTGACTTAAATTTTGACAAGATAGTTTTTAAACTTTTTTTTGAAACAAAAGAATATTGGAAAGACTACAATGTTTTTTCTGGAGGAAGGTTAGAAAAATTTAAAGATAATAAGATATTATTTTCTATAGGCTTTGCAAAAAATTATGAAGCTCCTCAAAATAAAAAATCATTATTAGGAAAAATTATTGCAATTGATTTAAATACTAAGAATTATGAATTAATTTCATACGGTCATAGAAATCCACAAGGTTTATATTTTTATAAAAAAAAAAATATTATCATTAATTCAGAACATGGACCAAAAGGTGGTGATGAAATTAATTTCAATTTTTTGGATTTGAAAGAAGACAAAAACTTTGGCTGGCCTAGAGTTTCTTACGGAAGTGCTTATTCAGGGGAATCTAAACTATTCGAGTCAGATACTTTTAAGAGAAGCCATAAAGAACTTGGATTTATTGAACCTATTAAATATTACGATCCTTCTATTGGAATAAGTGAAGTCGTATATTTAGAAAAAAATTCTTTTTGTGAGTTCAAATGTCTTTGGGTCTCATCTCTTAGAGCAAATTCAATATTTTACCTAGATATTGATGATGATTTTAATAAATTAATTTCAAAGGATAGAATTTTTCTTGAGGGTAATAGGATTAGAGATATTGATTATGACAAAGATTTGGAATTAATAATTTTAGTTAGTGAAAATATTCCTGCTTTGATCACAATTAGTAAAAAATTAGATTAAAATTATTATTAGAAAAATTGTTTAATCTTAGATAAGTTTTTAATTAATATTGTTTTGATTAAATTAAGATTATATTTTTTCATAATACGCAAATCTTCAATTATTTTTATAATAATATTTTTAATATTTTTATTACTAGCTCCCCCAGATCTCATTTTAACAGTAACTTTGTTAAGAAAAAAAAATTTTAATTTATCTTTTCTAAATAATCTGATCATAAATTCATAATCTGATGAAATTTTTAAACTTTCATCATAAAAACCAATCTCACTTAATAAATCCTTTTTAATAAATAATGTAGTGTGAGGGGGCATCCAGCCATTGTTAATTTTTTTATTTATTTCTTTATTTATTAGAACTCCCTCTTGTAAATTTGAAAACCATTTTCTAACAATTCTGTTTGTATTATTTTTTTTTGTATAATAAATATTAGAAAATAGAACATCTAAATTTTCTTCAAAAAACTTTTCTGTAATTATTTTAATTACCTTATTATCCATTAATTTATCATCTGAGTGGAGAATGCCAATTATATGACCATTTGCCATTTTCATACCTTCATTTAGCGCACCATAAATACCAGAACCTTTTTGTTGATATATCCTTAAATTTTTTCTTCCATATTGTTTGATTATAGAAATAGTCCTATCTAGAGAATTTTTATCTATAATTATATGTTCAATATCTTTGTGAGTTTGTGAAAGAATTGATAGACAACAATCTTTGATTGTCTTTTCACTATTGTTTGTACATGTTATAAGACTTACTTGCATTATATGAATAAAATGAATACAGAATATATAATTTAATAAATAATCCAAATGAAAAAAAAAGTAGCCTTAATTTTTGGTGTCACTGGGCAAGATGGCGCTTATTTATCTAAATTTTTATTAAAAAAGAAATATAAAGTTTTTGGAGTAAAAAGAAGATCATCGATAATTAACACTCAAAGAGTTGATGATATTTATAAAGATATAAATTCACCATCAAACTTTGTCCTTTACTATGGTGATCTGACTGATTCTTCATCTATTTTAAAATTGATAAAAAAAACTAAACCAAATGAAATTTATAATCTCGCTGCTCAATCTCATGTTCAGGTCTCTTTCGAAGTTCCAGAATATTCCGCAGAAGTAAATAGTCTTGGAACTCTAAGAATCTTAGAAGCAATTAAAAATTTAAAATTAGAAAAAAGTGTGAAATTTTATCAAGCCGGAACATCAGAAATGTTTGGTAAAACAAAAGACAGATTTCAGAGTGAAAAAACACAATTTTATCCAGCAAGTCCTTATGGTGTTTCTAAATGCTTCGCACATTGGATAACTGTAAATTATAGAGAAGCCTACAATATATTTGCATGCAATGGAATTTTATTTAATCATGAAAGTCCCATTAGAGGTGAAACCTTTGTTACTAAAAAGATTATTCAAGGTTTAATTAAACTAAAAAACAATAATCAAAAAAAATTATTTTTAGGAAATCTATATTCCAAGAGAGACTGGGGTCATGCCAAAGATTACGTTGAAGCAATGTGGAAAATGTTACAACAAAAAAAACCAAATGATTACGTTATTGGGACTGGCAAAACTTTTACAATAAAAGAATTTGTTAATAAAGCAGCAAAAAAGATTGGTTTTAAAATTAAGTGGGTAGGCAAAGGTATTAAAGAAAAAGCAATTAATACTGAAAATGGAAAGGTTTTGATTGAGTGTAAAAAAAGATATTTTAGACCTGTTGAAGTTGATTATTTGAAAGCTAATGCACAGAAAGCAAAAAAAATACTCAAATGGTCATCGAAGATATCTATAGATGATTTAATCGATGAAATGATAGAGCATGAAAAAAATTCATCATGATTACTAATCATAGCAAGATATTCATAGCTGGTCATAAAGGTATGCTCGGCTCATCTGTTTTAAGAAAATTAAAAAAAAAAGGATATAAAAACTTAATTACAATTGATAAAAAAAAATTAGACTTAAGAAACCAAGCTTCAGTTAAAAAATTTTTTAAAATCAAAAAAATTGATGCAGTAATTATTGCTGCAGCAAAAGTTGGTGGAATAAAATCTAATATGAATTATCCTGCAAATTTTATTAATGACAATCTACAAATTCAAACTAATTTAATTTCATCAAGTTATGAAAATAAAGTAGAAAAATTAATTCTTTTTGGATCAAGCTGCATATATCCAAAAGATTTGAAAAAACCCATTAAAGAAAACCAGATATTGACTGGCGAGCTTGAGAAAACTAATGAAAGTTATTCAGTGGCAAAAATTGCTGGTATTAAAATGATAGAAGCTTTTAACAAACAATACAAAACAAAATATTTATGTTTAATGCCATGTAATCTTTTTGGACCAAATGATAGTTATGATTTGCAAAATTCTCATTTTATACCTGCGTTAATTAAAAAGATATTTATTGCTAGTAAAAAGAAAAAAAATAAATTTATTGAATTGTGGGGCACGGGAAAACCTTTAAGAGAAGTTTTGTATGTTGATGAGGTAGCAGATGCTTGTGAATTTTTTTTAAAAAAAAGAGTTAATTCCAGTTTAATAAATATTGGCTCATCAGTTGAAATGTCAATTAAAGATTATGCTATTAAAATTAGAAATAAAATTGACCCAAATGTTTTAATTAAATTTGATAACAATAGTCAGTTAGATGGTGTTAAAAGAAAAAAACTAAACATATCATTGGCAACCCAAAATGGCTGGAGAGCTAAAATGGACTTTTCAACAACCCTAGATAAAACTATTAAAGATTTTACAATCTCTCACAGATAAAACTCTATGATTTTTTTTCAAATATTTATATTTGTTGTGAGTATTGTTTTACTTTCATTTTCAATTTCTGGTTATGGAAAATTAATTAATTCAAAGATTAAAAATAATTTTTTCTTAGATATATTTTTAGGTTTTATAGTTATTTCATTTATTATAACGACGTTACATTTTTTTTTAAATATAAACCTTATAATAAGTTTTTCGATACTCACATTTGGATTAATTCTTTTTTTTTATAAAAAGAATTTATATTTTTCAGAATTGTTGAAAAAAAAAAATATTTTTAGCTTAGTTGTATTTTTTATATTCATTCCGATGTTTTTATCTCAAAAATATCATGAAGATTTTGGGTATTATCATCTTCCATACGCACTTGGATTCCTTGAAGAAAAAATAGTTTTTGGTTATGCAAATATTGATAAATCTTATGTTTATAATTCCATATGGCTAAATCTTTATTCAATTTTTTTTTTATACGATAAAAATTTTGATTTTTTAACTGTCCCGTCTTATTTGCTATTTTTAGCTTTTATTTTATTTTCAGTTAATCAAATTATTACAAATAAAAAAAAATCAATTAGTGATTATTATTTAATTACAATATTATTTTATTTTATTTTAAAATTTACAAGAATTTCTGAGTTCGGAGTTGATTTACCTTCTATAATTTTTTCTATTTTGGGTATCTATTATTTTATGAAATTTTCCGAAATAAATTCAATTAAAGAAAAAAAAGAATATTTCTTTTTGACAATAATTTTTTCTATATTTGCAATATTAATTAAATTAAGCACTCTTCCAATTATTATACTTCCATTGTATATTTTTTTTAAAAATTATAAGTATCTTAAATTTTCTATTCTTAATTTTAAATATTTTTTTGTTATATTGTTATTTACTACATATTTTATTCAACAATTTATTTATACAGGGTGTTTTATTTTTCCAACAAATTTAACTTGTTTTGAAGTGAGTTGGTTTAATTCTGAATATTTAAAGTTATCTAAGGAATTAGAATTAGTTAATAAAAGTTATTTTCAAGAAGCTAAAAAAACTTACTCACCAGAACAATATCTTAATAATTTTAACTGGTTATATTTTTGGATAAAAAGAAATTTTATTGAAATATTAGAACATTTTTTAACTATCATAATACCATCTCTATTATTTTTATTTTTTTTAAAAAAAGAAAATAAAATTAATAATATGTTTAAAGAAAAAGTAGCTCTTTATATTTTATTATTTGCCAGTCTAATATTTTGGCTTAATTTCTCTCCAGTTTATAGGTTTGCGATTCATTTATTTGCTACATTAACTTTTATTATAATATCAGGTATTTTTTTATATAAAAAGTTTTCAAAAAAAGTTTTTATAATTTTTGTTGCTATATTTGTTTCTTTTAGTTTCTCTAAAAATATTATTAGACTAAATAGCGTCGAAAGTATTTATTTGGGTATTCAAAAAATAAATAATAAATATGTTTTAAATAAATCAATTACTAATGAATTTGCTAAAGTTTTTTATCCTGATGTAAAAAATAATTTTAAGAACGGATGGCAAGGAAGACTTTGTTGGAATACACCATTTATTTGCTCTTATAATAAACTGGAAGTAAGCAAAAAAAATGGATATTTAATAATTAATAAATTAAAAAATTAATAATGATCAATAAAGAAACTTTCAAACTTTCAATAATTATACCTTGTTATAATGAAAAAAGTACAATTAATTTTATTCTAAAAAAAATAAATGAAAGTTTAAAAACATATCAGATTTTGAATTATGAAATAATTATTGTAGATGATTGTTCAAGTGATGGAACAAAAGAATTATTAAATAATTTAATTCATGAAGAGAAAACAAATATTTATTTTCATGAGAAAAATTTAGGCAAAGGAGCAGCAATCCAAACAGCATTAAAATATATATCAGGTGATATTATAATTATTCAGGATGCAGATTTGGAGTATGATCCTTATGACTATAATAAGTTGTTGATACCTTTTTTTGAAACTAATGCAGATGTAGTTTATGGTTCTCGGTTTTTAGGAGGTGGCAAATATGTCAGAATTCATTTTTTTTGGCATTATTTGGCGAATAAAATTTTAACTTTTATTTGTAATTTATTCATAAATTTGAATTTAACTGATATGGAAACTGGATATAAAGTTTTCAGAAGTTCAGTTTTAAAAAATATTTCTTTAAAAGAAAAAACTTTTGCTTTTGAACCAGAAATTACAATTAAATTGTCAAAAAAAAAATGTAAATTCTATGAGGTTCCAATTACGTATAATGGAAGATCATATGAAGATGGAAAAAAAATAGGTTTAAAAGATGCATTTATTGCAGTAAAAGCAATATTTTTATATTCATTTAAGTCTTAAGATAATTTTAATTTCTCTTTGACTATAATTTTTCTTTAGGTATAAATATCGCGCCTGGTAATTATAGCGAAGAGGT
>ENA-UOXV01007455-UOXV01007455.1-marine-metagenome-genome-assembly--contig:-NODE-7455-length-11068-cov-10.069100_pt1 | contig 11068 bp, 9 predicted proteins | sample MGYA00238165_ERZ766961 | MGnify/ENA primary metagenome ERZ766961 (study PRJEB28924, sample SAMN03173240) | marine metagenome | biome: Marine; feature: Water; material: Subsurface seawater | place: North... | reverse complement strand
CGGACAAGCCCGCTTCTGAAGTAAAAACGGACAAGCCCGCTTCTGAAGTAAAAACGGACAAGCCCGCTTCTGAAGTAAAAACGGACAAGCCCGCTGTAGAATCAGGGGCCTCTAAAGACAAAGCTCCAGCAAAAAAACCGGCAGCTAAAAAACCTGCTAAAAAATCTGATGTTAAAAAATCTGAAAAATAATTTAAAAGAACTATGAAAATCCACGATTTGAAACCAAACGCTCGAAAACGTCGTACTCGTGTAGGACACGGAGACGGATCCGGAAAAGGAAGTTTTTCTGGACGAGGGTGTAAAGGTCAAAACTCACGTGCTGGTGGTGGTGTCCGTCCTGGGTTTGAAGGAGGACAGTCTGGACTGCTCGATCGTATGCCAAAACTCCGTGGGTTCAAAAACCCAAACCGAGTGGAAGCACAGATCTTGAATCTTGATACGCTTGAAGAAAATTACAAAGACGGGGAGAAAGTTTCCCTTGAAACCTTGATCGAAAAGAACTTGATCCGTAAAAACAACGCTAAAGTAAAGATTTTGGGAGACGGAACGTTGACCAAAAAACTTGAAGTCGCAGAAGGTATTTTGCTTTCAGCGAGTGCAAAGAAAGCGTTGAGCTAGTTATCATACAAATTAAATCTTAACCTTAGATGTTTCATCTAAGGTTATTTTTTTGTCTTATTTTTTTACTAACAACCATACTCCAGCACTGATTGGAACCAGGCCTAAGAGTTGATAGCTAGTAGGTATTTCTCCCAGAAAGAAGAAGGCCAAGAGGAGGGTGAAGGCTGCGCCGAGAGGAGCAATCGACATGGCACGTGATATAGGGATTCTGTGAATACCTTCGATCCAAAATATTTTAGAAAGGCCCATAAGAAGGAGTCCGTTCACAAGAAGTATGGGGAGGGCTTCTGTGAGGGTTTCTAGCGCCGGAAATGGCGGGGAGACATGAAATGCCAGGCCGAGTAAGAAAAGGCCACTGATAAGGCTTCTCCAGAACATAATGACATCTGAGGAGACTTTGGTTCGGGCATTTTTCATATAAGCATTTCCCCACACGGAAAAAATCGTTGCGAGAATGATAATTAAATCGCCCCATTGAGATGTCCATTGATTGGGCGCCAAGACACAAATCGCGCCGATGATCATTAGAGTAGCCCCGAGCGCATGAGAAGGAACCCATGCTTCCTTTTTGGCGAGTACTATGAAAAAAAGATACGCAAAAAATATTTCAGTGAGTCCCAATACTCCAGCATTTCCGGCGCTGGTATACTGAAGTCCATAAAAGAAGAGTCCATAGTAAAGAATACCGATAAGAATGGTTGTCCCCCATATATCTTTCCAAGCGTTATGTTGTATCAATGCGGATTTTTTTTCGCGATAGAAGAAAAAAATAGTAGCTATAAGTATGCTGAGGGAGGCTGACCAAAGGAAGGGAAGTATTTGAAAAGAGAGTTTTGTGATGACGGCAAAACTACTCCAAAGAAGGATTGAGATGAGAATAAAAAGATCGCCTTTTCGTGCTTCAATCATATTTTATTTCCTCATTTTCTCTTCTAACTCATAGATTTCATCCCGCAGGATTGCGGCGCGTTCAAAGTCGAGATTCTTGGTAGAGATATCCATTTCGGCGTTGAGTTCTTTGACCATGCGTTCGATTTCTTCGCGTTTGGTGAGTTTCTTGAAGTTGCGTGTTTTGCCGCCGGCGAGATCTTTGGAGATATCGATGATGGTTTTTTTGATCGTCGTCGGTGTGATGTTGTGTTTTATGTTGTAGGCTTTTTGAATTTCTCGTCGTCGATCGGTTTCTTCGATGGAGGCGTTGATGGCGTTGGTTCTCCGGTCGGCGTACATGATGACGCGACCTTCGCTGTTACGAGCGGCACGACCGATCACCTGTAGTAATGCATCGCGAGAGCGTAAGAAACCTTCTTTGTCGGCGTCTAAAATACAGATGAGCTCGACTTCAGGGAGGTCTAACCCTTCTCGGAGGAGGTTAATTCCAACGATAACATCAATCTTTCCTTCTCGAAGTTCCCGCAAAATTTCAATACGTTCAATCGTTTCGATTTCAGAATGTAAATATTTGGCTTTGACACCCGCTTCGACGAGATACTCAGAGAGATCTTCAGCAGATTTTTTGGTGACAGTGGTAATCAGGATTCGATTCCCTCGTGCGATAGTCCCGCGAATTTCTGAGAGGACATCATCGATCTGATGTTTGGAAGGTCGAATTTCGATCTCTGGATCCAAGAGTCCCGTCGGACGAATGATCTGTTCGATGATTTCTTTTTTTGAACAGTGTGCGTATTCATATTTCCCGGGGGTGGCTGATACAAAAACCGCCTGACCGATTTTGGATTCAAATTCTTCGAATCGGAGAGGGCGATTGTCATGGGCACTGGGGAGCCTGAATCCGTGTTCTACGAGTGAGTTTTTTCGTGAAAGGTTTCCGTTGAACATCCCACCGACCTGCGGAATCGTGATGTGGGATTCATCGATAAAACAGAGGAAGTCTTTGGGGAAATAATCGAGGAGTGTCGCAGGGGGTTCTCCCGGAGCTTTTCCAGAAAGATGTCGGGTGTAGTTCTCAATTCCGTTGACGTAGCCCATTTCGCGGAGCATTTCGATGTCATACTTGGCGCGTTGTCCGAGGCGATGGGCTTCGAGATTTTTTCCTATTTTTTTCAGTTCAGCGAGTCGGTCTGTCAGTTCCGCTTCTACGGATTCAACGGCCTTGGCGATTCTTTCGGGCGTGGTGACACTGTGTTTAGCCGGGAAGATCATGACGGATTCTTTTCCTTCGATGGCTTCACCCGTGAAGGCGTCGATTTCGGTGATCTTGTCCAGATCATCGCCCCAAAATTCGAGTTGGTAGGCGGTGTCAGCGTTTGGGGTGAAAATCGTAATAATATCGCCCAAGACTTCAAAAGTTCCTCGCGTGAGATCGCTTCCAGTACGTTGGTACTGAATACCAATAAGTTGTTGTAAAAATTTCTTCCGGGGATAGGATTCGCCGATTTTGACTTCAAAAGCCATGGATTTATACGTTTCGACGTCTCCCAAACCATAGATACAAGAAACAGAAGAGATGATGATCACATCTTCGCGCGTTAGAAGGTTCATGGTCGCAGCATGTCGAAATTTCTCAATTTCTTCATTGATGGTCGCTTCTTTTTCAATAAAAGTATCGGTTTTCGCCATATAGGCTTCCGGCTGGTAGTAATCGTAATAACTCACGAAATAGCTTATGGCGTTATCCGGAAAAAATTGCTGAAACTCCGCGCACAGCTGGGCGGCAAGCGTTTTATTATGGGCCAAAATCAGCGTTGGTCGTTGCTGTTCTTGGATGATATTCGCCATCGTAAAAGTCTTCCCCGTTCCCGTGGCGCCTAAAAGAGTCTGACTTTTCAGGCCATTTTTAAGCCCGGTGTTTAATTTTTTAATGGCTTTGGGCTGATCCCCGGTGGGCGTAAATTCAGCGACCAGTCGAAAAGGTTTTTTTGGTATATCCATAACCCGCAAACGGTAGCACGAAAAGGGCTAAAAGGCAAGGGAATTGAGGGGGTGAGGGAATTGTCTTCTTAGATAACTTGCAATTGTCCTTAAAACATGTTATTCTTAGGAGAAGGGCCTTGTTTCTTCACTTCTCACTTTTTATTGAATATGTCCTACCCCATTATTATCGGTGCACCACACGCACAAACATCTATTGATGATCCGGCGATCCGTGATCGAATTTCGCTGACGGATTACGAACTTTGGAAGTGTAGTGATCCTTTTACAGGGGAACTCGATGAATTTACGGTGGCACGAGAAAAGCATGTGGCGACGACACATCGTTTGATCTGTGATTTGAATCGACCGCCAGACCTAGAAAATGCCTTTCATGAGAAAGATTTTTTTGGACGTTCTGTATTTTATCGTGGGAAAAAGTTTACCACGCGAGAAAAGAAGTCTTTTTTGAAAAAACATTGGAAATCCTATCATGATAAAATAGCGAAGAGTGTAAAAGCGTTGGATAAAGAGAATCCACCGTTGATTCTTTTGGTGGATTATCACAATACATCAGGAGATCATACTCTAGATAACCGTGGAGCGTATATGCCAAGTATTGTGGTTTCTAATCTTGGAAAATTTCAGCGTATTGATCATTTGGAAAAAGAAGAACAGTTGGTGTCTTTGCCCGATGAGATTTTGGCCTTTTTTGCCAAGGACTTGGAAGAACGATTGCCGCTCGGGGTTGAGATGAATGATATTTTTCATGGCGGTTATAATCTCCGTTGGTATCAGAGTCTTCCGTCTCTTTTGAAGCTTAAAAGTCCGGTGTTTGCCGTGCAGTTCGAATATAATTTAGATCTTGTGGTGAATCCTCTTACGCGGAATATTGATTACGCGGCGCTTCGTATCATGCAAGAAAAAATAAATGAATCTTTGGAACAGTTGTATCTCGCCTTGGAACGATATTTGGAAGAAGGGGCTGCCTGTGATACGGTGGTATTTGAAAATAGTTTGATCGGTTGATCTGTTTGTGAGAGGATAGGGGCCATGAAAAAATTTATTCTCTTGTCGCTTTCGGTTTTACTTGTTTCTTGTGTGAGTGAGTCGACTCCAGAGCCTTTGGAGCAACGATCAGAAACCCAAATAGAACTTGAAGTAGGATCGGTCGAGACTCAGGAAGAGGCCTCAAAAGAGGCAGTTGTTGAGAAAGAAGTGATGATTGAAGAATCGGTAGAAGAAGTTGAGAATTATATCTTGAATACCGATCAGTCGACGTTTCATTGGGTGGGTAAAAAAGTAACCGGACAGCACGAAGGGACGATGCAGTTTACTTCGGGGTCGGTGACGGTTGATAGTGATGATCAAGTGGTTTCAGGCATCTTTGTTGTTGATATGCATTCGGTTAACACTACGGATTTGAAGGGTTCGACGAAAGATTCAATGGATCTTCACCTGAAAGGGGAAGATTTCTTTGATGTCGATCGTTTTGCTACGAGTGTTTTAGAAATTACACAGGTTACGAAAGGGCAGTCGGATAACTTTCTCGTTGCAGGGGATCTGACGATCAAAGGTATTACCAAATCGATTACGTTTCCAGCACAATTAGAATCCTCAGAAGAGGGGTATCAACTTACAGCCGCCTTCTCCTTGGATCGAACGCGCTGGGGGATTGAGTATGGTTCTGGGAAATTCTTCAAAGGTTTGGGCAACAAAATGATTGATGATGCGTTTGATGTTCGGGTGGATATTTTATTGAAGGTCTCTTCGTAGAATCGGCTTGCTTAAAGTAAAGGATCGGAGAGAAATTTGCTTTTTGGAGAAAGTCTTATTAAGGTAAGGGATACTATTTGTTATCCACTTTTTTTATGGACGTTTCCTTAAGTTTAGCGCGATTTGTTGGGCCGATTATTTTGGTTTTGGGATTTGGTCTTTTGATCTATCCAAAGCGTTATGAACAGATTGATCGCGAATTCCTGGCCAGTGTTTCTTTGACCTGTTTAGTGGGAATTTTGTTATTGCTTCTGGGGCTTGCGATTCTTCTTATTCATAATGTTTGGGTTTTGGATTGGCCGGTTTTTATTACGCTTTTGGGATGGGTCTCAGCGGTAACGGGAGTGATTCTTTTATTGCATCCGGAGACGGTTCATCATTGGTATAATGCTCTGTGTCATAAGAAACATAATACGATGATATACAAAGGCACTGGGGTTCTTTTTATTCTTGTCGGCGGGTATATTTCGCACTTGATATATTTAGCCTAATCAAGAGGCACCATAAATGAATATCTTCTGCAAGGGGTTTTCCTTGAAGAAAACATGGGTCTCCCCTTAGAATAGAGATTACTTTGCTATTTCTTCACCAAACTTCTCTTATGAATTGCGGAGTACTTGATAAGGCGGCTAAAATATTAGCCCTTGTCGGCGCCCTAAATTGGGGCTTAGTGAGTGGTGTTGGCGGGTTGGATTTCAACCTTGTTACCACCCTCTTAGGATCTTGGCCCGCTGTGGTCGAGATTGTCTACCTCTTGATAGGACTTTCGGGTCTTTATCTCTTGGTGGGATTGGTTTCCAAGAAAGGTTGTTGCGCTTCTTAGTCAACGATGTTGGAAACAAAAGAAGAGCTTCTCTCGAGAGGCTCTTTTTATAGTGGGGTGAGTTGACAGTTATGGGGGTGGGGACTAGTATTGGGCGGAAGATTCTCTTCTTAGAAATCGTTCTGGTAACCTCTTTTCTATGATGCCTCGTCGCAGAGTTCGATTGTCCTTTGCTATCGCTAAAACCTGGCGTTTATTGACGGCTTTTTCTGTTTTGGTGGTTCTCTGTTTGGGGGCTTCCTACCTCTTTTTGCTCAATAGCGTTTCGATGAAGGGGTATCGGCTTTCAAAAATTGCAGAACAACATATGCATCTGCTCTCACAAGAAGAGCAGCTTGATGCGAAGCTGGCTCACTTTCAAACCCGTCAATATTTAAGTGATCGAAAGCAAACAGAATCTATGGTGTATCGAGAAAAAGGGAATTTCGTGGTTATAAAAGAAACTTTTACGGCTCAGAAAGGATTTTCTCTTCAAAACAATTTCTAGCTTGCGACAAGTTCAGTTCATTGCGTTTTTCTCTGAATAAACTACAATGATATGAAAAGTCTTTGATTATCTCTCTTTTTCCCATGACGTCCCATTTCGATTCGTTTACACATTTTGCTAAAAATACTCTTATCTTGGCGCAAGAAGAAATGCGTCGTTTAGGAGATCATCAGGTACAGACCCAGCATCTTCTTTTGGGGATCTTGAGACAGCCGAAGTCTTTAGCGGGTGCTATTTTGAGAAATTTTGGAGTGACGTATGAAACCGCTTATAGGCTGGCAGAAGAATCACAGCGTCCTGCCGGAAGCGCTTCTGAGGATCCGAATAATGTGTTTTCTGGTTATGCTCAGCAGGTTATTGAAATGGCGGCGCAGAAGACATTGGATTACGGACACTCGATGGTAGATTCAGAGCATATTCTTTATGCGTTGTTAAAACAGAAAGATTCTGGGGCGGTTCAAATTTTGGATTCGCTTATGGTGAAATCTGAGCAGATTCTGCGTCAGATAGAAGATTTGTTTCAAAAAACAAAACAGGCGACCGATGCTCAAAATCCGTATGAAAACAATTCTCCGGGAGCTCCGACGGCTATGGCGACAGACAAAATGGAGGCTTTGTTGAAGGGACTTCATGGAATATTAGTCGGTATTAATGTCGGTCTTCATGATCAGCAGGATCAGGGGGAGTTTGGGGCGGGAGAGGGCGGATTTTCTGAAATGGAAGGCGGAGAAATGGGTCCTGGGACCATGGGGCCGGGTATGGCGGCAGAACCTCCTTCTAAAAGAGGGTTGCGTCGTAAAAAGCTCGCTCTGGATTATTTCTGTACGGATTACACGGAAATGGCATTGGATGGGAAACTTGATAAAGTTATTGGCCGATCGAAAGAAATCGAACGTACGGTTCAGATTCTTTCTCGTCGAGGAAAAAACAATCCGGTTCTCTTGGGAGATCCCGGAGTTGGAAAAACGGCTATTGTTGAAGGATTGGCTCAGAAAATTGTAGAAGGTGAGGTGCCGGATTTATTGATTGATAAACGAGTTTTGGGATTGTCTATGTCGAATCTTGTGGCTGGAACGAAATATCGTGGTGAGTTTGAAGAACGACTTAAGAAAGTTATTGAAGAAGCGTCTGAAGCCGATAATGAGGTGATTCTCTTTATTGATGAGATGCATACTATTATCGGAGCTGGATCAGCTGAGGGAAGTCTGGATGCGGCAAACATTCTAAAACCACCGTTGTCTCGAGGGCAGATCCAAGTGATCGGTGCTACAACGATGGATGAGTATCGGAAGCATGTAGAGAAAGACTCTGCGTTGGCTCGACGGTTTCAATCCGTGGATGTTCCAGAACCGACGATTGATGAAGCGATTGAGATTCTTTCAGGGCTTCGTGAACATTATGAAAAATATCATTTGGTAAAAATTGATGACGAAGCTTTGGAAGCGGCTGTTAAATTTTCGAGTCGTTATGTGAACGATCGGTTTTTGCCGGATAAAGCGATCGATCTTTTGGATGAGGCCTGTGCTTCAAAATCATTGACCAAAGGTGTTTATGGAAAAGAAATTCGAGCGCTGCGACAAAAACTTTCGGGTATTCGTCGCAAGAAAGAAGCTTCTGTTATTGCCCAAAATTATGAAAAAGCGAATGAAATGCATCAGCAAGAACAAAAGCTGGAGCAGGATATTCAGGCTTTGAAATCACGAAAAGTAACCGGACGTGTTCAGAAGAAGATTGCAAAAGTTGATATCGCCAATGTTTTGCAACAGATGACCGGTATTCCGGTTTCCGCGCTTTTGGATTCAGAAATGAAACAATTACAAGATCTAGAAAAAATATTAGATGATAAGATCATCAACCAAAAAGAAGCGGTTGGAAAAGTCTCTAAATCGATTCGTCGTGCACGACTCGGATTACAGAGTCCAAATCGTCCGTTGGGTGTGTTTATGTTTCTTGGGCCTACGGGTGTGGGAAAAACAGAACTGGTGAAACAGCTGGCAAAAGAAGTTTATCATGATGAGAAAGCCTTGATCAAAGTCGATATGTCAGAGTTTTCTTCCGGACATACGAGTTCTCGTTTGGTCGGTGCTACCGCCGGGTATGTGGGACATGAAGAGGGCGGTGAACTGACAGAAAAAGTTCGTCGAAAACCGCATTCAATTGTACTTTTTGATGAAATAGAAAAAGCGCATCGAGATGTTCATAATATGTTATTACAGATTTTTGAAGATGGACAGTTGACCGATGGGAAGGGGCGCGTGATTTCGTTTAAGAATACGATCATCATTATGACCTCAAACATTGGTGCGAAGCGTTTTCAATCGACCGCGAATGCGATTGGATTTTCAGATACGAAAAAAGATCTAGCAGAACATGATCATGAATTCGAGGTTATTTCTGGGCAGGTCGAAAAGGATCTGAGAGAGGCTTTCACGCCGGAATTTATCAATCGTATTGATTCGACCGTTATCTTTCGACCTCTTAATAGAGAGGCCATTAAAAAAATTGTAAAACTTCAATTGATTGATTTCCAAGGACGGCTGAAGGAAAAACGAATCACGCTTAAGGTTGGTGGATCTACTATCAATGCTTTAGCGAAAGCCTCTTATCATCCTGAGTCAGGAGCTCGTCAGATTCGACGGGTCTTGGCCGATCGCTTAGAAAATCATCTTGTGGAGGCGATTCTTGCCGGCCAGGTACACGATGGGGATACCGTCAAAGTGGTGTATGACGGAAAAAAGAAAAGCTGTAGCTTTGTAAAAGCATAGATTGGTTTTCTAGCCGTAGCTTTGTGGCCTGCCAGCCGTAGCTTTGTGGCCTGCCAGCCGTAGCTTTAGCGAAGGCTGGTGGTCCCGCCAAGAATCGAACTTGGATCGCCGGTTCCGCAAACCGGTGTTCTTCCATTAAACTACGGGACCTTTTAAAAGCCAGGGTATTGTATGGAATTTCGTTGATCTCGCAAGGATTCATCGCTAGACTGCGAAGGCTATGAAGAAGCTTCTTTTCGTTTTCGCAAGTTTACTTTTTGTTACGCCAGCTTTTGCACAGTGGGCGCCGGTTTTGGAATTCTTTCATGGCGCCGAATGTCCACACTGTCATGAAGAGAAAAAATGGTTTCCAGAGCTTGAGAAATTGTATCCGGATCTTGAAATTCGGTCTTATGAAGTGTGGCACAATGATGAAAATAAATTGCTTTGGCGGCAACGAATGGCCGAACTTGGGCAAGAGGCTCAGTTTGTACCGACTAATATTATCCAGAACGATGTGATCGTTGGGTTTAAGCCGAAAGAGATTATCGAGGCTCTGTACAAAAATTATGGTCCGCCTGTGACGCAGGCTTCTGATGCGATAGCGGCAGTAGAAGAGGATGATCGGTCGTGGGAAAAATATCTTCAATATTCTTGGCCGGTAATGAGTTTGACGCTGGGATTTATTGACGGGTTTAATCCGTGTGCGATGTGGTCGCTTCTCGTGCTTTTGGGATTTCTCTTGGGACTTGAAAAGAAGTCACATCGATGGTTGATCGGGGGAGTCTTCGTAGGAAGTTCCGCGTTGATCTATTTTGCGGCCCTGCTGGGTTATTTGTTAGGATTTGAGGCCGTTACAGCTTTTGTGGCGAGTAGCCTCATGACGTGGATTTTCAGAGCTGTGGGGATCTTTTCTGTCGTGACGGGGTTCTGGATCTTTCAGAGTTCGTTTACGGCCAAGCTTGAATGTGAGGTTCGTGATGTCAAATCTCGCGCTCGTTTTCATGAAAAATTAACACAGATCTTGGGACAAGAAACACTTTGGTTGGTTTTGTTAGGGGTTATTGGATTAGCCTTTTCGGTCAATGCCGTGGAGTTACTTTGTAGCTTTGCGATTCCGACGATGTTTACTGCCACGCTCGTGGCCGCCGATATGGGATGGGGTGCCAATCTTACGGCATTAGCTCTGTATGATGCGGCTTATATCTTTGATGATGTGCTTGTTTTGGTGATCGCTCTTTGGACGATGAACCTCAAAATCTTCTCACCAAAAATGACTCAGTACTCTCACTTTTTGGGAGGGTTCTTGCTCCTCGTCTTGGGAGGGTTCTTGGTTATTAATCCGAGCTGGTTGACGAGCTTGTTGAGTTGATACTTATGGGTTTCTACCAATCCTTCTCGTGTTGTTGAGGCAGGTCTTGGTGGAACTGTTTGGGTTGATTCGGATCGCCTTGTGGGCCTAAGAAGAATTCTTGGAAGAAAGGGTCTTGGCCCAGGTCTTCCATCATTTTTTCGCGAATAGGATTTCTCCTGCGGGGGGCTTGCCGCGGTATTTGTTGTGGGTTTCTATTAAAATTATCTTGCTGATCTTGTTGCGCTTGTTCGAGCTGTTCCATGTAGTCTTTTATATTTTGAGGGAGTTCTTCGGGGGCTTGTTGTTGGTTGTTTTCTGAATTTGAATCTTGATTCTCTTGATTGCTTTCAGATTTTTCTTGATTTTGTTTTTCTTGGTCTGACTGAGACT
>ENA-UOXV01007453-UOXV01007453.1-marine-metagenome-genome-assembly--contig:-NODE-7453-length-11071-cov-5.493918_pt1 | contig 11071 bp, 9 predicted proteins | sample MGYA00238165_ERZ766961 | MGnify/ENA primary metagenome ERZ766961 (study PRJEB28924, sample SAMN03173240) | marine metagenome | biome: Marine; feature: Water; material: Subsurface seawater | place: North... | reverse complement strand
CTGCCGCGGGGCCGCTGCGCTACAAGTTCTCGTGGTCTCCGCGCGGCGTGCTCGCCGCCTCCTCCGCCGCCGCCGTCTTCCACGAGGGCGGTGCGCACCCGCCCGCGCGCCATTGAGCCATTCTCGACGTGCCGCGCTGCACGGCCCAGGGCGCCGCGCCTGACGGAAGCGGGGCGGCGGGCAGGGCGCGAGGTGCGGGTGGCGGGCGAGGCGCTGCTCGCGTCGGCCGTCCCCGTAGACTTCGCGGCGCTGCCTGGCGTGGGCGCGGGCGCGCGCGGCGGCGCGCCGCGCGAGCTGGCGCTGGAAGCGCTGCCGAACCGCGACGCGCGGCCGTACGCCACGGCCTACGGGCTGGTGTTGGGCAGCGCCGAGTGCCACTCCTTCTTCCGCGGCACCCTCCGCTACCGCGGCGCCTGCGAAACGGTGCCGCGCCGCGCACCCCTGCCCCGGCATGGATGTTTCACTACTCGGCCGCGCGGGGCGGTTCCAGCCTGCGCTAGAGCCGCCTGCCACGCGGCGTGAGCATGCCCGCGCCGCGCTGCAGATGGAGGCGCTGCGGCTGCTCGGGCTGCTTGAGGACGCCGATGACAAGGTTATGGGCAATCGGGGCGCGCGGGGCGGCGGGGTGCAGTGGCCGGCGGAGTGGGCGGCGCTCGTGCCCTGCGAGGTCGAGGCCGCGGCGCTCGAAGCGTGCGGATGGCATGGCCCCGCCGCCGAGGCCGTCCGGTGGCTCGCCGCCGAGGGAGGCGCGCTCGCGCAGAGCGCCGCGGAGGGTGCGGGAGCGCGGGCGCTCTACCCGAGCAGGCTCGACGCGGCTGCCGCGCTCCTCTCGCGCATTCCCGACATGCAGTGCGCGCCCCAACACCCGACCCCTCCGCGCCCTGGCCGGCAGCAGTGAACCGCGCGCCGCCCTGCTGCGCCGCAGATACGGCCCGGGCGACCGCGACATGTGCGTGATGCAGCACGAGCTGGACGTGGACTTCCCCGGGGGGCGCTCCGAGACGCGTGTCGGCCAGCTATTGGTGCTCGGCGACCCCGTGCCGCGCGGGCACTCGGCCATGGCCAGGACCGTCGGCCTCACCGCCGCGGCAGGTGCGCGGCCGGCCCTGGGGCGAGGCGTGAGGCGCCGCGCCTCCCGTGGCGCGGAGGGTCCGTCAGGGCGCGAAAGGGGTGCGGGGTGGGCCCTTGCAGAGCCTGACCGGGGCGCGTGGCGCGCGGCAGGGGTGGCGCTGGTGCTCGGGCGTGGGCGCGGGCGGCTGCGCGGTGGCGTGCTCGGCCCGACAACGCGGGATGTGTACGAGCCGGTGCTGGCGGCGCTCGCCGCGGACGGCGTGGAGTGCCGCGAGGCGAGCCGGGCGCGGTCGGGCAGCGGCGGGCATGGCGCGTGGACGAGCGCGCTCGCCGCGTGAACACTTGGTGCGAACACAGCGCGCGATCAAAACTAAAATTCACATTCCCCAACTCCGGCCCTGCCGCGCGTCACTGCCCCGCGGTGACAGCGGGGGCGTCCGCGGGGGGTGCGGGACGCCCGCGACGTCGAGGTCAAAAGTCAACTTGTTGACTTTAGGTACGGGACGCCCGCGACGTCGAGGTGGGCGCGGTAGAGGGCGATCAGGCGGTCGAGCTCCCAGACCTTGGCGGGTAGCAAGTGCCCATGCCCCGCGCCCTCCCCGCCCTCCCCACGGCTGCTGCTCGCCCGCGTCACCCCACCGCCCCCCTTGCCGGCCCCGCGGCGGTCGTCCCCGCTCTGCCCCGCCGGCTGCCCCGCCGCACCGCCCGCCGTCCCCTCATTTTCCTCGCGCATGCGCCGCAGCAGAGACCGCACCCGCGCCTCCAGCTCCTTGGGCGCGAACGGCTTCACGATGTAGTCGTCGGCTCCCGCGTCGAGACCCTGCGCATAGCACGCGAGAATGCATCGAGTCAGTGGTCAGCGCAGAGCACATGGGCACGGGGTGAAAGGGCACCTTGATGCGGTCCTTGACGTCGTTCATGGACGTGAGCATCACGATTGGAATGGTGCGGTCAATCTGTACCCGCACGCAACGCTTCAGCATTCGCTCACACAGGCGTGAAGACGCCCGAATATCACACCTGTTAGTGCAAGGAACCATGGGGAAAATTCACCTTTCGGATTTGCCGACAGAGCTCGAAGCCGTCCATCTTGGGCATGAAGACGTCCGAGATCACAATGTCGAATTTTGACTTCTTGAAGAACTCGAGGGCCTCCTCGCCGTCCCCCGCCGCGACTACGCTGCTGTCCTTCTCCAGGCGGGATTTTACGAGAAGCCTGAGCGTGTCGTCGTCGTCAACCAGCAGGATCTTGGGCTGAGACTGCTCCGCCGCCTTGCTGCGCATCTTGACGGCCCGGACAGATCCCGCCTTCATCATCGCGAGCGCGCCGGGCGTGCGCATCACCGAACCCCCCGTCGCAGAGCCGGGCGTTGTGGCTGCCGGGGCCGATGCCGCGGGGCGGCTGTGCTCTGCCTTGTTCCCCCCAGACAGTCCTCCCCAGTTTACCGCAGGGCGCGCCGCGAGGGCGACGGGCGAGCCGTTCTGCTCTGGCGACGCGGCGCCCTGCGCGTGGCCCCCCGGCAAGGGCGAGCTGCTGTTGCTGGGGTTGGCGGAGGTCGTGGTCCACTTGGCGATGATCTCGTAGAGCTTCTTTCGCTCAACGGGCTTTGAGATGTAGTCGTCCATGCCAGCCTCAATGCACTTATCTCGGTCGCCCTTCATGGCGTTGGCCGTCACTGCGATGATGGGCACGGAGGCGTTGAGCCCGCGGCGCTGCCGGATCTTCTCTGTCGCCTGCCAGCCGTCCATTATGGGCATGTTGCAGTCCATGAGCACGAGGTCGTACTCGGTCGTGTTGGTGATGGCCACGGCCTCCTGCCCGTTCTCCACTAGGTCCAGCGTGTGCCCCCTCTGCAGGAGCATCGCCTCAATCAGCTTGCGGTTTGCCCAGTGGTCCTCGACAATCAGGATCCGCGCCGACGTCTTAGGAGCCGCCGCGGGGCCGCGCGCCGGCGTGGGCGCCGCAGCCGGCGACGCGACCACGGCGGCCGCGGCTGCCGCAGGGGGCGCGGCCGGGTCGGGCGCGCCCGGGGCGACGATGGCGGCGAGCTTGGCGGCGAGTGCGTCGCGGCTGGGCGGCTTGGGGAGAGAGTCGTCCATGCCCGCCGCGAGGCACAGCGCGTGCTGCTCGGGCGCGGTGGTCACGCCGATCACGAAAAGGCGCCCCGCCAGCGGCGCGGCGCCGGCCGCCTCCCTCGCGGCCTCTCGCGCGCGGATCGAGCGGACCGCGTCGCACCCGGAGACCCCGCTGCCGAGCGAGAAGGACACGATGGCGCAGTGGAACGTGGCGGCGGCGTCCGCGAGCTTCGTGAGCGCCTCGTCCCCGGTCTTGGCCACCTCGACCTTGTGCTTGTCCTTGGTCAGCAGCGCCTTGAGCGTCGTGCGCGACCCGGCCTGGTCGTCCACGACAAGGATGCGCAGGGGGCCTCGGAGGCACACAGGTACGCCGGCTGGCGCCGGCACCGCGGGCTGGGCCGCAGGGGGCGCCGGACTCGGGCTCGGCTTGGCGGGGGCTGGTGGGGTCGCGCCGCTAGACTGCGAGCGGCTGGTCCCAAGGAGAGAGTGTGAGGACGAGAGCCCGAGCAGTTCCATCTTGTTCTTGGCCTGGATGGACACGACCCACAGCGAGATCTTGGCGACGAGCGCGTCGCGCGTCATCGGCTTGTGCGTCACGTCCGTCATGCCCGCCGCGAGCAGCCGGCGCTCGTCCCCGTTCTCCGTCGCACCCGTCACGCCGATGATCACCAGCGGGTCCGGCGCGCCCAGGTTCGCCTCGAGCTCGCGGACCGCCGCGGTGCACTCCCAGCCAGACATGCCTGGCATAAAGCCGTCCATGAGGGCAACATCAAACTGCCGGCTGCCGCCCGTGAGTGACTCGCTGATCAGCGCCAGCGCCTTCTGGCCGTTCTCGGCGACGGTGATGTCGAAGAAGCCCATCTTGGAAAGCATCGCCTTCATGACCATGCGCTGCCCGCTGTCGTCATCGACGACGAGCACCCTAATGTTGCCCTCGACCATCTTCGGGGCCGGCGGCGCGAGCATGCCGGCCATCGCGCCCCCTGGCATGGGCTTGGCAATGCCTTCGGCGGAGCTGGTACTTTTAGCGTTGGCGCGGACAGACGAGCCACTCGCCGCGGCTGCCTCGCGCAGCATGTCCATCGGCGAGAGCACGGTACCGCCCGCCCCGTCCTGTTGGCGCTGCAGCGTCCCGGCTTCCAAGCACGACTGCATGGCAGACTGGACGTTTCCGCGGTTAAACGGCATCGAGCACACAACAGAGATCCCCACCGCGGCGCACTCGGCCTGCTGCTCGGAGCCATCGACAGCCCCGATGATTTCAAGCGGCTTGCCGACGAAGCCCGCGCGTGCCTCCTCTGCACGCACGTGCGCCACGATCTCGGCCGGGGGGCGGTCTCGGATCCGCGCGTCGATGACGAGCAAGTCGTGGTTCCACGCCCCGCCCTCCACGGCGAGCCGCTGCACAGCCTCGGCGCCCGAAGACGCGAGCACGCACGCGTGCTGGTCGCGCGTGAGCACCGCTCGCAGCACGATGCGCTGGCACATGTCCGACACCGCCACCAGCACCCGCTTGTTCCCGAGCACCGGCGGCGTCGCCGCTGGCACCGGCGAGCCGGAGTCCTGCGGCTCTGAGGACATCGCCGAGACGATGCGCATGGCGCACGCGACGACGGCGTCGTGCAGTGCCAGCAGGCGGACAGGGCGCGGGAGGATGGTGACGCGGTCGTTTCTGCGGTACCCAGAGGCATGCCCGAGGTGGTTGATCGGGCAGAGCACAATCGTCTCGAGCACGGGCCACCGGTCCTCGTGTTTGGCGAGCAACCCCATCGCAATGTGGAGATCGCCGCCTGTCGCGTACTCCTCCGACAGGTGGGCCGCTCCCTCGGGGTTTGGGTCGCAGATGCTCGGGCAGAAGAAGAGGATATCGAAGCGGCACACTGGCGTGTCGCTGAGGAGGGCCACCGTCTTGTCCAGGGAGTCGACCGCCGTAGTGCTTAGCCCAAGCGCCTCGAGGGACCTCGTCAGAATGTTTCGCAGCGTGTCATTGTCTGCCTTGAGCAGCGCGGTGAGCTGCTTGTTGTGCTTCACCTTGGGAATCTTTAACGCGGGCATCGCGCGCGGCGTGGCCATTTTCTTGAAGACCGCAGTGAACCAGAAGAGCGAGCCACGACCGATCTGTCATCGAAGCCCTCCGCACTCAGCCACCAGTCGCCCGCGGAGCTGACGCTAGAACATCGGGGTTGGCGGGACAAGAGGAGCACTGGGTATGAGGCACGGATGGCTCTATGCGTGCGCAGAGCACAAATGGCGGGACGTGGGCTGAACCTCGGACTGGACCCCCATGGAGCCGTCCATGAGCTCAGCAAACTGCTTCGAAATCGCCAGGCCGAGCCCCGTGCCCCCGTATGTCCGCGTCGTCGACGAGTCGACCTGAGAAAAGCGCGAAAAGAGCTTCTTCTGCCCTTCTTTCGAGATGCCGATTCCAGAGTCGTACACTTTGAAGCGGAAGGCATGATGCGAGGCAGTCTCCTCTTCTGCCTCGATGAGCATGTACACCTGACCCTCCTTGGTGAACTTGATGCCGTTTGACAAGAGGTTCAAGAGAATCTGCCGTAGTCGATCCGGGTCGCCGTTGACCATTGTGCGCATGTCAGGGTTCATGTAGGAGCAAATCTCGAGGCCCTTGCCGAGCGCCTTGGACGCCGCGGAGTCGATCGAGTCCTCCATCACCTGCCGGATGTCGAAGTCGATCGCTACCAGCTCCAGCTTCCCGGCCTCGACCTGCACAGCCACAATGCCCAGTGCAGAGTTATGAAATGGTCCCGGGTCCACAATCATCAAGCGAGGTGGCCATGGTCAGCATCGAGCGGGGTGGAGTGGTGCTGTTTGTGACAGGGTGGCGGGCGTGGAGAAACCTTGGTCAGGTCCAGGATGTCGTTGATGAGAATCAGGAGCGACTCTGCGCTGGTCTTCACCTGTTCGGCGAAGGTCCGCTGCTCCGAGTTCAAATTTGTCTCGATGATGAGATCATTCATTCCCATGATCACATTGAGCGGCGTGCGCATCTCGTGAGACATGGTAGCAAGGAACTGCGACTTGGCATCGTTTGCAGCCTGTGCCTGAAAAAGCAGCGCCTCTTGTTCCATGAGGCGCCGCTTCTCAGTGATGTCCTGTCCGACGCCAATCATGCCGATTATTGTACCCGTCACATCACGCCGCGTCGTCGCATTTAGCAGCACTTCAACGCGCTTGTTGTCCTTAGTAAAGAGTGCGAATTCAAAATTCGCTGTTTCCTCACCCTTAAGCGCATCGTCGAGCACTTGCTTCACCGACGCACGGAATTCCTTTGTGATGTATACTTGCACGAGGTTCTTGCCGAGGACCTCCTCCTTGGAGTATCCCGTGATCTGGTGTGCCTTGTTGTTCCATTCGTTCACCAGGCCGTATGCGTCGCAACCAAAGATCGGCGCATTGGCGGTGTTGATGAAGGTCTGCAGTTCTTGCGCAACGCGAGATTTCTCCTGTTCAATCTGTTTGCGCAATGTGATGTCCTGTCCGACACCGATCACCCCGATCGGCCGCCCTGTGACGTCGCGCCGCGTCGTGGCGTTGAGCAGCACCTCGACGCGCTGCTCATTCTTGGTGAAAAGTGGGAACTCGAAGTTCGCCGTCTCCTCGCCCTGCAGCGCGTTTGTCAGGACCATCGCGACCTGGTCGCGATATTCTTCGGTAATATAGACCTTGACCAGGTCCTGCCCAAACACCTCCTCTCGCGAGAAGCCCGTGATCTCCACTGACTTGTTGTTCCACTCGTTGACAAAGCCATTCTCGTCTATTCCGAAGATTGGAGCGTTGGCCGTGTCAATGAATGTCTGCAACTCCTGCGCCACTCGCGCCTTCTCTATTTCAACCTCCTTACGCTCCGTGATGTCTTGACCTACCCCCACCACCCCGATGACCTCTCCCTGCACATTGCAGCGCGGCGTAGCGTTCAGCAGAACCTCAACGCGGCGCTGGTCCTTCGTGTAGATCGGAAACTCAAAGTTCGCCGTGCCGAGCCCCTGCAGAGCGTTGTCGAATACTGAACGCACTGTTGCACGGAAATCCTCAGAGATGTACACGTCCACCAGGCTCTTGCCCATGACCTCCTCCTTGGGATACCCCGTGATCTCCGCTGCCTTCAGGTTCCACTCGTTGACGAGCCCGTCGGCGTCGATGCCGAAAATGGGCGCGTTGGCAGTGTCGATGAAGATCTGCAGCTCATTCGCCACGCGCGCCTTCTCCTCTTCGATGCGGTTTCGGTCGGTCACGTTAAGCCCAAGGAGGATGACCCCCTCGATCGTGCCGTTTGCCGCGCGGCGCGGCGTTGCGTTGAGGAGGATGTCGATGCGCGGGCGCTCCTCGTCCTTGGTGAAGAGCGGGATCTCAACGTCCTCCACCTCAAGCCCGTTCAGACAGTTGCTGAGCATCGCCTGCACCTCTGCTCGGAACTCTGCCGTCGGCATCGGCCACAGCACCATCGCGTCCGCCACCCGCTCCCGGAACTCGGCCGAGAGAACTTCCTGGACCAACAGCTTGCCGAGCACTTCGTCGCTCGCGATGCCTGAGAGTGCCGCAACTTTGGTGTTCCACTCAACTATCCGTCCTTGCGCATCCGTTCCGATCACCGCCGCGTTTGCCGTGCGCAAAAACGATTCAAGGTCCGCAGACACCGCGCTGTCACGCGGTTCCTTGCCTTGCGATCGCTGTTCCAGCTCCCGTACCCTGCCGTCGAGAGACCCGCAGCGTATAAATGGATCAGCATTCTTTAATTTCAAAGATATCAATCCACATGAGAGATATCGAGAGATCAGAATCAGATGCCGAAAACGAAGCATAGTGCCAACGTGACGGGACAGCGAGATGAGACCTCGTTTCCTGCTTCTCAAGGCTCCGCCGCGTCGCTACCTCCCTCTCATACTGCCGTGTGATATCCATTCCAGCCAGAACAGCCCCTGCTCACACCAACATAGCCTTAAAACTGCGCGTTCCCGACCTAGACCTGCCAGTGCGAGCGATGCAGCAAAACACACCCCTGACCCCGTGGCAGCCGATCTCGGAACATGAAACCCACGGCAGTCGGGTGGGATTCTACCCGCTCGACCCATGATGATGCCTCTTGACACCGTCATCAACGCCACCGTTAGTCCCCCATCTGCACGTCTTGCAGAGAGCTCCAAAGTCGCGGTCGTCCCAGATGCACAGACGCCTTGTATCGTACTCGCGACCTGATCCAGCAGCATTTCTCAGCCAGCGTCATAGCTTTACCAAGTATGCGGAAGGCGCTGGATGTTCTGCTAGACCAGGATTGCAGTTCCCGATGTGCAGCATCCGCACTAGTCCTGGACAACGGGGGCAGGGATTCCGCTTCGGTCAGTGGATTGGGGCCAAGCAGCTTCACCTGGCCGGCGTTGGTGAAGGCGATCGTGGATATAAGACTCCGCCCGACTATGTCCTTCGCGTTTCTTCCGAAAACTTGCTCGGCCTCTCGCCCCCAGGCGCTCACCAACCCGGCGCTGTCCACAGAGAAATCCACGATGCCCGCCAGGCTACCCATGGTCCCAACACCCTGCCGCAGAGCTGCGAGCTCTTGGCGCAGTCGTGCGTTCTCCTGCATTATGGGGTGGACAGGCATGGTACCGGTCTGCCTCTGCGTCCAAGACATGCCCTCCGTGCAGGGCGTGACCCCCAATATCCCGGTGCTATGCGCAAAAGTCAGCGCTTTGTGATCGTGTCAACTTACATCATGTGACTTGGAAGTTGACACGTGTCAACTTACATCATGTGACTTGGAAGTTGACACGATCACAAATCTGGTCCAGCTCAGAGGGCCCCCTTGGCAACGAGCTCGTCGCTGAGTGGCTGGCCTGCGATGGTGAAGGGTTCCCCGACCTTTATTGCGCTCGTCCTACTTCTGGCCATTGCTCTGGCAGAGGAACCACCAAAACGGCCGGGTCTTGGCGAGTGGAAGGTAACCCGGACGGCCACTTCCCGGGAGTGGATCCTTTTGGGGAATGGGGAAAGGCGGGATTGTCGGTTTCCTGCTCGGCGCTGCCGCCCCGATTCACCTTCCATTTTGCCTTCTCGCATGTTCTCGCTGCCTCTGACTGGGATTCTGCGGGCATAGGTCACCTACACGGCCAAGAGCGTGACCGGTGCTGGCTGCGGACCCGAGTGGTGACTCACTTATCCCACTCTCAAGCCCTACCCTGACATTCAATTTGAAGTCCTCTACCGATGCATTGAGACGGACTGGGCAAGCCAGCATCATGCAACATGCAGCGCACTCACGGGTCACGTGCCCGGTACGCCCAGGTTCGACGTACAAGAGGGCGACGTGTACGACACGGCGCTGGTTCTGAACGTAGCGCCGGGCACTTCGTGCGATGCGAGTGCTGCAGGCTCGCCCGGGAAGGCTGCAGCGGGCAGCTGCGCGTATCAGCTGAACTGGAAGTGCGCGGACCTCGACCCGATCGAGAAGCGCCCCTCGCAGCAGGTCCGCGGGCGGCGGCGGGCCCCCAGCGCGCGCGCGCGCAGTTTTCGGCCGAGGCCACGGAGCCCGCCCTGAGGCGTCCGCGCTGGCTTTTAATTTTTGGCAGGTGGCGCCGGCGACGATCGCCGGTGGCAGCGAGGCGAAGGCGAGCATCGCGCTGGCCGAGTACTCGTACGAGGCGCTGGACGGCGCGCGCCCGACCGCTCGCGCCCGCGCTGGGCCGGCGGCCCGCAGAGACCCGCAGGCCTGCGGCGACACTCGCGCGGTGGTGCGCCCGCTGAGGAAGTGTCGCGGGGGACAGGCACCAAGACGGTGCTGGAGGAGCGGTTCGAGGACTCTGCCGGCGGCGAGCTCTCGGGGACCGAGCGCTTCTCCTGGGCATCATTCGACGGTGCGGCGCCCCGTCCGCTCCTTCCGCCCCCGCCTCGCCGCGCCGCGGCACAGAGCACGTGCCCCCCATGGCGTGTCGGACGTGCTGCTGAGGCGGGGCGTGTGGGCAAGCAGGCAAGTACGCGTGCTCGGGGGAGCTTGCGATCGCCGGGGTGCGGGAGGCGTTTGAGTGCGCGGCGCCCGACTACGACCTGTTCGAGGAGGCGGACGCGGTACCCGAGGGCCCGGCGCCCGAGGGCGTGTGGCGCGTGCGGCAGCGCACGCTCCACATCTCGGGGGACCCCGTGTGCGACGAGCTCGACCTCAGCGTGGGGCAGGAGGTGCCGCCGCCCGCCCGCGCCCCTCCGCCCCGTGCTGCGCGCGCGGCGCGGCGCGGCGCTGATGTGGGGCGGCGCGTGGGCAGGAGGAGAGCGCGGTGCTGGTGTCCAAGTCCTTCAACGAGGACGGAGAGTTCACGGGCGCGGAGTTCACGCTGTACTTCATGTGCTCGAGCGACGAAGGGCTCGTGGACGAGGCGGACGAGGGCGTCGCAGCGGTCGCGCCGTCGGGCGGCAACATCACGCTGACGGCGTACCGGGAGCCCTTCCTCGACGACGACGACATCGCGGCGCTGCAGAACAGCGACTTCGTCCCCGACGGGGCGTACGTCGACTACTCACTGGTGTTTTGCAAGCGCCCTGGCACAGAGAAGGGCTACGCGATCTGCGATGGCACGGCGGTGTGGGAGTGGAGCGTGCAGGGGCAGACGTGCAGGGGCGTAGACATGCTGTGGGGGGAGTACAACCAGGAGTGCGGCGCCGGGATGAAGGACATGGAGGACGTGCAGGCGCTGATCGAGCAGTACGAGGAGGAGGAGGAGGCCGCGTGGGAGGCAGAGGAGGCGCAGAGCAGTGCAGGCGGCGGGGGCGCGAGCGGCGATGGCGGCGCTGGGAGCGTGGAGGCGCAAGGTGAAAAGGAGGCGCTGATCGGCCCAGCGGCGGCGGGGGGGGGCAACGCGCGGCCGCGCAGACGACCTGCTCCGACGATTGCTCGGGCTCGGCACTGTGCGTCGGCGACCGC
>ENA-UOXV01007450-UOXV01007450.1-marine-metagenome-genome-assembly--contig:-NODE-7450-length-11078-cov-5.979316_pt1 | contig 11078 bp, 8 predicted proteins | sample MGYA00238165_ERZ766961 | MGnify/ENA primary metagenome ERZ766961 (study PRJEB28924, sample SAMN03173240) | marine metagenome | biome: Marine; feature: Water; material: Subsurface seawater | place: North... | reverse complement strand
TCGCACACGACGGTTGATTCGCCAAAGTGCTTCACGGAGGACCCATCCGTGGTCCGTGTCACCTCCGCCACGCGCACGTCGCAGAGCGTCTGCCTGGACGTGAAGTCGACGTTGATGGGGAAGAAGTTGCCGCCGTCCGTGACGGGCACGACAAACTCCATGCTCCCGTTCCTGTTGCTCTTGTCGATCATCTGAATCTCCCACCGCAAAACGTTGCGGCGGCCGTCGTACGTAAAGTCCCCGTCAACCTGGTTCACCGCGGGAGGGTCCCGGAGGGGTGGGAGCGGGATGGAGATGACGACGTTGTGCAGGTCCATGTCGTCGTTTGCTTCGTACTCGATGGAGACGAAGGAGTCGCCGCCGGAGACGGACGGCCAGCAGTTGATCGCGAGCGGCACCCGGCTCTCGTCGCGGGTCTGGTACCGCCACTTCAAAACTCCGAGGGGCGATCCCATCGGGAACGGACGGTTGGGATCCTTGAGGCCGAGGATGCCCTGCTCCGCGTGCAGCTGCTTGTCGATGTTGGGGTGGGTCTTGAACTGGAACCCCTCGTTGGCGCCCGTGGCGACGCCGACGCGGATGAACGCATCCTCCTCGCCGCCGCGAATCTCGAGCATCATCGTCCCCTGCACCTCCATCCCTTCGACGCCGCCGTCCTTCTTGAGCGTGACGTTGAGCTTCTCCTCAATCTTGAGGGAGACGCCGTCCTGGGCGACGGCGGGCGCGCCCCCACCGCTCTTGGCAACGGCGCCGCCGCCCGTATCCATCGACATAGAAGCCCTCGACATATCCTCGCCCTCCGCGGCGAGCGACGCGAGAAATTTGTTGGTGCTGGCGGCGCCACCCTTCGCGCCGCCGAGCTTGAGCCCCCGCGTGGGACCGGCTTGCGACTTGATCGTCTCCTCCGCGCGGCCGCCGCGGGCACCCATGCCCATGCCGCCGGACCCGCTCCCGCCGAACCCGCCGACCCTGTTGCCGAGCTCATCCGACCCCATGCCGAAGCGATCGTCGTCGTAGCCCGAGCCCGATCCTCCACCCACGCCGCCGCTCGAGCCCATGCCGCCGCCGCCCATGCCGGAGACGCCGACGCCGCCCATGCCGTCCATGCGTCCGTACCGCCCGCCCCCCGGCCCTTTGTCAATCTTGGACTTGTCAATCTCCAACGCTTTGCGTTTCATCACGTCCTTGGTGTCGTTGATCTTGGATTGGATGATCATCTTGTGGAGTTTCTCTTCGTGCGACTCCATCTCGGTGAATGTGCGAACTTGCGACATGGTGACGTTCTCCTTGTGGCCGAGGGCGATGACCTCGTCGAAGGCGAAGATGAGGTCGAAGGCGGCGCGGCTGATGCCTTCTTCGTCCGTCTGTTGCTGCGTGTACTCCGGGACGACTTTACCGAGCAGGCGTAGGATGTCGAGGTCCTCCAGGATGTTGGACTGTTTGTTGGTCACGAGGAGGAGGTACAGCGCTCCTTGCTCCATCGGGGTGTAGACGTACCGGACGTTCTCGGTCTCGACGTACGTGTGCTGGGTGCCCGTGCTGACGAGCTTGGGGAAGGCGGCGAGCAGACCCTCGATGCGAATGCGCGTCATCGGGACGTACTGGCGCGATACCAGGGCTGTGAAGAAGGGGAGGCCGTGGGAGGAGGCGACGAGGTCAGCGCGTGCTGCGTAAATCTTTAGGGTAAAATCTTCCCCGGATCGATGCCCCGTCCGCGCGCGGATGCATCGCGACGCGAGCGTCTAAACCAGGGTTCGTTCACGTGGACGACGTCTCGGGTCGATAAACTCACCTTTGCCGCCCTTGGTCACCACGGAAGCCGCGAGGACAACCTGCGAAGCGGGGAGGACGGGTCGGGTCGATGATGTCAGCTCTCACTGAAGAGTTTGCAGAGTTTGGTTTGTTTTTCCGCGGCCCTCGTGGATTGGGACCGGAAACGGGACGCGGGAGCGCGCGCGACGCGTGGGGAGGCGCATCGGGCCCATCGCGTGTGACGTACCATCGCGTGTTTCGGTTATATCGCTACCGATCACTCCGGGCGCGGCTCCGCTGCCCTGATCAACTGATGACCGAAAGGACGTCCGACCCTCTGGCAAACGGGAAAAGAGGAGTTCAATTCCTCTCATCAACTCACCACCACGATAGTCATAGAGAAAGGTAAGCATAAATAGCAACGACGAGCATGATGAAAAAGTGAGGTCTAAGCGCTACTAAAGACTTTATTTTGGAGAAATAAATACGTCGGACTTTATTACAGGTGTCATCGAGACTCTACACAACTCACACGCGCTCAGTTCGCGGACGCGAGCGACGCGGACCTCTTGTCCACGCACATGCGCACCAGCCCCTGCTCCTCGGCGCAATTCCCGTGCTTGCTCGGGGGAAGCAGCGACAGCACGCCGTGCATGACACCCGGCGCGGTCCACCCGAGGTGCGCGCGGTTACCCTTCATGGACTCCCAATCCCTCGCCATCGCCGACGACCCGAGCGAGCTCGGGGACGCGAGCATCGCGGAACGCTCGTCGACGCACATGTGCACGAGCTCCTGCGCGCACTTGCCGTGCTTGGAGGGCTTCTCGAGGGTGTGCACGGCGTGCATGGCGTAGCGGCCGTCGCCGAGTGACGCTTTCGCAAACGCCGATCCTTGGTGCTGGTACTGCGCGACGTTGAGGAGCGCGGAGAAGAAGAGGAGGACGCCGAGGGCGATGGACACGATGTGGGTCGTGAACTTGCGGCCGGAGTCGATGGGCGCGCCGCCTGTGGGTAAAGATGGAAAGAGAGGAGAACGGCGTCAGCGGCCATCTTCGTGAAATCTTCGAGGTGGGGTGTTTCAACCAATGCAGCGCCGGGAGTTGGACGCGGGTGGTGGGCGTCGGGGGTGCGATGGGCGGGGACGTACCGAGGAGGGGGACGTTATCGGAGTTCATTTCGAACGTTACGTGTCGCGTTTCGGTGGTTTAACCTGCGGAACGTGGGGGAAGGGCGCGGGTCAGGGGTTGGTTCGCCTCGGGGCCGCGGGGCTTGGAACGGCCGTTCCGAGCGGATCGGGTGAAATGACGCGCGGGTCGGGGCGTTCGTGGCGAGTTAAACGCACCTTGAAGGCTGGATTCGCTTCGTACGAGGCGAGTGTTGGAGATTGCTCGCGATGCGGGCGTCGGTCACGTCGCGGGGTGCGCGTCGATGAGTGAGGTTCAGGGTGAAGCTCGGGTTCAACACATTCTGAAACCGCCGCGAGTTAACTTTTTTTGATCGGCTTCACGTGTATGTTTGTTCATACGGATTAATTAAATCTAACCATTAATGCGTGTAAGGTGTATGACTTTTCATTATAAACGACCTCGCACTTTTGCTGATCTTCTCTTTGCGCGATCTTCTCTTGCCAGTTGTATCCAACCAGAACGCAGAGTCTTCCGAGCGCCGGAGCACTTCCCGCACCGACCCACGGCGAAGATGTCCGCCCTCGTCGCACAGGCGTCGTCCGTGCGCGCGCGACCCGCCGCGCCCGCCCGCCGCGGGCCGGAGCCCAACCGCGGAGCCCAACACGGCCGCGTCTCATCGGTCGCGGGCGTCGAGTGCAATCGCTCTCGATCGCAGCGCAGGGGTGACGCGCAGGTGGCGCGCTTCTGGAAGGGCCTCGGCGGATCGCCCGCATCGAAGGGGCCCGGATCCGACGAGGCGACGTCGTCCAAATCCCCATCGCGACCAACCCCCGGGCAAAACCTCACGCCCTTTCCCAAGGACTACGCGCAGATGGTGACCCAGTGCGAGCGGGCACTCCAGGCTGGCCTGGACGACGACTTGAAACTCATGGAGATCCAGTTCCCGCCCGGCGGTTTAGAGACCGCCCCTGGGGACGTGGAGGGGAACATGGAGAGTAACCTCACGGTGCAGCACCTCCGCGGGATATGCACCGCGTTCGAACGCAACAAAACCGCGAAAACTACCCGGGTGTTCTTCCCCGATCCCACAGAGGCCAAGCTGGCGAAGACGGGCACCTCCGCGGGCACCACCGACGGAGTCCGAGCCCCGCAAAACTCGGAAACCAAAGCGTGGTTCGGCCCGGACAACTGGCCGGGACCCGTGGACTTCCTCGAGGACCCGTCGTTCCTATCCATGTCCGGCCTGGACAAGGTGCTGAACAAACGAGTCACCGTGGCGCAGAGGGTGAAGGAGACTGAAACCGCGTTTGTCGTTGCGTACCCCGTGAGTAATATCAGCGAACTCACGTGCACGTACGAGTTGTACGAGGGTGAGTGCATACGCGGTGAGGCGAAATCCCGGCCGATCGTCGTGTGCAACGGTGAGCTGGAACGGACGCGGAGTAACTACTATCCCCCGTTCTGGAACGCCGGGGAGATGGCGCCGCTGCGCGAGTTTGTCAAAGTTTTTTCTCAGGTGTACTTCATTCATAACTTCAAAGGGAGCAACCCGGCGGTGCTGTTTCGGTGCTACCCCGGGCCGTGGCAGGTGTTGAGGCGACGACGGGACGCGGGCTTGGAGGTGGTGTGGACCGGGGAGACGTACCCCGGGGTCCAGAAGGTGGCGCTCGAGATCTTGCCAAAGTACCCGTAGCCGTCTTGGTTTTTGTTGACAACCAAATGAAAGTTTTCTCGGACAAAGCGACGTTTAGTCTTCCGGTGATGCGGTCGGACGCTTTTGGTTGGGCTCCCGCGCCGCCCGCCAACACACGCGAAGCGCGCCGCGCCCGATCGTAGGACACGTATCGCGCATCGCGACCACGCCAGGTTCCTCGCACCGCCCGGCGCCGGCTCGCGCGCGTCTCGCATTCCCGCGCGATGCGACGCGACGACCGCGACGACGATGACCGGGAAACGCTCGTGACTGTCAGGGTGGACCCCACGCCTGTCACGGGGGAGCCACGGACGCCGCCGAAACAGGTCGGCATCAAGCCCTCGATGCGCACGCTACAATCCGCGGGTAAGAGCCTCACCCCGGGCAAGTACCCCGCGCTCAGCGCGTCGGCCCCGAGGCCCAAGCTCCCCTCGCAGCGATCGCTGGGCGCGTCGAACAGCGGCGGCAGATCCATCTCGCAATCCCCGAGCCGATCACGCCGGGGATCCGCCGCGTTCCCCAAGTGGTGGTGCGTCCACGACCGAGTCCGCCGCGACGTCGTCGCCATCATCGACGCCGCGCACGCGCAGCGCGTCCTCTTCCTCGCGATACTCACCGCGCTCTTCCTCACCGACGTCGCCGCGTTCGTCTCCGCGCCGGACTCCGCCGACTTACCGATCGGCGTCGTCATGTGCGCGTGCCTGTTCGTCATCGCCGCCGAGTTCGTCGCGAACACCCTGTGCAGGGACGGGTACGCGTGGTCGTTTTTCTTCTGGATGGATCTCGCGGGAACGCTCGCGATCGTCGCCGACGTGGCGTGGCTGTCCGACGGGTGGCTCCCGGATGGAAGTTTCATGGGCATGGGCGCGACGCTACGAGCGGCGCGCGCCGCCAAGTACGGCTCACGCGCGGGAAAGGACCTCGCGGCGGCGATCCAGTTCGCGCGCACCTTTCGAACCCTATCGCTGGTCCGCCACACGAATTCGGCAGGCGCGGGAAAGAATACCGGGCAGGGAGGAAAGAACGGAGGAAAGGACGATAAAGGAGGAGAAAAAGGTGACCCGATGTCGTCGAGTCGAATGGCCCGCGAGCTGCGCGACGCCGTCTCCAAGAACGTCGCCGTGATCGTCATCCTGACCGTGTTCGCCGCGCCTTTACTCGCGTGGAACGACAGCGACACCATACCGGCGGCGTACCACGATTCCATCACCGCCGTCGCGAACGTCACCGTCGGCGATGAACGCTTCACAGATTCCGGTGAGTTTCTTTTTATTTACGTATGGGCAATTTAACTGACGTCGTGTTTTGTTGTTTACAGTCGCGAGCGGCTTCTTTGACTTTTTCGCCGGATCCGAACGGAAACCGGTGTCGTTGACGTTCGGTGACCGCACGTGGGACTGGTCCGATCAGTTCCCTCGGTCCCGACGAAGCTCCGATCACCTCTCGTTGCGAAGCGGTGACTGCGGCGTGGAACGAAGGGCCGGCGCCGGTGTGTGCGTGGCGACGGAGCTCGACATCCGGCTGGTGAACAGGTGGACCGCGTTCCTCAACATCGGTCTCACGCTCTTCGTCGTGTTCGAGCTCGTGCTCGTCAGCGCGCTGTTGACGCGCGTCACGAACAGGCTCGTGGTGGACCCGTTGACGCGGGTCTTCGCGAACATCCGCCGCAACATGGACCGCATCATGGGCGTCTTGGAGCACGGCAAAAAGAAACCATCCGGAGACTTTGACGATGTTAGCTCCGACTCGGACTCCGACGGCGACTCCATGACCCACTTCGAGGCGACGATCGAGAAGATGTCTAGGTTACTGACGCACGTCGCCGGGTCCGGGGCGCAGGGCAGCCACGTGTTCAACGAGTACCTCAACGACGTAAACGTGGACGAGAACACCCGGGCGTGGCTAACCGACATGAAGGGCGCCGGCGGTACGTTTTTTTTTATTTCCGTATGGGTAATTGTACTGACGTCGTGTTTTGGTTACAGGGGCGTCCACCAACTCGAAGCCGAACGCCGCCCCGGGCCGACCGGCGGACTTAGAGAAGCGTAAGAGCCTCGGCATCGAGATACCCACCTCGCCCGTGTCACTCAGTCGGAAGAAGAGCGGCAGCGCGAACAACACGCCCACCCGCGGCGCTCACAAGCGGAGCCTCAGCATCAAGAACCTGGTCGGCCTCGGGTCGCCCTCGGGCAAGTACCTCGCCAACAGCCCCGCGAGCAGCCCCGGCGCGTCGACTCCGGTATCTCCACACAAGCCGCAAAGCCCGGGCGCCCGCGGTATCTCCGTCCACGACGTCGCGTTAGAGGCGGCGACGTCGTCCAAGCGTATATCTAACCACTCAAACGCCACGGACGACACCGACGACGACGATGACTTCGCCACCCTACGCGCGGGACCCGAGTTACAGATGCGACAAAAGCGGCAGCGCTCGCGCGCGCGCGCTCTCAACGCCGCCGCCGCACTCGCCGCCGCGGAGGAGTACTCCATCGACGTTCCCGACGTCGACCGCGAGCTGATCAACACCTGGGACTTCGACTCGCTCTCGATGACGTCGCGCGAGATACGGGCTCACGTGCTGTTGATGTTCGGGTCCCTCGGGCTTCTGCGCGTGGACTGCGAGACCCCGGAGCACAACAGCGTGGACTCCGACCGCGCCGCCGCGGAGGGCTTCTGCACCCCACTCGCGCTCTGGAACTTCGTGGCGCGGATCGAGACTGGGTACAACGACAACCCTTACCACAACTTCAGACACGCGGCTGACGTGACGCACACCGTGTACCGCTACGTGACCATCACCGAACCCCGCACGCACGTCACGCACGTCGAGAAATTCGCATTGCTCGTCGCCGCGCTGTCGCACGACCTGGACCACCCCGGGGTCAACAACGCCTTCCTCGTCAACACCAAAGACAAGCTCGCGACGCTGTACAACGACAGCAGCGTGCTCGAAAATTCTCACATCGCGTTCCTCTACGACCTCATCGCGACGAGGCAGACGCGGCACGCCGCCGTGGCGACCCGCCGGCCCAAGCCCGGGTCGTTGCCGAGGAGTGACACGCACGTGAGCGTGATACGGCGGTCATCTCCATCGATCATGGTTCCGGAAGACGGCGCGAACCCGGAGCCCGGCGCGAACGACGAGGCGAATATCTTCGCGGCGTTGGACGGTGAGTTTATTTTAATTTTCGTATGTGCAATTAGACTGACATCGTGTTTTGTTCACAGACTCGTTGTACCGCGAGGTTCGTCGGATCATCATCGCGTCCGTGCTGCACACCGACATGTCCCACCACTTCAAGATGGTGTCCCAGATGGAGGTGTTCTACGAGCTTCACAGCGAGGGCATCGCCGCGAACACCCGCCGGGTGAAGCGGGGTATCATGGTGGACTGCATCTACAAGAAGGAGGAGGACCGGCAGTTTTTGCTCAACGTCATCCTGCACGCGGCGGACATAAGCAACCCGGTCAAGCCCTTGGACAACTACGGCAAGTGGTCCGACCGGGTCATCAAGGAGTTCTTCGAGCAAGGCGACGTGGAGCGCGAGCTCGGCCTCACCGTCTCGCCCATGATGGACTCCGCGACTGTGAACCTCGCGATGTCGCAGATAAATTTCATCGAGTTCGTCGTCGCTCCGCTCTACGCGGTGTTCGGCCGTCTGTTCCCGGAGACGTCCACCACCCTCGCGAGGCTGGTGAACAACAGGATGCACTACCAGGCGCTGCTCGAGATGGAGCTCGACGACGACGACTTTTCCGTAAGCGCCGCGTCATCAAACTTTGGTTCAAACGAAGATCATCCCGCGAATCCGGGTCGCCACGCCGGCGAAGGGAAGACGCGCGAGGAGCGCGTACGGGAGAAGGCGTCGATGCGCGCCAGGTTCCGGGGTATGGTGGAGAAGCACCGGCTGAGGCACGGCGCCGCGGGACACTTACTGAACGATTCACCGCCGTTTCAAATTTTGATGGACGCGGGCGCTGGGTCGGAGCCGCTGCGGACGAGCATGACGCTCGAGATTGACGGGGCGCTCCGGCGGCGGTCGATGGACGGAACGGACGCGGGGATCCGGTCTGTGCGCGGGAGTTCGACGTCGAGTACCACCGCGGACGGTCGGAGCAGGATGAACTCGTGCACGAGCTTCGACTGACGACCAATCGGTTGTTTATTTTCCCTAATGTATTCCGTAATAATCTATGCTAAGTTGAGGGCGGTCCGCGAGGGCTCGCCCGCTCGGTGAGCCTAGTTGTTCTGCGAGAACGTGTGTCCGCACTTGGGACACTCGTAGAACACCGTCTGACCCTCGTCGACCGATCGCAGCTGCATGGTGTAAAAGTTGAGCCCCTTGTGCGCGCACTTGGGGCACTTCTCGTCCACCACCGCCCTCTCCCGTGTCACGTCCTTGACGGCGCCGAACTTGCTGCCGTCGGGGTTCATGGGCTCGATCCCGTACTTGAACAGGAACATGTCGCTGGTGCTCGAGTTCTCCGTGACGCCGTTGTCGAACGCGGTCTTCACGTTCTCGCACCGATTGCACCCCGTGCATCGGGCCACCAGGCCGTCCACCGCCATCGCCGCCGCCGCCCCGGACGCCTCCTCCACCTTGTACAGGCACCCGCATCTGTCGCAGAACGACATCCCGCTCCGATTCGTGCGTTGAACTTCGAAGTAGTCAGGGCCGTGAAGCGTCCGAGCCGCTCGGATGCTCCCCCGAGGTCGATCCGGGTTGTGCGCGTCGACGAAGTGCCCGGCGTCGTGGGGTCATCGGTTGGGTTTTTTCTCGGAGCTCTCAGCGGTGACTCGGCACGAAAGACGCTTGATTTCAAACACGGGCACCCAGGCGCCAGTCTTTGGGGCGCGGGGATGGACGACGACGAGCCCCCGAACGTGGTGACGTCCATCAGCCGCCACGAGCTCACCGCCGTGGCGCAGAGGGACCTGCTCCACTGGCTCAACCGGATCCTCCAGACCGACTACGGCCAGGTCACGGAGGTCAACGACGGCGTCGCGCATCTCCAAATACTCGACGCCGTGTGGCCGCGGTCCAAGGTGCCCCTGCACAGGCTCAACTTCCACCCACGGACCAAAGACGACCGCGAGCGTAACCTACGGGTGGTGCGACAGACCTTACAGCGCCTCCGCGTCGTCGAAGACGCCCCGTTGGACGTCGAGCCCATCGCCCGCGGGGGGCCACAGAGCTTCACCGCGTGCAACGACATTCTCCGATGGCTACACGCCGTGGTACAACGGAACTGTCCGGCGGTGACGCGGCGGTACGACGCGCACGGGCGCAGGCGCCAGGCACAGACGCGTCAGTCACGCTCCAGCCCTATGGGCGCCGGGTTGAAGGACTCACCCAGCGATAGATGGTACGGCCCGACGTCGCGCTCTCCAAAGGGTAAATCTTACCTGGACATGTTCGACGAGCCGGCGTCCAATGCGTCCCCGTCGCCCACGATGGCCAGGCGCGAGGCCATGTACGAGTACACCAACGAGCGCGAAGGGTTCGTTCGGAGGCGCGCGGGGAGGCCGAAAAGCGCGGGGGTGGGAGTTCGGTCGTCGGCGCCGGAGTTTGGAAGCGAGCGGCGGCGGCGAAAGGAGAACAGGAGTAACGACGACTTCGGGACGGCTTCACTTCGCGGCTCCGTGGGTTACGCGCCGAGTGAAGAGACGGACGATGTGTACTCGGAGTATCGCGTGCCGGCTGTGAGGCGTAGGCCGGCGACGGCTCGGACGGTGCGGTCCAGCGGGCTGCACAGGTGGGCGGCGAAGGTGCGAGCGGGGAAGGTGGATACAAATACGGGGGAGGAAGGTGGGGACTACCCGATCGGTGTGGACGAGACGGATGACGTGGACGACGACGGCGACGTGGATTCGACTTTGGACGTGATCGTGGATCGCGTGAGCGATGTCCCGACGACGCCGAGACGCGTCCAGAGCACAAGACTGAGCGCGTGGGCGAGCAGGTCAAGGGTTCTAACGCCGGTCAAGAGCGACGACACGGAAGAGGACACGGAAGAGGAAGAGGAAGATACCGATACCGCGCCCACGCCGGTGAGGTCATCTCCGTCGCAGAACCTCGCGGACGCCCGACGCGAGCTCCGAATCAGGCGGACCGAGGAAGCGGAGCGCGGCGCGAGGAAGATTCTAGTCTCCGACGCCGCCGCCTCCGACGAAGAAAATCAGGACTTCGTCGGAGGTCCCGCGGGTCAAAGCCCGTACGTGGACGAGGCCGAGGCTGCGGAACGACGCGAGCGGATCATGCGTGAGACCAAGGCGGAGCTCAAGGAGATCAAGCGCCGCGAGGCTGAGAAGCGAACGGAGCTGGCGAGCGCGGCGAACGCGGAGGCGGAGAGGGAACGCGCGCGGGAGCTTCGAAGGGCGCAGCTGCGTCGATCGCACGGGCTCAAAGAGATCCCGCACACGCATGCGGCGGCGACTTCCTCACCACCCGCCGCCGCCGGGCTCACCGTCGTCGTCGAGGAGCCGACGTCGACGATGGGTTTGGAGG
>ENA-UOXV01007447-UOXV01007447.1-marine-metagenome-genome-assembly--contig:-NODE-7447-length-11081-cov-18.383004_pt1 | contig 11081 bp, 5 predicted proteins | sample MGYA00238165_ERZ766961 | MGnify/ENA primary metagenome ERZ766961 (study PRJEB28924, sample SAMN03173240) | marine metagenome | biome: Marine; feature: Water; material: Subsurface seawater | place: North... | reverse complement strand
GGCGAAAAGGAATGAAATCCAATGCATGATTCTACTTAAATCATCAATCTTTGTCCCTACTAAGCCTGAATTTTGTTTAAAAAAAGAATTTTAAAAATGTATAATATAATGATTCAATTATGAAAAAAATTACTTCTATAGATTTATTTGCTGGTGTGGGAGGCATGAGAATATCATTATCTAAGGCTTTAAAAAAGATTGGGTTTATTGATGAATGTAAGATGTATTCTGAGATCAATGAGTATAGCCAACAAACATATGAAGAAAATTTTCCTCCTACGAGATTAATAAAAGATATTAAGTCTGTTAAAGAAAAAGACATAGAAAGTGAAATACCCGATCATGATGTCTTATTGGCAGGATTTCCATGCCAACCATTCTCAAGAGCTGGAATATCAAATAGAAAATTTTTAAAAAGATCACATGGATTTGAAGATAAAGATCAAGGTGATTTATTTTTTAATATTTTAAATATTTTAAATATTAAAAAACCTAAAGCTTTTATTTTAGAGAATGTCCAAAATCTAAGGACTTACCAAAATGGTGAAATATTAGAACAAATGTTAAAAAAATTACGAAAAAATTATTATGTGCCTGAGCCTGAAGTTTTAGATGCTCAAGATTTTGGATTACCTCAAAGAAGAAAAAGAATATTTATAGTTGGATTTTTGAATTTTAATGGAAAATTTAACTATCCTAAGCCTACATTTAAAAAAACAATTATAAAAGATTTTCTAGATATCTACCCTCCAAAAAAATATATTATTTCTGATCTACTCTGGGATAGCCATCAAAAAAGAAGAATTAGAAATAAAAAAGCTGGTAAAGGTTTTGGATTTAGAATGTCATACCCAACGGATAAAGCTACTGTTACAATTTCAGCAAGATACTATAAAGATGGTAGCGAATGTTTGCTTTATAGAGGGGAAGGAAAAAACCCCAGAAGACTAACGCCTAGAGAGGTTTTCAGATTACAAGGTTTTCCAGAAAGCTTCAAATTTACAGTCTCTGACCTTCAAGCCTACAAACAAGCTGGAAATGCTGTACCTATTAATGTTGTTGAAAAAGTTTGTTTAAATGTAATCAATTATTTAACTCAAAATAAGAAAAACCTAAAAAAAGTAGCTTAACTAATCCTCAATTAAATTTTGAAAATAGCCCCTAAAATTGTTGTGACCAATAATAGTTTTTCTATCTAATAATTGATTATTTTCTTCACAAGAAGTTTCTGAAATAAAAGTACATGCATGACAAGCAGAAGCATTAGTACCACCAAGACCCTGAGATTTAGTTTCGATACAAATAGGATCATATGAACAACTAATAGATTTACTAACCGCCTCATAGACTTCTTTTCTAAGATATTGAGGCTCTCCCTCTCTAACTAAACCCCCTAAAGTCCCCTCAGAATCTCCTGCAGCTGTATAAATTAGAACACCATTCATATGATTTTTGCTTGAGGGTGAATTGCAATAAATTCTTTCTCTTAATGATGCGCTAGCATATCCACAATTATAACTGAGTCTATTAATCAAAAGATGAGAAAAAGTATGAATTAATAAAAACTTAAGATCAATTTCTCTTTCACTTAAAGATTTTTTAATCCTATATGAGTTATAATTTTTATTAATAATTTTGATCATATCTTTGTCAAAATTATCAATCCACTCATTGATTTTTTCTTTTTTAAATTCGATAAAAATACCTTCGCCTCTAACCACCATTGCAGGTAACCACTCTTTTTTGTTAATACTTAAGCTTTGAATTTTATTTGAGTTTTTTGATGACTCTTCATCAAAAGGGTTTAACCTTGTAAAACCAAGTTGTGCTCTAGTTTCTTTCAATCTATCAATCAATATAATGTCAGAAAAAAAATCTTTTAATTCTTCATACTTGTTTATATCTATCTGATGTTTTACCAATTCACTTTCTTCTGAAGTTTTTTTATTCAATATGAAATCGTGTTCTTGAAATCTATAATTTTCTTCATTTTCAGCGCTATTACTCTCTTGCTCTAAAGTTCCTTCTTTTTTTTTTTTAATTGCCAATTTTAATTTTTCTTTATCAATTTTTTTTAACCCAGAGGAAATCTTAAGAACTGTATCTAAAGTTTTTTGATCTAAATCTTTAATATTTTCCCAAAATTCATCATCATTAATTTTGTCAATAATCTCTTGATCGAATTGATCTGTAACTATAGGTATAAAGATAGAGCTCTTAATTACAGAGTAATACATATTCGATGCGCCTCTTAACAAAACTTTTTGTTTTGCTTTACAATTAGCCTGTTCATCATTAAGCCAAGGTCTTTTACCTTTACAAGTATAATTTATTAATCTAAAGCCTGGTCCCAAACTATCTTTGTTTTCCTCTTTTTCATTTGAAAAAAAACTCGCTAAATTTACCGGCTCTGTATTACAAGTTATACATTTGAATTTGAGGCCTAAAATAGATGAGTTTCCCCCTTTACCTCCAAAGGACTTAATTTCACATTTTTCAGTGTTTTTATTTTTTTCTTTTTGATGTGCCCATTCTTTAAATGGGAAATCATCTATATGTCCATTAGCACAGACTACTGCAAATCTTATTGGAATTAGTATTGAGTTTTTTTTAATACACTTGTTGCATTTTAATGCATCTTGGTCTGCGAGCTCCCCTATATACTTCATCCACCCACAGGAAGTACATCGATGCCATCTTGGAAACCTTTGATAAGGTAATTCTTTTTTTTTTAGTTTTATATCATCTTCTTTTTTTCGATAATCTGGCGGCATAACAAAAAACTTTTTATTAAGGTAATTCTGTAATCTTGGTTCCTTTATTTTCCATTCTTGAGGTATTTCACTATTTTTAAACCATTCGTCAGTGCCTAATAACATTAATGACTCACTTTGAGCTTGAGAATCATATTTATTTTTAAATTGATAAATTGAACCTACACCGTACGTAGAAATAATATGAGATCGTCTTATGGTTCTTAGAGTTTTAGGAGGCTTTCCACTCTTATTTTTTGTATTTGAACCTCTCATCACCTTTCACCTCTTATTGTTTCTGATATTCGAGCAGCACATTCTTTATCAACATTTCTCATGGATGTGGGTGTTTCAAATGGATAGCCTTCTATAAATTTTTCACTACCAGAAGGATACATTAAAATACCTTTTTGAGATTGATCTAGGCTCATAGAGCCATATTTACTTGGAGTAATACTTTCCCATCTTCTAAAAATATATAAAAGTTCTTTTTTTGTTTTTTCTATTTCCTCAGGATGATCAGGTTCTTCAGGATGATCAGGATCTGAATCTGATTTTCTTATATATTTAAGTATATATTCAGTAACTCTATTTTTTAATTCTACGCTTGGGACGTTTGGTATTTTACTTAATTTTTCATCCCAAAGTCTGCAAAGACCTACTACAATAGCATGAAGGCATCTTTTTCTAACAGCATCAGAATGTGGTGTTACGCTTGTTGGTTCTACAAAGTTATATAAAGATTGATGATAACTTTTAAAATGTTCATAATGAGATCTGTCTCGAGGCTTAAAAGGTGAAAGAATAGTAAAAACAAGACCTGGTTTATTCATATCTCTACCAACTCTACTTGAGGCCTGAATATATTCAGAGGTAGTTTTGGGTTGACCATTCATTACCATTAAACTCAATCTTGGTACATCAATTCCAACTTGAATCATATTTGTTGCTAAGCAAACATCTAGTGGAAATGATTTTTCTTTAGATTTTTTTATAAAAAGTTTTTTTAATATTACAGGTATTTCACTACTATCTTGTCGTGAAGTAAGTTCACCAATATTTTCTTGATAGATAGGTCTATAGTAATCATAATTTCCTTCTATAATATTTCCTTTAGAATCTTTAATTACGTTAATACCTTTTTTAACATATAAAGCATTCAACTCTTCTTTAACATCATCACTGATTAAGGTTGCTCCACCCATTAACTCCCTAATACTATTAAAATAAATAACTTGAGTCCAATAAGGATCAAAAATATCTGAGTTAAAATCTGTATCTACTGCAATTTTTTTTCCAGCAATTAAAAGTGAAGCTATAGTTTTTGTAAGTGTAATTTGCGGAGATGAAGAAGAAGGACAAAAAATTCCAAAATATTTTCGCCCATCAAGATCTTGATTTTCATATGAAAAAAAACTATCCTCGATTTGATTTGTTTGAGGTGGAAAAATAACACCTTTTTTTGCATATAGTGATCTAATTTGATTTTCAGCTCGACTAATTGTTGCTGTAGATCCGATCATTTTAGCATTAACTTCTTTGCCATCTATTGTTTTTGAAGTGATGGCATTAATTAAAATTTCGTACATTCCAGCTACAGAACCTAATGGGCCAGATATAAGGTGCAACTCATCTTGTATAATTAAATCAGTAGATAATTTGTTTTTGTCATTTTTAAAGCAATTTATTGCTTCTAATCTCCATGGTAGAGATGCAAATTTATCAATTGTACCGATGATTAAGGATGGTGATTTCTTATAGATTGTATCATCCACTACATAAATAGGTAAAACATTAGAGTTTTTATGTGAAAAAAAGCATTCTTTATTTTCACACGCAAAGGAATGTTGACCTTTTTTCTCAACTCTATAACCCTCCATAACTATCTTTTTCCACTCTCCCTTGGATTTATCAAATTCACTTTTGGGGCCCATTCCTGTTCCACACCAAGGGCAATTAATAACTAAGAATTTATTTTCAGTTTTATATTGTGATAATAATTCTCTTAATAGCTTTGCACCTGCCTCAGTATTAGGAGTGGCATCACCACCAATCCAAACACCAATATTAATTTCTTCTTTTCCAAATATTTTCTCATTTTCTGCACGAATTTTTTCACAAGCACAAATAAGTGTTGATGCTCTAAAAAATTGCTGCGTTGTAAGTAGTCGGAGAGTATATCTCATTATCACAACATTACCTGTTGACGAAGGACTTAAAATTTTTCTTAAAAATATAACAAATGCAGATAAACCTAGATATGCTTCAGTCTTTCCACCTCCAGTAGGGAACCATATTAGATCCATAATCTTTCTGTCATCACTTAAAGGATCAGTAAAACTTTTTATATTTAGTATTATGAATGCTATTTGAAATGGATACCAATTTCCTTTAGAATTTTTTTTTAATTGAGTGTCATAATCAATATCTCTTAAATTGCCTTTGAACAAAGATTCATTTTCATTTGTATCAGCGGTACTTAACATGTAATGAAATTGTTGTTCTGCCATTGCTTTATTCATAAACATGAACGCACTCTGAACATTTTTATCTTTTGTTAAAATATTTAAACCTTCTTTTATTCTTAGGGATACAGATTTAGCTTTTTTAATATTTAATTTTGAAATATTTCTTAAATCTTCATCTAGTAAGTTTGTGGTGTTGCTTTCTGATACTAGCCATTCATCATATTTAATTATTAGTTTATTAATTTCAGATATTGCAAAATCTATATTTTGTGAAAATTTAATCATATTTAAATCTATTTCTTTAAATTTTTTTGCTCTGATAGGTTTAATTTCATGTGAGGGGAAAATTTCTGAAAAAACTTTGATACATTCTCCATTGTCATTAAGGCTCCAAGAAGAAGAACAGCCATGACCTATTGAAAATGATTTTTTATTTCTATGTAAAAGATGCAAAGATTTTTCTTCCTCATTCATATATTTAATATTTTTTTCTTCATATTTTTTAAAGATAGGTAAGTTATTTTTTTCTTTAATTTCAAAATTGCATTGAAAAAAACAATGTTTAAGAGAAATGCTTTCTCCAATTTTTGTATTTTGATTTACTAATTGAAATGTTAAGTATTTATTCTTTTTATTAGAAAGTTTACTTTTCATTATGTGAATAGCTAAACCAATCGGTTTATTATTTTCATCTAAAAAACTTTTTGTCTTACATAAATTTATTTCGTCTCTAGTAAACTCTAAATCAAGATTAATGTTTTTTCTTATAAATTCTTTTTTAGGTTTATCCTTTTCATGCTCTATAACTTTATCTTCTGATAAATATTGTCCAACATTTTTTAAAGAAATCACTAATACATCAGGTATATCGATGCATACAGAAATTCCCATTGCTGAAGGTTTTAATTCATTTGTTAAGTCTAAATTTTTTTCATTATCAGATGAATCTAAATCATAATTATCTCCAGATGATGTTTTGTCTATATTATCGTTCAGTTCAAATTTGTTGTCTTGGTATGATTCCTCCACCAAAGACATATCTTCATCTTCGTCGTCTATTATTTCATCATTTGTTGCTTTTTGTGGATAAAGAACTCCAGCTAAATATGATTGCTTGGGAGATTGAGATAAAATTTCTCTATCTTCTGAAGGTCCTAATAAATTTCTAGTAATTTCATCAGTTAAAAAATGATTAGCATCTAAAGAGTTTAGAAAAATTTTTTTCTTCGAATACATAGTTATTAATTTATTTTTAAAATTTTAGATAACTGTTCTGAGACATAAGATTCTTTATCATTATCCCATATATTATATAAGATTATATTTGCTCTGCCCATGGCGTTAAATATTAATAGATTATTTGACATTTTATTATTTTTTTCTAGATTTAAATTATCTGAAAGAGGTTCTAATAAAATAACAATTTTACTCTCCATACCTTGGAAGCCTTGAATTGTGCAAAAATAGATATTTTTATTATTTTTGGATTGTATTATTTTTTTTGAAAAAATATTCAATTGAGTTAAATCAGTTACTTTATAATACATAGATAAATCAGTATCTTTAAGGATATTTTTTTCGTTATCAATTTTATAGGGTGAAAGAATAACAATATCACTTCCATTTATACCTTGTACGTAAAGATCTTTAATTATTTTTTTCAATCTTTTTATTTTATTTACTTTATTTTTTTCAAAATAATTAATAACTTTACCTTCAATTTTTCTTGGATATGCAATGTAAGGGATGTTATGTTCAAACAATCCTGATAAAAAAGGTACGTGTAAAGCAATTTTGTATGCATTTCTCACATTATAATTCAAACTTAGAGGGGTAAACTCAACATTCTTTAAATAATTTTGAGGATATTTATCCTTAATATTATTTTCACTTTTTTCATTCCATAACTTTTGATAATTAAAATCCCCAAAAAAGTACCAGCTACCATTTTTTAAATCATCTTTTAAAAAAGAATCTAAGATTCCATAAAATTCATCATATGTACAATAATTTTGCATTTCATCCAGAACAATACAATCGTATTTCTTATAATTAACATCTAAAATATTTTCACTAATAAATTTTAACTTAAATTCTATTTTTTTATGAAAATCTTTAGGCATTTCATTTTTAAGATAATTGTTATCAAAATTTAAATCTTTTATTAATCTATTAGTAATATTATTTAAGAAGTTATTAAACGTTAAGCATTCAAAGTTTTTATGAGTTTCAAATCTTATTTTAGTTTCTTCATTTCTTAATCTTCCAGCATTGATAAATAAAACAGATCCATTAATTAGTTTCCTCTTCACTAATTCTTCAGCCATAGAGGTTTTTCCTGAACCTTGACTACCTGTTATAATCATTCTTTTATTTTCATGAAGATCTAAAATTTTAATTTGCTCAGTTGTATATTCATTTATTTCATTTAGACTTTGAGTGAGAAGATTTTTGTTATTAACATGAAATTCAAAATTAGGTCTAATTATATTTTCAATTTTATTTGTAATTTCTTTATTTGGAAAAAACCTTCCATTAGCTTCTAATAAATGATCTTTTTCTATTTTTATTATTTTAGTAATAATAAAAGGATCTATTTCACCTGATAAAAAATTATCTGAAGGAAATTCAATAGTATCTAAATCAAATTCACAGTCAGGAAAAACAACAAGAAAATCTTGAGGGATAAAAATATTCTTAGTCTTTAAATACTTTCCAATTTTGAATAATGAATTTTGTGCTTGTTTGAAGGGATCTTTAATTTCAAATTTACCTTGTAGATTTTTTGTAAACCAAACACCATTTTCCCTAGATATTGACCCACCTTTAACCTCTATATTTACTAAACCTTTACCAGGAATAAATATCAAAAAATCACTTTCACCAAAAAAGGTGTAATGTTTTTTTTCTGTTTTTTTTAAATCAGGTGGATAATTCAAAGAGTGATAAACTGTCCAATTTTCAGAATTTTTTAATTTTTTACTTTTTAAAAATTGAAATATAGATTTTTCTCCACTAGGTGAGGCTTCATCTATAATTGGTGGTATCATTTTCATATTAGAATTGTACCCTATTAAGATCTGAAGGTGCTACAGAAAATGTTTCTTTTTCAATTGATTGAATTTGAACAATCCACGCTTCTGGACTCTCAGAATCATTTGAGTTTAATTCAATAGTACCATCTTCATTGTAGTCAACACGCATTGCTTCTCTACCAATATTAATATTTTGTTTTGATAAACTTAGTGCAATTTTTTTTGAAAAAGTCCTACCTGCAATTCTGTGTGCAATTTTAATTCTTTGGGAAGATTTAAAAATTTCCTTTATCTGATCCATTGAGAGCAACATTTCACCAGAAATATTTTTTATTGCTTTAAATAATATCTCAAGATCAAACAAATCATCTGGACATATAACAACATTATTCATCAGATTATTTAATGTAAGTTTACTTTTTTTATATCCAAGTTTTTTCATCTCAATAAATAATTGGTTTTTATAGTTAAAATTAGGTGAGTGATAATTGGTCAGACTATTTTTTAAACTTTTAGAATACCAATTATGCAGTTCTTCAAACCATTTTTTGGACTGTAATCGTTCAGATACATAATCAAAATCTCCCTTTGACATAAACTTGGCTTCTGCTTCAACAACATCACGGTCAGACGAGTCTCTAATTAATAAATAGTCATCAACTTTGAGTTCATTGAATTCTACATCTTTATATATTAAATCTTTTCTAGTATTTTTAAGAAACAAATTGTTAATATTTTTGAATTTAATACTTTCTGAAAATATTCCAAAAGCATCACCATTAAAAATTAACAATCTACCATTAACATCATCTAAATTTTTATATTTTGATCTAACTCTGTTAAAATCAAAAGATGAATAAAAATAATTATCCAAATTAATTTCTTTATCTAGGTTTTGAGATTGACCTAAATATGTTAAATGCTCAGGATAAACAAAATTTTCAAAAAGAGAGCTATCTAAATTACATAATTTAGCTTTTATATCTTTTTCTAAATAATATTTAGACCATTGTTTTTCTTTAACTTTAATTATTTTATTTATTTTTGATTTTATTAGCGGAGTTGCTAAAAAAATAATATTTTTATAACTACTTTCGTCAATTAATTTTAAAATTTTTTCTTCGCTTAGTTCGGATGTAATTATTGCATATTCATAAAGTTTATTAGGTGTTATTGATGTGTTAATATCAACTTCTAAATTCCACTTTGATTTAATATTATTATATAAGTAAGATTTTACTTTTTGATTGTCTACAATTAGAGTTGTATTTAAAGTATTGTAAGTACTATCCGGATTAGTTAAGATTTCCTTGAGTTCATTTTGTCTCGAACTGAAATAATCATCATTATTAATATCTATTTCTTGCAACAAAAGTAAGATTTTACTTAAAATATTAAATTCATCATCATTTAAAAAATTAATTTTTGATTGTTTAAAAAAAATTATTGAATCAAGTATCGTTTGATACTTTTCTTTAATTTCATCTGTAAAACCAAACAGATAGTCTTGTAAACGATATTTTAGATAATAAACTTCCCATGAAAGTTCTTTAATATCTTCATAATAATCTGTTTTGATATCCTTAATTTTTTGCAGTTGTTTTGTGATTAAATCAAAATGATTTTCAGGCAACCCAATAAAATCAATTTTTTTTTCAGAAAAATTTTTAAGTCTGCTTATACTATTATTTTCATCATTATATTCCAAGATATTTGAAGTATCATTAGATTTATAATTTTGATTATCCAACCAATCTTTTGTTTCAGTTTTTTCGAATTTCCAAATATGATGATCTTTTACTGTATGTAAATCTCTTATTTTTGCATACTGTTGGTCATTTGAAAAAATCATAAACTTAGGACTACTTATCTGAAAAATTTGATTTAATAAAACAGAGTCCGATAATTTTATTATGCTGTCTGTGATAATTATTTTTTGCTTTTCTTTATTTTTTTTAAAATATTCATAAATATGATATAGTGAATGTGTTTGTAATATCATTGACTCATATTCTTTTTCAATTTCACCTTTTTCATTAATAGTGTCAAAGCTTATTAGTTCACTTATTGATTCATTATTAAGATACCTAGTTTCTATAAATCTATTAAAATTTTCTGACTCTGTTAATAATATAATCTCACTATTAATCAAAGATGGGTTATTAAATGTTTTAATATTAAGAATTTTATCAAGATGTGAAATTTTTGGATGTATTGGGTTTTTCTTTAAAATTTTTCTTTCCGTAGGAATCTTATTTGTAACAACAAACTGAAAAATATTTTCAATATCAATATGCATTTTACAAGAATTAGCATTTTTGGACTGAATAGTTTCAATAATAGTTTTGCCTGGATAGGTATTACTTGGCCCAATATACTTACATATTTTACCGTTATCTTTTCCATTAGCACATAACTCTACATTTTTATTCACTAGTAGGTCACTGTAATTATCAAGATAATTTTTGTAACCAATTCTTACTAATTCCATGCTTAAAAAAAAAGATGTTAAGTACGAAATATTTTGATTACTTGGTATTACAAAATTAATAAAATTAAATTTTTTTTCTAAACCAATATTGAGAAATAAATTATTAATCTCAGGTAAGTTTAGTTTTTTTTCTTTTTCATCAATAATGGTTTTGTACTCTAAATTTGTATAATCAAAAAATTTTTTTTTGAAAATTGAATTAATTTGGTACACCTTTTTTGACATTTTATAGTTTTTAGTTGTATTTATTTATTTTTTTAAGAGTTTTGATTTGATTTAAATATTTAGGCATCTGATGTTTAAATATTGATCAGTAAAACTATTATAGCGATAG
>ENA-UOXV01007446-UOXV01007446.1-marine-metagenome-genome-assembly--contig:-NODE-7446-length-11082-cov-5.546386_pt1 | contig 11082 bp, 13 predicted proteins | sample MGYA00238165_ERZ766961 | MGnify/ENA primary metagenome ERZ766961 (study PRJEB28924, sample SAMN03173240) | marine metagenome | biome: Marine; feature: Water; material: Subsurface seawater | place: North... | reverse complement strand
ACTGTTGCCCCTACCCGTCGCCCTACCGTACTCACCCGCCCCGCCGCCCCGCCTGGCACCAGGTTCCTGCGCCCCGCCCGCGCGCCGCGCACAGCGTGTGGTGCACGGAGCTGAGCGCGCCGGGGGGGCGGCAGCTCGACGGCGTGGCTGCCCGCGCACTCGTACGGGACGGCGCAGCGGGTGCGCACGCGGGTGGCTGAGGTGCTGGGGGTGCCGTGCTGCGAGGGCCCGACGCCCGCGGAGGCGCGCGTGGTCTTCGAAGACCTGCAGACGCTACGGTACCGGATCGGGGAGCACTACCACACGCACCACGACTACTTCGACCCGAAAGTGTTTGGGGCGTACAACCAGGCGGACGGGCGCAACCGCTTCATCACGGTGCTGTTCTACCTCACCGACGTGGAGGAGGGCGGCGAGACCGCATTCCCCATGGCCGGCGATCCCCGCCCGCTGCGGAGCTACTCCGACTGCTCCCGCGGACTGCGCGTGCGGCCGCAGCAGGGCAAGGCCGTCATCTTCTACTCGCTCGCGCCTGCCGCGGGCGGGAGCCTCGAGCTAGACGAGGCGTCGTGGCACGCGGGGTGCGACGTCGCGCGCGGCACAAAGTGGGGCGCCAACTTCTGGGTCACGCTCAAAGACGTGCACCCGCGGCACGGGAAGGCCTAGTGCCCACTGGGCGTCGCGCCGCCGCCGTGGATAGGGCGGGGCGGCTGAGACCCAAGAGATTCGTCAGTGTACATGGAGTCAATGTACTCGTCAATGGTTACGTTGACGTTAAGTTAATGCCTAGTTGCTCCCGGCCAGCAGCCCGCCCGCGCGCCAGCAGGCGCCGCCCCGCGCCTGCACCCCCAGCGCCCGCGCCGCCGCCGCCCCCGCGCGCCTCACGGCGGCGCGCGCGGCGCGCGGTCGCCGATGCGCGCGCACACAAGGCGCTCGGCAGCGGGGAGCGGAAGCACCGAGGTGGCGGGGCGCGCCGTGGCAGGGCGGCCTGGCTGCGCAGGTGGGCGCCGCGCCGCGAGGTGCAGTGCCACCGCGTGCAGCGCCCCAACAAACTGCGCCCGCAACAGCCCGCCACCGCCCGCCGCCGCCGCCGCCACCTTGTCCGGCCGCTGCGCGTTGCCGCGCGCCCCGGCCGGCACGCTTTCCGCCGAGCGGGCCTCCGCCGACGGCCGCGGCGCCTCCGCGGGGCCGAGAGGTAGCTCCGCCGCCGCCGCAAAGACCTGCGGCGCGGCGCATCAGGCGCTGCCCCGCGCCAGGGCGGGTGCACCGCGCCGCTCCCATAATATTTCATAATATTTTTAGCCTCTGGTGGCGGAGGGCCGCACCTGCGCCGCCGCCAGCGCCGAGAGCTGCGGGGGTGCGCAGCGCGGGGCCCTCGCTGCGCGCCAGGGCGCGCCCTCGCCGCTCTCGGCGCCATCTCTTTTTTGAGTCCCGAGGTCGCGCCGCGCCGCGCTCCCCTGCCCCGCCCGCCCCCCCGCCTGCCCCTCCGCCCGCTCCCCCGAGTCCCCGCGGCCTGGAGGGGCGCGCCCCTGCGCCGCGCCAGCCGTCGGGGCGCGTAGCACGGCGGAGAGCGCCCGCCTGGCGCGGGGGGCGCTCTGGGAAAAGAGGCGGAGGGGGGCTGTCTCCGGGGGCGGGCGCGGCGGCAGCCCTGGTCCGTCACGTGCGCCCCAGCGGAGAACGGACGCGGACGCGCGGCGCGGCGCCTCCGCAACCAGAAAAGGCTCCGCGATCTCTTGAGGAAAAGGCTCCGCGATCTCTTGAGGGGAATTGCGCCCTGCTGAGGCTGCGCCGCGCGGGCAAGCGCTTGCTCGCGCGGCTCTCTCGCCCCCGCCCCCCGCGGCTGCCGCTCGCGCTGCGCCGCCCGTCCGCGCGAGATGTGGAACGGAGACGGGCCTGGCGGCGGGCGGCGCGCGCACCGCCCGCTTGCCCGTCAAGCGATGCTGAGACGGGCCCGCGTCCTCGCGCTGGAGCGATACCGGTGGCGACAGGGCCAAACCAAGACGCGGCGGCCACGCGTTGAAGGCCCAACCCCCTTCCTCGGACCACAGCCCGGCGCCTGCTGCGGCGCGCGCTGCAGCGCCGCGTGCGGCCTGAGCCCTCCCAGCTCCGTCGCCCTCCGCCTCTGCAGGCGCCGCCGACTGCTCCTCTCCCACGCTGCCAATCTTCGTTCGTACATATTCTCCACCTCTCCACCTCGCCTCCACCTCCGCTTTGACCAGCACCGGCGCCTTGGCATCCGCCCCACCGGCTCCGACCGCATCACGGCGCGCTGCGCTGCGGTCGCTCCGGGCGCTGTGGGCGCCCCCGCCATAGGGCAGCTCGGCGTGAGCCGCGAAGCTTGCGCCGCCGGCCAACACCGCCCGCGCTTCCTCCACGGCCGCCGTCTTCCCTGAAGCGTGTGTGGAGCGGCTCCGCGGCTCGTGTGTGGAGCGGCTCCGCGGCTCGGGGCGGCGCAGCAAGTTGAGCGCCGCCAGGGCGGTGAGGAAGCCCTCCAGTCCCATCCGCATCTCCGCGCCGTCGGCGTCGCCGCCCGCGTGCCGGAAGTTTTGCCACACAGCGTCCAGCACCGACGGCCCGCTACTCGCGGAACCATGGTGCCTCGGAACAGGAAGGCCCCGCGGCTGCTGCACCCGCGCGCTGGCGGGTGCACTGCGCCGGTACCCTTGGAGCCATTTCGGCTGGCGCAGGGACTTCCCGCCGGCGATGGCCAGAAGGGAGTCTCGAGATCCAAGATTCGGACGCCCCTCGAAGCACGATTTTTCGCGCGCGCTGGCTTGGTCCGGATCGCTGCCGGTCGCTTGAAACGTCCGGATCGATGATTGCGAGAACGCCCTGATCAACGGCGTCGAGACGCCGAGAATGGCTCCATATTCGTCGTTTAGAGATGGTTGCTCCGAGGCTTCTCGCCTGGTCTTGGGCTGGGAATGCACGCGAGAGCATGACAGCATGCTGTCCGGCCTCCCTGACTCCTCTCGCGGAGTGGCCCGTAGGGCTACCCCAGGTGCATTCGTCGGCGACAGGACAGCTGCAGTTCTCAGGGTTGGTGAGGTCCCGCCTGAGCACGAGATTCGGTAAGCGTTGCAGGTTTTAGTTGCTCGCAAGCTGCTACGCTGCCCTCAATCGATGCTACAATGCACAGACTAACAGTCGACCTGTTGCCGGGTTGATGCTGTCCATATCGAAAATCTTTAACGCCGCATGTGCCTCTGGAGATGTAACATCTTTATCCCATGCCCCCCTGGACGCGAAACATCAAATCGGCAAGACTCAGAATGAAAGTTTGCATCTTGAGCGCGGCGGTTTGGTTCAGATTGAGGCCTCTGAAATGACAGGGGGTTTGAGAACCGAGTTTCACCAGTCTGACATTTCTCCGGAGATAGATGGCTCAAGCATGTAGAGTGGGGGCTCATGCATCAATTCCTGAGGCCTTGGCTCCCGAACGCAACCTCCACTGAGTCTACCTGCCCCGCTGTCTAAGAGCTGATGATGTAGGGTCTCGGAAGAAACAGCTGGATACCGCAAAGAGTGTTTCTGCTGAACTTTTGTGTCTGCCTGCACTGTCTCCCCTCGTCCCCTCTCGCTGTTGGTTTCAGCACTCTTTGGGAAAAGACGTGTCTTCAAAGGATTTCCTTGTTTCTCACGAACTTCAGTTGGACGGTATTTAGGATTGAGATTCAGAACTCGTGTTGCGCCTTTCGAGGGGAGCGACTTAAGTGCACTGCTCAAGGACGTTGTAATCAAACATTCAAAGCCCACTGACGGGGAAGATTCGAAAGCAGCGGCAGGCAGCAGGCGGACGAGATATGCTCTGCCGGTACGATTGGCGGTCAGGGGTGCGCTTACTGTCGGTTGCTGAGTCTTAGAAGCGTCCGAATCTGCCGTTGTTGAAGACTTGAAGCCATGCTGCCTGGTTGTTTTGCGATACTTCTGTGATCGAGTTGGCTTCGGCTGACACCTCCATCGGGGTTTCCATCTGCTGATCTCACCGCCGGCGCCTGTTCCACACCACCGGGAGGCGTTTGAGCTGTCCGTTCTCGAGCTACATATTCCTGTGACGATGTCAGCGCAGTCTGCTCCGGTGCAGCCTGCTCTGTTGCTTGCAAGTTTCGGCCCTGCCTCGGGCAGAGCCAAATTATACAGCTCAAAAGCAAGTATATTGAGAATGCGGTGCAGAGATGTGTTGGACCTTTCATGATTCCTAGTGTATATCTCCATTGAATCGCCAAGCATAGAGAGCACGCACATGGCTCGCGAGGGACAGACCTTGTCCACTCGGGGCGACATGACTCGCTTCAGGCTGTGGTCTTGATGGTGCGGTTTCATTAGCGACTGTAGTGTGTCCCTGAGAGATATCCACTCCATGGCGGCCACGTTTGGATGGAGAGAATGACTTGTATGCCTGACTGCCTCACTGGACAAAGCGAAATGGGCTGTTCACCGAGGCAAATGGTCAGCAGCCTCCAGAAGCGGAGGTTGGCTCAAATGCCACACCAGGCTGTACGGGCACGTTGTCGCTCTGAGCAGCTTCAATTTCTGGACCTGGGCCCTGACGACGAGAATCACCTGTTCTGGCGTCCCCCCGCAGGAAATTCACCCGCTCGGGCCTTCGTGAGCTCCGCCCCGAGACCGCGTCTCGATCCTCTCTGGTCGCGGGAGAGGTGCCCCTGCTCGGCCGGTAGTAGCCGCTCAGCAACTTGGCCCTTAGCAGCGACGATTTTGTGGAGCGTCGCGCACCTTGGCTCGACGAGAGGAGGCGTCTTGTGATCCTGAGGCGGGCCCTTGACGTCGGGGAGGGCAGCGGCCCCATAGGCCAATGGGGGGGCAACACGATCAACAACCACAGGGACACAACGGCCGCTTTGGCGCGCCCCAAGGGCGAGAGGCTCGCTGGATGGGCGCACGCCAGCCTTGAAGGCCGAAATCAGCTGCGCCTGCGCGCCAATGGCCCACGCTAAGCCCGAGGCGTGAGAGCTGAAAGACCATTGACGCAGGGCGCGGGTCGCAGGTGGCGCGGGGCGGGTCGGGGCGCGACCAGGTCTTCTCCCTGCCGCCCAGAGTCCACACGCTGAGCGACGAGGGTCGCCAGGCGGCAGAGAGCCTGGTAGTGCGCTCGCTGCGCCTGTGGATGCTCCTGCGACCAGGCCGCGACAGCACCAGCGCTGTGGCTCGCAGGAGCGCGCGCGTGGGGCGCACGGGCTGCGGGCGCCGCGGCGGCACCCCAGCGGCTCGACCTCGGCTGTCCCCACGCGTCGTCTTCGGCAGACCACTCGTGCATCAGCAGCTGATTCGCTGCTCCCCGGCCGGCATCCTGGGCCCCGCCCAACCCATGCACGGTCACTTCCCGCGGTAGCGCACAAGGGCATCGCGGGGGGTGCATCTGCGTGAGGGGCGTCACCTCGGCTTCGCGGGGAACTAGTATGAAGGCCGGGTCGGCAACGCCAGACCACTGGGGGTCGACGAATGCCCCGTCGTCTGAGTCGGCGTCTGAGGTACCGCTCGCCAAGAGCTGCTAAAGACGTGCGAGTGAACCGCCACCGCGAGAGCGTCGAGCAGGGGACGTGCGGGGGCAGGCTCGGAGAATGACGCCTTTCAGCGGGGCAACGCACCTCGTCGCCGACAAGCTCCAGCTCCGCACTCACGCCAAAGGCCGTGCTATCTTCAATGTGCCTCGGCTGGACCCTCATCTGCTCCCGGTTGGCCTCATCGTCCCTATGCCCGAACCTTCGCTGCTTGCCCGCGTGATGGAGGCTCCGTCCGGCCGGGTTCTGCACCTGAAGCCGATTGCGGCATAAGAAGGATTTCCGCACCGAATCGAGGAGTGGTTCCTAGTCGGGATCAAAGTCACGCTTCAAGTGGACTGAAGCACATTCGATTTCATGGGTTCGCAGTCGACCGGGAACAGTGGTCCTGCGGATGACTTCCGCCCCAACCATGCGTGACCGCTCTCCGCATCTGCGCAGGAGACAAACCAGGAATAACAATGTGGTGCCAGCTTGTCCCCCGACGTCGCCCGCAAGGGCCTGGAATTTGCAGCCAGGCCGTGAGATGGAACCTGAATGCTCTGAGGCGATCCGTACGGTCTTTCTCCTCCCACCACTATACGAGCAGCTCGACCACATCCTCGACCCGTGATTATGAAGACTCGGACATTACAATATCACTTTGGTTGCGCGTCAAGCTGAAGAGGGCGCCGTCATCTGCCCCACCCGTCCCACCGACCTGACAGTTGCGCTCATAGCGGAACTGAGGCTCGCAGAAGTAACGTGACCATATTCAATTTCTTGGTTAGAGGGCAGGGAGCGTTAGGATGAGGGGGATCCCTCCCATGGTTGCGAGGTAAGCAGAGGGGACCGGTTTCAGGAATGGTGACCAGAGATAAAGGGAGACCGGGATCAGGGTTTACTAGCACCAGCGATGATCTCAGTGCAGTTGCGATGCGGGTAAGGCGAACCTGTTGTCCCCCGCATTGATGTGGTGCACACATTTGAGGCGGGGAGGCATTGGCAACCCGTTGGACGCGGCTGATGCTACGCCACACACCACGGCTGAAAGTGACATTCGGAAGCAGGTCGATCTTTTTCTCAGTGGAACCAAGGCGCAGACTGTCCACACTCCGAATTTCCTCCCAGGTGCAAGGGCGCACCGTCCGGTCCCTCTCCAGGCGCAGGCGCAGAATCCCCAGATTCTCGGGCGAATTGGGGCGGTAAAGAGCGTCAAGGTGAATCAGCTGAAGGAAGCGATCAAGCATGGTAGGCAGCAGCAGCAGCAGAAGCAGCAGAAGCAGCATCAGAATCGAGACTTTCTTCAACAGCTGCACCTCACAAGCAATCGGGCACCGCCTAGCGAGAACAACCCAGCGGAAGCAGGGAGCAGCAGCGAATGCGCGCAATGGTTCCAGCAGAGGCAAAAAGAAGGTGCAGCGGCTGGGTCAGCGTTGATATGGAGAGATGGTGTCAAGATTCCCGTCAAGCCCGCAGGGCGAGTCCTTGGGGGACTGGGCACCTTCCGGAGGGTGCAAAGACAACAACGTACGCCGGCGGTACCGCAGCATCAGCCACCGCCTGGAAGCTGCGAGGCGCAAAGGAGCACAGGAGAGAACGTGGCTGATGTGGGCGCGGCTCAAGACACTCTCGCATCACGAGCACTGCTTTTACGAGCACAGCAGCCGCGAGCTTTTCAGGCGCCCGTGACTGAGGCGCCCAAGCACCGCCCCCCCCGCTCGGCTCGCGCGCCGGGGCGCGTTGCGGACGAGTCCTCATGGGGTCCCTGGGGGATTGTGGACTCTGCCGAGAGCGGGTCCAGTCCTGCGCATCGAGCCGCGTCGGACAGGGTTCACAGCGGCGCAGAGGTCCCCGAGTCTCTGGGAGTGGGAGGGGAGGCGACGGCAGCGCCGAGCCTGTCTGGTACGGACCATGGCCATGCACCGCTAGCGCCGATTATAGTTGCTGTTGCCCCACGGGAAGCCTGCGGCGATGAATCGGCACGTCACGCACGCCTGGGCCGGAGCGCACGGGGGCCAGCAGTGGGAGACGAGGGCTCGGGAGATGGGGCCGGCGGTGCGGGGGAGGACGAGACGGGCGGAGATGATGCACGGCCGCGCCGGAGCTACAACCCCGATGAAGAGCGCCTTCGCGCTGCGCGCCGCCTGTTTGCCCGCAAGGCATGCTCCTCGAGCCCGTCTCTAGCCACCAGGAACCCGCACTCGCCCGTTTGGTTGACGCGTCGGCGGGTGCGAGCTTCGCAGGAGAAAGAGGCGGCACGACTTGCGGAGGAGTTAGACGCTCAGCAGCGCAAAAGGGTCGCCAAGTTCGAGGCAAAGCAGGAGGAGACTGCCGCCGCCGCGCTTGCCCGCGCGAGGGTCTACGCCCTCAACTGGCTCCTTTCGCAGCAGGAGTGGGGTGCGTGGGAGGCATTTTCGCGTGGAGACGTTGCTGCAGTTGAGGCAGCCATCGGTTGCATGCCGTTCTCACTCCCCAAGTAGCGTGCACGAGCGAGCGTGCGCACGCAATACCTCTGCGTGGAAACCAGAAGAGCACTCCTGCCTGATGATCCCCCTCGGGCGAGCAGGAGCAGAAGCGGCTGTGATGAGCGGCGCTCTGTCTGCGCGGGGCGAACACGACGACGATGAAGACGAGGGGGCACTCTCGACTGGCTCTGTCGGTGCTGTAGGGGGAGGTTGAGCAGAAAAGGAGGCATTTTTTGTTGGCCCAAGACGAGTTGGGCTTTCTGTTTATATGATAAAGCGTCTTATGATCATCGATGCTCCATCGCTGCGGCTCTGCCGCAGCTAAGATGAGATGTAGTACATCGATCTTTCCGGTCTTGTCCGCGGACGCATCAGCTACACCGTGTCTTTTCAGACTCCCGTCGGAAAAGACACGCATGTCAGAAATGACCGGCAATTTTGATGGTCAAACCAGGAGGAAATTCGAATTTCACCCACGAAACGGACGAGGCGTGTAGAGATTGAATTTTTCAGAGGGCTCAACGACGCCCGATATCAAACCTCTGCGGTGGGTTCCGGCAGCCTCGCGTATCGACTGTGCACCTGTACCGGCGGCGCTCACGTAGGAATCGACCATAAGTCGACCAGGAGACCGTCCTCAGACACGCACGTCACTCTTTCCGCTCCCAACGGCGCCCGCTTGGACGCTCTGCTTGCACTGAGTGTTGGGTGAGATCGAAACGGGAGTTACGCCGCTCGTACAACAGGGCCAGGAGGATGTCGGACCCTGTGGATCAGCCCTTCCGTGTGAGAATGGCCTGCCGTGTCCGTCCGGCACTGCCTTCTGAGTCTACGCGCTGCTGCACGGAGATCACCTCGGTGGACGGCTTCCGTGCACTGCAGCTCAACGACCCTCGGGGTGGTCGTGGCTCGTCCATCTACCAGTTCGACGGGTGCGTTCCCCCTCGCACACTATCGCTAGGATTATAGTAGGCGTTGGATGACGGTGCAGTCTGGGTGCAGGTTGTACACTGCGGCGTCTTCACAGGAGGATGTGTTCAGCAAAGAAGTTGAGCCGGTGATGGACGGCGTGCTGGACGGCGCAAGTGGGACAGTCTTCGCCTACGGCGTGTCGGGATCCGGGAAGTCGCACACCCTCATCGGCAACGATCGACAGCCAGGTGTGCCCCCAGAACATGAAAAGAACGCAAGCAGGACACGCACTGTGCAGGCCGAGACACGGGCGAGTGAAAGGGCAGCTGACAAGCATAATCAATGGCAGGCATTGCAACCCATGCGTTCCGGAAAATCCTTGCAAACTTTGAGGCGCAGGGACGGGGAGTGGTGGCACAGCTGTGGGATGAGGGAGGCCGCGCGCCGCAGGCGGCAGCGGTGGAGCTCTCGGCGGTGGAGGTGTGCGGGAACTGCCTGGCAGACCTGCTCGACCCGGGCGCACCGGGAGCGCCGGGCGAGGACGGCGCCTCGGCGGACGCCAAGCTTCTCTCCGGCGCGTTCTGCCGCGCGTCACTCGCGAGCGAGGCGAAACTCGCGTCGGTTTTGCAGTCGGCGCTGGAGCGTCGCCGCCCGGGTGGGCGCGGACACGTGGTCGTGGCGCTGCATGTGCTGTGGCTGGACGCGTCCGGCGCGGAGCGCCGGGGACAGCTCAACATAGTCGACCTAGCGGGCGAGAGCCGCACGGAAAATGACGCGCGTCGCCCCCAAGTGCCAGGCACGGCGATGGGCCATGCGGCCGATGCCGCGGCGGTCACGGCGTCGCTCGGCGCCCTCGGCAACGTGATCACTGCCCTGCACGCGGGCGCTGCGACGCCTCCCTTCGGGGCCTCGCTCCTCACGACGCTCCTTGCTCCGCACATGCGCCAGGGCAGCGGTGCGGTCATGATGATCTGCATCGCGCCGCACCCCAAGTACTTCTCCGACACTCTCGAGACCCTCACCTTCGCTCTCAAGGCCCGCGGCGCCGCCGCATCGCGCCCGCCGCCCGCGGCAGTAGCTCGCGCACACCCGCAGGGCGCGCACGGGCAGCCGATCGGCGCTCCGCTGCGGCGCACGGATGCGCCTCTACACTCCTTCGCGTCAATGGTCACGGCCTCCTCCGTGCTCAGCATGGACCACACGGGCAAGCCGGGGCCCGCCGTCGCCGCCGCCGCGATGCAGCGCCGCCAGAGCACCGCGCACTTCGCCGCGCCGTGGAGCTGCGCACCGCCGCCACCTCGCCGCGCCGCGCCGGTGGGCGTGCACCCTGCGGGGCTGCCAGGGCCGGACTACGCGGGCGCGGCAGGCGCACTCTTTTCGGCGCCAGGGCACCTGGCGGGCGCTTCAGGGCGAAGCTGCCCGCCTGTGGGCGGGGCGCCCATGCGGGTCGACGCCGCCGAAGGACGTGGCAAGCGGCGCGCTGGCGCGTGCGCGGAGGGCGTTGGCAAGGCTTCCAAGAAGAAGACCAAGTTGATGGAGGCTCCGCCGCCCAAGGTGTCAGCGATGCCGCAGCATGACAACGCGGGGAATGCGACGCGTGCCGCCATTGAGGTGCACGGGCAACCGGGCGGGCTGGATGGATCCGTGGGCCATCTCGCCTCATTTCCGGGCAACTTCGCGACTGGGCTGTGGGGCGTAGTGACGACGCCAGGGCGCGACAACAACGGCTCGGGCGCGATGGCGCCGTCGGAGCTGTGGGGAGCGCCGCCACTCACCCCGATCTCGCAGCTGCTGCAGGGCGACGGTGGCGCCAGCGGGCTAGACATTCTCTGCCCCGGCACCGGGGATAGGTTGATGGGGACCGCCACGCCGAAAGACTCGCACCTGAATCCGTGGAGCGAGAAGCGCCTCTCGTCGACCAAGGCGTGGCGCCGTACGCCGCTTGCAAGCGCAGATGCCGCTCACAATTCAACGACGACGCCAGGAATGCTCTTGCGTGGGGGGGGGCTGGATGAGCCGGGCGGCAAAGACGTGGCAGGGCTGGGCGGGAGGAACGCGGCCGATGAGACGCCTGTGACTATCATGCGGACGGGGATGGGCGGCATCTTCCCGCCGAGCGCTGGGACTCCTCAGCGCTGCGGCGGCATGCTCTCAGACCCGATGCCGCTCGGCTCAGAGCTCTCGATGATGACGCCGCTGCGCGG
>ENA-UOXV01007443-UOXV01007443.1-marine-metagenome-genome-assembly--contig:-NODE-7443-length-11084-cov-8.607036_pt1 | contig 11084 bp, 17 predicted proteins | sample MGYA00238165_ERZ766961 | MGnify/ENA primary metagenome ERZ766961 (study PRJEB28924, sample SAMN03173240) | marine metagenome | biome: Marine; feature: Water; material: Subsurface seawater | place: North... | reverse complement strand
GAGGGGGGGAGCACCAGCGCCTGGCCCTCTCCCTGCGCGACCGCCGGGGGGTGCGCCGCCAGGATCGTGCGCCCCAGGCTCGCCACCGCCTCGCAGTACCCGTCCTCCCGCGCGCGCATCGCCTCCCTCACGAGCGGCCTCAGGGCAGCCACGTCAGCAATGAGCTGGTGGACGTCTTCCGCCGGAGTGCCCGGGTGGGTCTCCGTCTCGACCGCGGCCTGTGCCAGGGGCTGGGCGCATGAGCGCAGGCGCCTGGGGAACGCGCGCGCGTCCGCATCCGCGAAGCCCGGCGGCGCACTGGCCCTGCAGACACGGGCAGGGTGCAACGCGGAGGCCCAACCAGCCAGCACCTCCACAAGCAGCGCAGCCCGCGGTTGCGCAGCACGGTCGAAGCGCGCGGCGTAGAGGGCGTGCCTGTAGCAGCTGGCACGCGGCAGCACCAAGCGCCGGCGAGCGTGAGGCTTCGACAGCGAAGGTGTACAGCGGCGTCGCACGGAGGTCTTTCAGCGCCATTCCGAATCTGGTGGCCGCGCGAGCGTATCCACTTAGTACGAGGGGAGGGACGAGACTTGTCCGGTTAGTACGGGGGGGGGGTCTTTCAGCGCCATTCCGAATCTGCGCGAGGCGCCGCGGCTGATTGGACGGCGGTGAGGCGGAAGAGAGTGCCGCAGCCTGCTGTTCAATTCGGGCAGCGTGGGCCATCGCGCACCTGCACCACCCGGCCAGTGCTGAGAGGCACTTGGCGCGAATCGCCTCGTCCGGAGCTGCGCCGAGGAGGGACTGCACGTATATCATACAATTCAGTACGTGGTGTGCGTCGCGTAGAGTTTAGTTGCAGGCGAGGAGGTCGAGAGACAAGCGCAACGCTCTGCGGCCCGAGTGTTCGTTTTGTGCGCGGGTATTGGAGGGGCTCGGGCGGGAATGGAGCCTGGATTAGAGCCACAGCACGGGGAAGCTGGAGAGCTAGCTCAGCGAGTGCTTGGTCTTGGCGGCGCTTGGTGAGCGACAGCCGCTCCCACTCCTGTGGAAGCAGCAGGAAGAACTCGAGAGCGGGTGCAGGTTCCAGCGAGAGGAACGCGGGGGAGTCCAGCAGCATTTTCTGCAGCTTGCCGGATTCCTGGGAGAGGTGGAGGGCCAGCGCAACTACCGCAAGACAGAGCTTGGTAAGTATGTTCGCTTGGGCGTTCTCTGGGCTCTGCATCGCCGCGAGAAGGGTATGGAGCAGCCCTCCGAGAGATTCCCGCGGGAGCTCGTCGCCCTCAGACTTCACTTTCATGTGGAGAGCGTTGGCTGCGAAGAAACGCACGTTCGGTTGCGCTGACCGCAACAGCGCGACAGAGACTTCCCATGCCGCGTTCGAGTTGGTGAATCCCACTAGCCACTCGTTCGCCTGAGCGACCTTCGAGGGATCCGTGTACAGAATCTGAACCACCTGCTCGACTTGCTCCATACTATACTCCGACATGGTGTATCGAGCCGCGCCACCCACCGCCGGGACGAGAACACTAGGGCACGGCCCGCCTCGGTGCAGGCGTAGATTGGCAAAGACCGAGCGCGGCTGCCTCGCCCAAAGATTCTTGCGACGTGTAATCTCTAAGCTCATAACCTCTTGAAGATTTTCTCAGGATCTTTGTTCAGGAAAGCCGCACAATGATCTTGGCACAGGCACCCAGTGGGCCCTCTTGAATCCCAACAGCGGGATTCCACTACAAGCGCTAGTGGCACCCTACCAAGCGACCATGAACGACGGACCGCTCTGAAGAAACCCATGAAGCGCAATTACCTGCGTCCGGAGCCACGTGAGAGCCAATGCCACAACAGCAGGAATACACACCCCTAGCTGCATCTATGCGATAAGAAGATGGAGCGAATCCTGAATGCGTTGGTTTGATGTGTCGCAGACGACCAAGTGATTCTCATTCGGTAGCCACGCCAGACCAGCTGGACATCGAAACTGTATTCGATGCGGCGTCTATTTTCAGCTCTGTTACATTCGACCGGTCAATCGCACTTTCGTCGGGGTGTGGAGACCTGGCCTGCACAAGAGCCGACACCCCCGAACGCCCGAAGAGTATTACCCTGTTTCCATTCAAGGCGGACTTGTCACCAGCGCTACAGCCGCCGCTTGAGGGGGTGCGGCGAAACCTGAGCGTCAAAAAACTGGATACGATGACTGATCGAGTCGCTGACTGCAAGCACACGCCCTGCGACATTACATGTTCAGCCCGGTGCACGGCAGCAGCCATGCAGAGGAGTGAACTTGGTGGAACACGCCATCATGAGATGCAGCGACGGAAAATGGCCAGTTGAACTCGCCGGCGCCGTCACCGGCGCGCCCAATGATCTGGGACAGCCCCGTCGTCAGGACGCCAGACTATGTCTGTGAAACCAGATGCAGACCTTTCATGCAGCCTGGCGGGGCCAGACCTTCTCGCAGGCACCAGAGCCCGCGCGAATGATCTGGACGCGGTGGTTTGAGGTGTCGGCAACCTGTGTAACGCAGCCCAAGTGAAGCTGAGTACCAAGTTCACATCCGGCAGAAGGAGGCGCAGGGACATGAAAAATTTGGCGGGCGGGCTACTGCAAGCGTGTCATCGTCGCTGACGAAGCACAACCCATACCTGGATTAGGGTTTGGAATGACGCTAGCACCATGGGACACCGTCACTACCAGGCAGCTCAAAAGTGACGGAGGCGCGAAAGAGGCGGGGGACGTGCGGGTATGAAAAGCGTCCGGGGCATTCTCCGCGTGTCCCGATGACTCGGAGGCAGCGTCCGTCCCCGGGCGCTAAAATCTGCTCGAGTCGATCAGCGGCGATGTTGAGCGTGCTCCCGCGCTCGCAGGCAAGAGGATTGGCAGACGAGAGGCCTGAATGCGGTGGTTGAGACTGTCGGCCACGGCGAGGACGCTGCCCGATCTGAAAAAATGTGAGACGACAGACGGTTGGCAGAGGCAATTGGCAGAGAAGGGTAGCACAAGCGAAGAGGTAACGGGCGGCGAGAATTGGGCATGATTCTTCGCGTCCGATCCACGGGTCTCACCTGGTCAGGCAAAGTGCTGCGGGGAAGTAAAACTGACCCGGCTGTGAACCTCTGTTACCAAACATCCTGCGTGGTGGGAAGTGAAGAAACATTCAGGGGAAGTGACGGAACATTCGGCACGCACAACGTGCAGCGGTTTCTAGGGTAGCTGGTGTTGGTGAATGGCTGGCCTGAGAAAGGCGCCGCATGATGCATGCACGCTGACACGGTGATTGTAGGTGTCGACAACAAAGAGCTCGCGCGCGCGGTCGGGGAGCCCTCTGCTGTCGACGAGTGTGCTTGGAGCGCGCCACGCAACACCGCGCGGGTACTTGAGCTCGCCGGGACCGCAGCCCATTCGGCCGAAAGCGCTGCGCACCACTCCGGAAGGGAACGAAAGGACTGTCACCCTGTTGCGGGCGTGGGAATAAGGTCCGCCGGACAGTTCGGGTCAGCGAGTTACTTGCATGGATTTCATTTTCGATACCAGTCGCACACCTTGGCCAAGATAGGGAGGCGGGGGACGCCTGTGGTTTCCCGAGTCACAAACTGCAAGCTCAGCACCATCATCGGACCACGACACGCCTCGCGGGTCCCGGAAGCGCGGAGGGTTGCCAGGGGCTACATCGCCGCCTGCGGTACCAATCGTTCTGCGGGCGCGGCAGAGGGTAGGGCTGATCACATGAATGAGTGTATACGGCCCTTGCGCTCTCAGAGACAGCTTACCGAACGTCGATGCCACGCACGGAAGTCCATCCCAAAGTTGCCACGGGCGGTGGCAGCGCAGGCGACTGCAGTTCCTGAAGCCTGCATGAAAACCCGCCACTTCACTGATAAGAAGGTGGACTGCACCGGGCGTGAGTTCGATGAAGCGAGGGGTATCGCGGACCTTCGCTCGATCTGCCTTATGGAAATGTCCATGACAGGAGATGAGTTGCCGGCTCCCGAACCCGAACCCTGCCCTCCTGCGCTCGGGCCCGGTGCACGCTCTATGCTGTTCGAGCCCGCAGCGAAGGAGGAGGTCCCGCCCGACTGCTGACGAGCCACAGTCAGGTCGCCACCATCAAAACTTGCCTCCGGAGAGACGCCACGAAGCTCGTTGCGAAGCACTGAGTTCGCACAGGGGTCCGGTTGCCACGCTGCAGCGGCAAGCGGTAGCCTGACAGCTGTGCGGGACGCGGAGCTGGCTGCGTCTCCACGTTGGTCTCTAGACGCCATGTGTGGGACGTCTTGGGCGGTTGGCGGGCTCGTCGCTTGCTCGGCAGAGGGAGGCTCGTCATCGTCTTCAGGTGCAACTGGTAGCGCGGTATAAAATGCACGGAGTGCGCGTGGGGGGGAGAGCAGCGGGGGAAGAGGCCCGTCCCAACCGGGCAGAGACGCATCAACCAATGTCGCCTGTGATTCTGGCGCAGGAGATGCAGCTTGCGCGGAAGGCGTCGGCTCCGGGAAGTGCCGATGAGCGGACGACACATCGCTCCGCGATGTCGACTCTGATAGGTTGGATTGCTCCACGCGGGACGGGGCAATAGTAGCCTGCCGGTGAGCGAAGGAATGAACTGGCAGCTGGATTCGCCCCGGTGTGCCAATGCACAGGCGAAGTGTCCCTGCACAGAGAGCGACCTGAATTTGACACATAGAGGAATTGGAAAGACACGAAGTGGGGGGTAGAGAGAGAGAGAGAGATTGATATCTCTTTTCCGCAAGGGTGTTAGTTCGGGCGCCCTCAACCCACCATTCTGATCGAATATCTGCACGCGATTGTTGTACGTGTCAGACACCGCGATTTCCCCCCAAGGGAGCGCGGCAACTCCGTGCGGCTCATTGAAAAATCCCACCCGTTGTCCATCTCCTTGGGTGTCTGCAACATCCCACACGGTTTAATAGACTTTGTGTCTGAGCAGGGGCATGCAGCTTTTGTTTTTTTTCTTAAAAAAAATGCACCCAGTGGAAACGAGCGCAAATGAGCGCCCTCTGATGTAAATATACACACACGGTCCTGGTAAGAATCCGCAACAATATACGTGTCTGTGTCCCGAGCATAAGAAACATCGTGGGGGCGAGAAAGCCTTCCTGTTGCAGGCACGTCAGACTTGCTGCTTTTCTTTTGTGCATTTTCCCCTTCAATCTTTGGTGCTACTCAAAAATAGTTTTGCCAATTCGCGATAAAAACAAGACTGACCTCCCGGAAATTGCTCGTTCACAGAGCAAAATGTTCTCAGCAATTCTCCATCCTGCTTGCACGGGGATGGATCAGAGCTGCGGGAAAAGGCCGCCTTTTGCACCTCTGATTCTTGGACATCACATCGGCCAGTGGAATTGAAGTCGACCTGTCGCAGAATCAGCACGCGATCTGAGAAGGTGTCTGCAACCGCCACAACTTCTTGCCCCCCCTCGAGAGCGCCGAATGTGACGCCGGTTGGGAATCGAAACGGCTGCTCGTAGCCGCCAAGCTCGAGTTCGACCTGGCTTCCCGGAGCTCAGTGCCGGGCGGTTGCTCAAGATGATAGATACGTTTAATGACAAACAGTCGCAAACCGCAGAGCGAAAAACTGGCGACGGGCGGGGGCCGGGGGACCACAGCAGTGAAGCCGGATAATTACTAGGTCCCAGGCCCACAGATGCGGGGAATCCGAAAGGCCGAGATTCAGGAGCGTTTGCGTGTGAGCGTTTGCCAGGACCAGAACCAGTGGACAAGGGGGAGGATGAAATGGGCCCTACCCCCCCCGGTGTCTGCCGGACGCGTTGCAAGCGCTGATTGAATCGATTGTCGCACAGCACCGCCGACTAAGCCCGCAGGATCAGGGCTTTGGGTCGCAGCTATAGGCAGACAAACTCGAAACATCTCAAGCAAACGTCCCCTGCAGGTCCCTTGCCACGGAACCTCTGGCCGGGGCATACTCACCCGACCGGTGGAAGTCGCGACGCGCAGCACGCGGTGGTTGAACGTATCAGCCACCACCTGCCTCAGCCCCCGGTATCACACGGCCGAGAGCGCTGCGGCCGCAGGTCAAGAGGGGTGTCCTGCACTCTTGCATGGGTCCGTTAGCATTATACACTTGCGTCTACAATGATGTCTGGGGCTCCTATCGGCCAAGAGTAAGTTTTCGAGCACCGCTAGGCGGGAGGTCGACCATAGTCTCGCCGTCACGTGACAGCGCGACTCCCATCGGGCAGTCCAGCTGCACCTCTGGCGGTCCAACCACAAGCAGCACCGTTCCCTCGCGCGAGAAGACCTGTCCTCACTCGGTCGATCTTGAGGCCGCGGACGAGAAAGAGAAAGATAGATCTGTTCAAGAATGGAGGTCAGGGCTCGCAGTGAAACCTGAACACGGGAATTTCCGGTGTCTGCGACCGCGACTCGCCCCTGCGGGTCTTCAGGGCCCACGCTGACACCATACGGATGTGTGAAGAATGCCCCAGGGGTGGCCCCGCGTTCTCCTGCCGAAACGTAAGTCTGAGAAAACACGCGTACGGATAGGTGCTGGGGAGATTCTCTACCGAGCGAACCAACGGTGTGGGCGTTGTCCAGGCGAAGTGCCTCGACCCGATTGTTTAGAGAATCGCACACGAGAAGCACCGGACCTTCAGGCCCAACTTGCACCGCCATACCTGCTCTCGCAGCGATTGTCTCTGCTTAGTCTCAGGGAGTCAGGGAGGTCGAGCTGCAATTTAGTTGGAAAGTTCCCAACAGCTTGCCTACTGGCGCGCAGAATCGCCCGTGGCCGCGACCCTCTTGGTCCAATGCACTGCCTCGCACCTGCCAGAGCACTCGCGCTAAGCTCAGCGATATACTCGCGCGGAGCTCAGTGATAGTGACGCCATCCTCGGTCAAGACATCACTTTTTTCGTGTAGCTACTACGTGTTCCACCAAACGCGCCAGGACGCTGCTCCTGGCTGGATTTGAGACAAGGAATGTCTGTGGCAGGAGGCAAATAGGCGCGGGCTCGCACGTCACGCTCGTCGATGCGCAGCATGTCGCGCTGTTGTTCGGCAACAACACGCTCGTGCAAGTGCTCGCGCTCCTGCGTTGCTGCCCAATACCCTCCCCATGCATCCCCCGGAGCAGCCTGGTGCTCCTGCCCATTACAAGACAGGCCATGAGATGAATCGTCGTTGGCTTGTTTGCCACTGAGTGGACCACCCCCTCATGATCGCTCCTCAAGATGGATTTCGTTTCTGTGTAGCCTCGAGCAGTGTGTTTTGGCGCGGGGTTGCACCACATCCAGCGACATGTCGCTCGTGTCCACCATTGTTCCAGCTGTGTCTGTCTCCAAGCGGGAGGAGATGAGAAAACTGTCTTCCATCCGATCTTGATTCTGCTCAGACGACAGCTTGTCGTTCACACCGTTGTCGTCGTGCCGGCTGTGCTCCTCGTCCATGCCTTCTTCAGATGCACCCTTTCGCACCCCAGGTTCTTGCATGACCCGGTCGCCACTTGATCCTAGGAGGATGAACCTCGATTCGTGCGCCAAGGGCCTGCAAGTGGGCGGTCAGACCTCTCGTCAGCTCCGGCAAAAGCGGCCAGAACCTGCAGGCCTGCCAAGCCGGACCTGCGCGCCAGGCATCTTCGGGACTCTGCGATGAGTCCAAGCACCAGAAAGTTGTTGGGAAGTTCACGCCCTGCCATCAGGTGGGATGAATTCTCGGCCTCAGTGCGGGCACACAGTGAGTAGGCTTTGGCATACAGACTGTTCGGGAGCTTAATCCAGAACCTTTAGATCCTGGCGGGCGTCGCGCTCGACAGACGGGGCACGTTTTTTCTCTGATGGACAGAGTGCACCGCAGACAGATGGTGTGTCCACAAGGCCATACCTAAATGGGAGACTCACTTCGTGAGTAAGGGTCTCATCCAGTCTGTAGGTGCCCCGGATGGCATTGCACCTTCGGCGAACGGCTGCCACGGAGCTGCGTGAAATGCAGCATGCAGACGGCACAATTCACAGACTGTCCGATCACTCCCAAACACCCGCAGGAGCATTGCAGCCTCTGCGCGGAGTTCTCCTCGAGTAAACCGTGCACCACAACGGCCGCGATCGAAGCCGCAAAGCAGACCTTGAGTACAGCCTCCAGCAGCAACGTTCGACATCGCAACATTTAGCTTCCGACGGATCCTTGTGTACGTGAACGGTCCGTGTGTATAGTTTTCGTGTACACCCGCCAGGATTGTTCTCCTGCTGTGGGTCGTCCGACATCCAATGATGGTTTGGGCCTTAACTCCTTTGTGCTCGAAATCTGAATCTGCAAGCACTTCTTTTTTGGCGCTTCGACGGCCGGGAAGCACCGAGGCCACCTGCTAGCCCACCAGGGGCGCGTCTCATCACCTGGCTATATATCGGAGGCCACCAGGGCGACTGGCAGCAGGTATGCCTTTGCGACGGTATGGCCGCGCGGAGAAGCCAGTGCTTGTCAGCCCAATGTCGCCTGAGAAGGCTGGTGCCTCGGACTCACCGGCGTCTGGGCTCTCAGCACACGCCTTTGCGGTGCCTCCGGGCTCTTCTGCAAGCAGCGACATGACGTTCGTTGGCGACTGGGACTTTTCCTCGAGCACGACTTCGCAAAAGGCAATTGAGCTGCCGGCACCGAAGACTGAGCAGGCTGCCGCGCAAGCTGCAGGGGCATCATCCAGTATGAAGGGCGCCGGAGGAGTTTCGGGGTCTCCTCGGAAAAGCAAGAAGCAGGCAGCGGTATTGGAGGAGGAGGGGGAGAAAGAGGTAGTAGTTTCGTCAACGTTCCTCGGTGATCACGGGCAGGCGCGTGCCAAGGTCAGATCGCTCTCCCGCGCGCGGTTCTGGCCCGTGGCCGAGTGTCCTACCTAGTGCACTGGTGTGCTGAGTGCGACTTGGCCTCAGGTTGACGACATAGAGTTTGTACTGGGTGGCTTGAAGCCATCACAGTCACAAGAGGTGCGAACCACGTCGTATGTGGCGCTCGCGCGAATGTGCTTCGACCAGGAGATCCTCGCCCTGCTCCGCGCGCACTCGCTGCTCGACAAGTTGCTCGACTTGATCTCGGGTGCGACTGAGACGCCCGGCGCGACATCGCTTGCCGCTGCTCTGGTTCTGTTACTGCTCGCGCAGGACGAGGCGAACACGGTGATGCAGAGCGAAGGCGTAGCGCGAGCTATGATCACCTGCATGAAGCAAGGTCTCGGCTCCGCGGAATGCGGTTCTGGTCAGGAAAGAGAGACGAAGGAGGTGCCCAAGTTCAAGTACCGGCGGCTGGGGGACGAGGCACGGGCAAGACAACAGAGTGCGGATAAGGTTTTGCAGGTGTGCATGGAGGCAAAAGAGGCGTTGAAGCTTCCGGAGGAGCTTGGCGAAGAGGCGATGAGGAGGCTGGTTTCGCACGAACACCTCATGGTGCTGGCATCTGCGGGGCTTGCGCACCGCGCCGCAGCGTTTCGTGAGAACTTCCGGTTAGCCGGCGGGGTGCGCGTGAGCTGCGGCAGGGCCAACGAGTCGCTCCAGGTCGCGTCACTCTCAGAGGGCGAGCACATGTGGCGGCTCGAGCGAGATCTGCGCCTCCTGGAAGGCATCACGCACATGTCGGAGGCAAACCAGCAGGCGGTCCTCGACGACCAACCGACGATGATTGCGGCGCTCGTCACGCTCGTTGGGCGCCTGACCGCAGAGTTCGCCCACGGGGAGGCGAACGTGGCAGCGAAGAAGCGCGGGAAGGCAGGCAGCAAGGGCAAGAAAGCCGCGGCGGAGCGGGTGAAGGCCGGATCGGGACCGGGTAGCCAGAGCGAGGGGAGCGAACGGTATGCGAGCTGCCGCCTCGCAGCACTGAGAGTTCTAGTCAACCTGACCAACCACTCCGCGCGCGGCGCGGCACACTTCGGCGACGCGCGGGGGGTCGCGGTGCTCTTCGGCATGCTGATCACAAGCAACGGGTCCGGTGAGACCGAGGACTTTGATGCACTGACGCTTGGGCTCGGTGTTCTCATCAATGTCCTTGAGTCAAACCGCACGAATCGCGACGAACTCGCTGCAGCTAAGGTTGATTGCCCACTGCCTGCTTTGTGTGTCCACATCTGCAGCCCTGTCCTGGCCCACAGCGTTCGGCGCTGCGCGCCCACCTAGATCAGGGTTGGAGTCAAGGCCCCAGCGCAGACGACACGCAGCGCAGATGCCACGCTGAATGCGGAAAATGGCCCTTTCTGTTGCAGACCGCAAGCGGCGAGACAGCGCTGGCGTTTCTCGCGCGTGTGTTCCTGTCGCGCACTGGGGCAACACAGGGGCGAATCGACCTGCGGATTATTGCTGTCGATCATCTCGTCGTCGCTGCGTACGCGAGCGTGCGCCCACTGCCCAGTACGCCTGCATGCCGGGCGGCAGTGCAGGACTGCGCGGCCCCGCTGCAGTCACGGCGCTCGACTCCCAGCAGCATCACGTGGCCCGTTGAAACAAACACAATGTGCGCACAATGTTGACGCGGTCCTCGGCGGCGCGGGCAGGTGCTGATCGGCTTTGCGGTCGAGGACCGCCCCGGCGCAGCCGACGAGGTGGAGGCGGCGCTCGGCAAGACGCCGCTGGCGGCGCTCGTGCGCGTGCTCGACTACTTCATCCAGTGCCACGAGGAGGCGGAGCGGGGGCGCGGGTCCAACGACTTCCTCGCCGCGCTGGCGTCCGTCCTGCAATCGCTTAACAACTTGGTTGAGCGGCGGAGCAAGTGAAAGAGGACGAATCATGTAGCGCGTGGCGGTACTGGAGTCGCAACGTTTTGACTGCAAAGCCCAGGGCCACGGCCTTTGTTCTGTACTAAAACGCAAAAAGCCCACCGCGAATCCACAAACGCCCTCCGCCTTCACCCGCGCCCCGCCCTAGTTGCCGAGCACGGCCTCGAGCAGGGGTTCGTATGCCACGTAGCCGCCCTTGTCGACGTCCCAGTGCGCCATGAGCGCGATGAGCTCGTCCTCGTCGAGCTCGAACTTGCGCACAACGTTGACAAGGTCCTCGAGCGTCACCTGCAGGATAAGAACGCGGCGTGTCCGATTAGTACGGGGTGAGGGACGAGACGTGTCCGATTAGTACGGAAGGAGGGACGAGACGTGTCCAGTTAGT
>ENA-UOXV01007440-UOXV01007440.1-marine-metagenome-genome-assembly--contig:-NODE-7440-length-11085-cov-6.098459_pt1 | contig 11085 bp, 8 predicted proteins | sample MGYA00238165_ERZ766961 | MGnify/ENA primary metagenome ERZ766961 (study PRJEB28924, sample SAMN03173240) | marine metagenome | biome: Marine; feature: Water; material: Subsurface seawater | place: North... | reverse complement strand
ATATAATAATAGATGGCGGTTGGACCGCAATTTAAATAACATTATCATTAGAAATTTAATTATTGGAGCTGGTCAGCTTGGAAGTAGACACTTACAAGGATTATTAAAATTTAATAAAGAACAGATAATTTATGTCCTAGATACATCTAAAAGTTCTTTAAAAATCGCAAAAGAAAGAGCTAATGAAATTGAATTTGAACATACTGTAAAATACATAAGCGAATGGGATAATCTTCCTCCTGAACTGGATTTAGTTATCGTAGCTACTGGAGCAAGCGTTCGGGCGAAATTAGTAACCAAGTTATTAAAAGTTTGTAATGTTAAAAACCTTGTTTTAGAAAAAATTCTCTTTCAAGATTTAGAATCTTATTCAGATATTAGCAAATTAATTAAAACTACTGGTACTCCAACATGGGTAAACCACCCTAGGAGAATGTTTAAACATTATCTAGATATAAAAAATAAAATATCTAAAAGTGAAGAGGTTGTTAATTTTCAAATTTTTGGAGGTAATTGGGATTTAGCTTGTAATGCACTTCATTTTATAGATTTGATTAGCTTTTTATCAAACTCTGAGGTTATGGAACTAGATTTTGGAGGAATCGACAATAAAATTATTAATAGTAAAAGATCTAATTGTGTTGAATTCACAGGATCTCTCTCGGGCAAGTTGAAAAATGGCAACAATTTTAATATTAGTTCATTAGATGGAGATTATGAAGATATTACTATTTGTGTACTCACTAAATCTAGTCGTTGGATTATTCAAGAAGGAGATGCTCAGAAAATCATATATTTAGGAAAGGAAAACAATTTTAATGAAATTATAATTCCATTTACAAATGAATACCAAAGTACTTTAACAACTAGAATTATTAATGACATTCTGATTGAAGGTAACACAAATTTACCTAATTATCAAGAAGCATGTAGTTCTCATATTCCATTCATTGAGGGGGCTTTAAATTCATATAATAGAATTAGTAATTCTAACACATCCATTTGTCCAATAACATAAAAACACATGCAAAAAATACTAATTATAGGAACTGGGCCTATGGCCATAGAATACACAAAAGTACTTATATCAATGAACAAAGAGTTTATTGTAGTAGGAAGAGGCTTTAAATCTGCTGAATTATTTAAAAAGCAAACAGGAATAACTCCTAAAACTGGCGGGTTAGATGTATATCTTAAAACTAATAAAATAAACAAGAACACTCTAGCTATAATAGCAACAGGGACTGAAAAATTAATGTCAATAATACATCAACTTATAAATTCAGGTATAGAAAAAATATTAGTTGAAAAACCTGCAGCTCTAAGTATTGATGAACTTCTAGAAAATGAACAATACTTAAAGCCTTATGAAAATTCAATATTTATTGCCTATAATAGAAGGTTTTATGCATCTGTTATCGAAGCAGAAAAATTAATCATTGAAGATGGAGGATTACAATCAATGCATTTTGAATTTACAGAATGGGCACACACAATAGAACCTTTAAAAAAAGCTGAAGGAGTAAAAGAAAATTGGTTTTTTGCTAATAGTACACATGTAGTTGATTTAGCCTTTTTTATTGCTGGAAAGCCTAAAGTATTAAAAGCTTTTTCTAAACCTGGAAAATTAGATTGGCATGATAAAACTAATTTTGTTGGCGCTGGAGAAACAGAAAAAGGTGTCTTATTCTCATATATTTCAAATTGGGAGAGTGCTGGTAGATGGGGAATGGAGTTGTTAACGGAAAATAGAAGAATTTACTTAAAACCTATGGAGAATTTACACGTTCAACAAAAAGGGAGTGTTCAGGTTAGTGAACATGAAATAGATCTTTCATTGGATCATAATTTTAAACCAGGTTTATATAAGCAGGTTGATGCATTCATTAGTGGTAATAACAAAATTAGACTAATTTCAATGAAAAATCATATTTATCATTCCAAATATGTTTACTCACAAATTTTAAATTAATCTTTAAAAAAATCAGTTAAAATTACTTGTGAAATATATCTCTTTAGACATTGACGGTATTGTCAATAATTATCCAATAACTATGTACAAATATGCTTTTGATGAAATGGGTTGGATTGTAAATTCAAAGAAAGAATTGATTGAAAAATTAACAGCTAATAAAATTAAATATTTAGATTTTAAATATAATTACAGAAAAAAGTATGAATGTATTGAGAAAACTAATTTTGATGCTGAAGTCACCAAAGATTTTTTTGATTTTTACAAAGAAATAAAACAATTCAAAAATATTAATATTGTTTTTAGAACAACTAGACCTGAATCTATTTATCCTGGAACATTGTTACGAACGCAAGAATGGTTAAAGTATAATGGAATTGATCATATTGTAACCCAAAAAGATCAAAAATCTTTTAACTTGTATAATCCTATTTTACATTTAGATGACGAGATTGAGAGTTTAGATTCACATAAAAATTATACAAGTATTGATAGGTTGTATTTGTTTAAAAAAAATAAAGAAAAGAAAACATCTTTTAACGTTTACAATGTAATAAATAAACTAAATGACTTATGCTTGATAATTCAAAAGATGTAATAAACGTATTAGTTATTACTACTAATCGTTCAAAAACAATTTTAAAAACACTTAAATCAATAAAAAAAAATAATTGTAGTGAACTAGTTATAAAATTATATGACTTTAAAAGTGAAGATGAGACAGTTTCAGTCGTTAAAAAGTTTTTAATTGATAATAATTTAGATTGGACATATAATATCTTATCTTTCAGTTTACCTGAGTGCAGTGATTGGCAATTTGCTTTAGATGATATTGAATTTGGTTTTGTTACATTTTTGGAAGGAGACGATTATTGGCCATTAGATTTAATATCTAGAGTAAAGTTAATTAACAGTGATTTTTCTAAAATAGGTTTGATTCATTTTGCTGGTCATAACGAAAGAAAAGCAATATCAACAAATGGTAAGGATGAATTTGTCTTAGGCTCTGACTACCGCAAGTACTACTTGATGGATAATTTAAATAACACTCATGCACCATCACAAACTTTTTTTAAAATTTCTCCTAAAACTAAGCATTTAAAGTTTGAATATGTTAATTATAAATATGCACCTGAACCAAAGTTTTGGTTAGACATAAGTGAATTTTATAATGTTTATATTTGTAACACTCTTTCTGTATACAGAGGCATTTCGCCTAATTCAAAACTTAAAAGACAGGCGATAATTGATAAGTTTAATTTTGCATCTGAATTAATTTTATTGAACAGAAATAAAAAAACAAATATTTTATTTGGAATTACTTATTACTTAATTAGACTTTACATTTTAGTCTATTTAAAGAAAGTTTTCAAAGGAATTGAACGTTTTGATATAAGTGTAATTAATAATGGAATAATTTTATATTTTAAAACTTTTAAAAAAATAATCAATGATTAGTAAAATAAAAAAAATTGCAATATTCTTTGGCCTTAAAAATATTCTCATCGCCTTACATGTTTTTTTGAGAAAAGTTTATAATATTTTTAAATCATCTAAAAACAAATTAGCTATTGGTGAGAGAAATGTTTACTGTGTTCCATTTGATTGGATTACTGTGGACGAATATGGCGCAGAATTAAATGTTGATTTTGAATCACCTGACACTTTCGCAGGACTAAATAATAAGATAGATTTTATTTATTCCGCTCATGTATTTGAGCATGTATCACATGAAGGCATTAGATCCACATTTGAAAAGTTAAAAAATAATTTAAATGAGGGCTGTATTATTCGTGTTGAGGTTCCTGATGTAGAAATTGTTATAGATGATTTTTTTAAAAGAGGACCTTTGTATTCAGAATTATCAATGGAATGTTTGGATAATATGAAAAAGCGCAAACCTAATTTAACTGAGTATCAACAAGATCATTTGGGTTTTGTTGGTATGATTTCTTGTTATAAAGAAAATGATGTTCACATTCCAGTATTAATTGACTATGATAATCTTATTAAGATTTGTGATAATAAGGATTACGATAATATATGTTCTGAATTAATATCCTTACAAACACCAGAGCAAGTAGCAACTCACGGTCATATCAACTATTTTTATGAAGAAAGATTAAAAAATTTATTAGAGTTATGTGGGTTTTCGAATATTAAAAGATCTTCAACTGGTAAATCTAATTACAACTTTCCTTTGGGTATTGAACGCTCTCACAGGTCTCATTTTAGTTTAATCATGGAAGGTGTTTATAAGGGTTAAATCTAAAGAATAACACACTTATTAATTTATAAATTTTTTTAATGTCACTTAGTCAAAATATTTTGACGAAAACTAGAAAATTAATCCCTGCTAGACTAGTTAACTACTCAATAAATATTTTGTTTAATACTGGGCTTTTTTTTTTAATTTTTTCGTTAGGAGATATCAAAATAAAATTCTTTTTTAATAAGCTTGATTTAATGACTGCTATTATTCCTTTATTTCTGAGTTTAGGTATTGAGAGAGTATTTCCTTTTGAACAAAATGGATTTAATTCAAGACAGATTTTTTCAAATTTATTTTTCATAATTTCTATTATAACTTTAATTATATTTTCAATTACCTTAATTATAAATATTGATTATGTTTTTGCAGTTTTTTTAGGATTTATTTATTCATATGCTAATTTGTCAGTTAATATAATGATAATTTCTAATGATTTTAATAAAAAATTTATTTTTGAAAATACTATAAAATTAGTTTTTTTATCTCTTTTTACAGCTTATGTATACTTTACTGAAACTAGACTTAGTATAAATTCATTAATAACTCTTTTTGTAATTATTACCACATTTTTATTAATCTCTAATTATAAAATATTTTTACAAAAATATGATTTAAAATCTTTTGCAGAAAAGTATATTTATAAATCTAAATATATATTGTACTTGATTTTGTTAGGTACTTTTTTTGGAAATATACCTAGGATTTTTGAAATATTTTTTGGAACTGAAGACCTCTCTGTTAAATTCTTCTTTTGGATAAAGTTAATCGCATATCTATCAGCTCTAGGTATGCTTTATAACTACATAATTTTGAGATATCTTATTAAAGATGAAGGATTTTTAAGGGTTAAGAAGTCTGCAATTTATAGTTTAATTATTTATGCTATAATAATTACATTTTTAAATTTTTTAAATGCTAAAGTTGATATTAATTTATTTTTAGAAAATAGAATAACACCAATTTATTTAGTTATCTTTTGTTTGACAACTTTTTTAGGTTACATAAAAGATTTATACATAGAGAACTTAATGTCAATTAATCTTGACTTTAGAAAAAAGTTTATTATTTTTTTTAAAGTAGTTTTTTTTAATTTATGTTTTTCAACACTGTTATATTACTTAAATTATCTAAACGCTTTCTCAGTATTAACTATAATGTTTCTTTCAAGTATTTATTGGTTTTTTTTAGGGCTAAGTGCTATTGAGCATTCTCTTCTAAATAAGAAATTTTTAATAAAAGCAATTTTAATTTTTGTAATTACGGGAATAATAAATACTTTCTTTTTCATATAGAAATTAAAAAACCGTTAATCATCTTAATTGAATAACTTTTTTGTTACAATTTAAATTCATGTAAATGTTAAATAATAATGATTAAAACTTCATCTTTAATTTGGGTTTTTTACTTCTCAATTTTTTTTCCTTTTGTATCAATTTATCCAATAGGCACAGATTTACAACCGATATTTATTATTTTAATGACATTATTGGTCGTATTTAAAAAAGTAAAGCTTTACAAGAAAGACTATCCTTTGATAATATTTGCTTTTATAAGTCTAATTTATTTTAATCCCTTTTATCAAACGTTTACACCTTTTAAAGGTTTAGGATCATATCTGTCAATTTTTATATCATTATTTCTCATTTTAATACTAATCAGGACCTTTAATCTTAGTTTATTTATTAGTGTTGTAAAAAAATCTGTATTATTTTATTTTGTTTGCTCAATTTTATTTTTATTATTTCCAACATATTTTTCTAAATTTCAATTAAATTTTGTTCGCTCTATTAACACAATTAATGAAGGAATTGGTTTTAGGGGAATTTCTACTTTCTTTACAGAACCAGGTTTGTTTGGGGGACATATGATAGGTTTTTCGTTAATAATAATAGCTCTCTTTGAAAAAAAATTTATTACAAAAAAAGAATCATTAATTTATGGTTTTATGATTTTGTTTATGTTATTAGCCTCTAAGTCAGGGATGGGTTACTCATATTTAATATTTGTTTTTGCGTATATATTCTACAAGAATATTAAGAACGTCAAAACAATTATTTTTAGTTCAGTATTACTTTTTATTGTGTTTTTAAATTTAAATTTAGATTTATTAATTGAAGCTAACAGAGGCTTAACAGCTTTACTTTCTTTGTCAGATTATCAAAACATTCAGGATAATAGTATTTTAGCAAGACTGTACAATCTTTTTTTTGGGTTTTATATATTAATCGAGTATCCATTTGGTTTAGGGTTTAATTATACCACACCTATTTTGACAGAATTAATTAATTCAAATCAATTTTTCAGGAATTATTATGGTACAATTGATGAATATGGTTTTGTTTCTAGTTTATCCTTTCTGATTTCGTATTATGGAATCTCAATTTTTATTTTATTAATTTATATAGTAAAAACATATCGTCCTCCATTATTTTATTTATTTGTTTCACTTCTTTTCTTAACTTTTTCTTTCTCAGCTGCATACCCCATGATTTGGCTTTTATTAATTTTACATTACTTATTAAATCAAAGTAAAATATATAATTAAAATTTATGAGTAGATGTTTTTTCTTATTTAAAAATGAAGATTATGAAAATTATAAAAACTTAATAGAAAAAGATGATATTTTATTGAGTGTTTCGCCTGTTGATAATATAGATACCCAAAAGAACAAATACATTTGTTTAAACTCATTTGATGAGTTTTCTGTTGATATTGAAGAGTTTACAATTTTTTATAAAAAATATTTTCAATTTGATAAAGATAGTTGGGCTTTCGCGAACAATTTTTATGAAACTTGCTATCAATATTACTCAAAATTATCCTTCATAATTAATTTTTACAATATTGAATATATTTTTTTTCCAAAAAAAATTACTCAGTACTCATATTTTGGTTTTCTAAAATATATTGCAGCTGAGTACGAGACTCAAAAAGTTTTTTTATATAATAGAGAGTCTGCTTTTTTATACTTAACAAAATCTATTATTGAGGGTACCAATGTTAAAATAAAATATTTGAATAATGCGATAGGATCTTTTTATTTTTCCTTTAACATTTTAAGATTATTTATTTTATTTGGAATAGAATTCATTAGAGTAGTATTAAGTTCTAGACAAATCTTTTATAAATCATCTGAAAATAAATCTAGGCATCTCTATATTTTCAGAACATCTAAAACTTTTAATTTTGCAGCTTATAGACTCAATAGTATATTTAATGATTTATTTTATAATAATTCTATTTCAAGTAATGGATTTAATAAAAAATTTGAGAATTACAAAAAAATGTCATTAAATATATTAGATATTACTAAGGTATATCTAAAAGTTTTAAAAAATATTATTACAATCTTATTTAAAAAAGCAGATCATAAAATTAACTTTACGCAGGCTTTTCTAGAGATTCAAATAATGAGTATTCAACCAAGAATTTATTATTTAACATTAAACAGACATTTCGATAATTTAAACTATGTCGATACTATTTTCAATTTTGAAGTAAAAAGTCCCTATGCTTATTTTGATAAAAAAGCTTCAGATGAAAATAACAAAAAATTAGTGACTATACTTACGTTTGACCTTCTTGAGAAGAAAATGCCAGAAATGTTTTATTCAAGTATTCTTCATGTTAGTAATAATAATATTAAAAATCAGTTGAATAATGTCGTTAGCGCTAATAAAACTATTATTAATGTTTTTAATCTTCATAGATTTAAAATAAAAACAGATAAGAATTTTACACTTTATAATTATTGTCTGTTTTTAGGTACTGATTTAAAACAGAACCTGGAAAGAATAAATGTTGTATATGATCTAAATGTTTCTTTTTGTATAAGAAAACACCCCAGAGATAAATATGACTACGATGAGAAGTTTAAAGATTTATTTATTTCTAGAGAAATTATTGATAGCGAATTTTTTAGCTTTTTTAAATATGGAATAACTGGAGCAAGTGGCTTGGTGGATGTCTTAATAGCTAATTCAAAACCTTTTTATTTATTAGAAGGTGACTTTTATTTTGATTTAAAATCAATGCCTTATTATAAAAAAGGTTATTATGGTAATTTGGTTTATACAAAAAAATTAAAGTCAGGTATTGACGACTCATTATTAATGGAATCATTTAAAAATTATTTTCCAATACCTCTTGAATTCAATTTAACAGACTTTTATAAAACAATAGATGGAGTTATTTAGATTATAAAACTTATTAAAAAACAATTATAATGTGTGGAGTATTAGGAAGTATTAGTGTTAATAATTTAGATTATGATAAAGGAATTAAATCAATGGAGCATAGAGGTCCTGATTTTAATGACACTTTTAATTATAAAAATCTAACCCTCAGTCATTCAAGATTAAGTATTATTGATTTAGATTCTAAGTCTAACCAACCATTTACTATCGGAAATCATACTATAGTCTTTAATGGTGAAATATATAATTTTTTAGATTTAAAAGAGATACTTATTATGGACGGGCTTCAATTCCAAACAAATGGAGACACAGAAGTTTTACTACTTTGGCTAATTCATAAGGGGATTGAATGTATAAATGAAGTTGAAGGTATGTTTACATTTTCTTGGTTTAATAAGATTAATAAAGAGCTAATTTTATGTAGAGATAGTTTAGGTATAAAACCTTTATATATTTACGAGGATGATGAAAATTTAATTTTTGCATCAGAAATCAAATCTATTTTTGCTTTGAACCCTAAATTAAAGAAAATTGATAAATCCCTTATAGCAGAATATTTGCTTAATGGATTTATCTATGAACCTGACACAGGTTTCGATAAAATCAGAAAACTTAAACCTGGTTCATATGAGAAGTATGATATACAAGGTAATCTAATATCTAAAAAGCAATATTGGGAATTATCCGAAAATTCAATTGATAAGGCTATTAGAAATTCAAAAGAAATTAATGATGAAATAAAAACATCTATCAATCAACATCTCGTATCCGACGTTCCAGTTGGGCTTTTTTATAGTGGAGGAATAGATTCAAGTATTATTTTAACAGAAACAAGGTCTGGAATTGCACCTTTTACAATTAAATCATCAGAAGAAGATTATAAAGAAGCTGGAATGACTAGTGATTATAATTATGCAGTAAACATTGCAGAACATCTGAATTTAAATATAAGTAGTATTGAACTTACTCATAAAGAAACGACTAATAATGATTTTTTAAAATTAATAGAAGAAGTAGCCATTGGAAATGAAGAATTGATGGCTGATTTTACTTTTCAAAGTTCTAAGTTACTGTCACAAAAAGTTCGAGATCAGGGATTTATTGTGATGTTAAGTGGTATGGGAGCTGACGAAATATTTGCTGGTTATCCAAGATACAAGTTCGTGAAATATGATTATTTATTCAAAATAGCTCAACCTATTTTACCTCTTTTGAAAGGAGTAAAATATTTCTCAAAGAAAGTAGACAGATTTAATAATTATTTTTCCGAAACTGATTTTATTTCAAGATACACCTCACTAATAGGGTATTTTTCGATTAATGAAGTTTCATTACTACTTGGCTCAAACAGCGGGATCGATAAGTTTAAGTTAAAACTTAATTTAATGCTAGAGCCTGTCAGAAATCTGAGTAATTTAAGAAAGGCTATGTATTTAGATTTTTATGGTTTCTTAGCTCATAATTTTTCTGTTTCAGATAAGTCAAGTATGCTCGCAAGTATAGAAGTAAGATTACCCCTGGCAACTAAAAGATTATATGAGATCACTTGGAGATTAAAAGACAACTTTTTAGTAAGTATATTTCGATTAAAAAAACCTTTAATAAATTTTTTAATGAATTTAGTTCCTAAAAAATTAATTGATCGAAAAAAGGCCGGATTTAATGCGCCTTTAGATTTAAGTATTAACAAGCTAGGTGGGGAATTAATTCAAGAGGTATTCATTACTAATAAATTGTTTTCTATTTTAGATCAGTACCAAGTTGAACATATTGTTAATAATCATTTTGAAGGAAAAAGTAACAACACCTATAAAATATATCAATTGTTACATTTATCGTACTGGATCAAAAATTTTAATCACAGTGAATAATTTGAAAATAATTTAATTAAGTGAATATCAAAAAAATTAAATTACTTTTTAATACTGTATTATACTTGAAACCCATTCAAGTATATTACAGGTTGTATTATTTTTTTAGAAACAAAATCTATATTGAAGGAGCTGTTCAAAAACCAGTAGCGGTTTCAAAGTCAATCATGTGGAATAATAAATTGAATTACCAGTTCAGTTATTCAAAAAAAAAAACTTTTACTTTTCTGAATATTAAACATAAATTTTCAAATAAAATTAATTGGAACGTAAATAAATATGGTAAGCTATGGACATATAATTTAAATTATTTTGATTTTCTCAATCAAGAAAATATATCTAAAGAAACTGGCCTACTATTAATTCAAGATTACATCAAAAATGATAAAATTTTAATTGATGGTAAAGAACCTTATCCTCTTTCATTAAGAGGAATAAATTGGATTAAGTTCCTTTCTAAAAATCAAATAAATAATTCGGTAATAAATAGAATACTGTATAATCATTACAGAATATTATTTAAAAATATAGAATATCATCTATTAGGAAATCATTTATTAGAGAATGCTTTTTCATTGTTATTTGGAGCTTACTATTTTCATGATGAAAAGTTGTATAATAAATCTAAAAAACTTTTAAAGACACAATTAAATGAACAGATATTAGAAGATGGCGGTCATTTTGAACTTTCGCCTATGTATCATCAAATAATGTTATTTAGAGTTTTAGATTGTATTCAATTAATAAAATTGAATAGTTGGAAAAATGATGAT
>ENA-UOXV01007434-UOXV01007434.1-marine-metagenome-genome-assembly--contig:-NODE-7434-length-11092-cov-6.103651_pt1 | contig 11092 bp, 11 predicted proteins | sample MGYA00238165_ERZ766961 | MGnify/ENA primary metagenome ERZ766961 (study PRJEB28924, sample SAMN03173240) | marine metagenome | biome: Marine; feature: Water; material: Subsurface seawater | place: North... | reverse complement strand
GGGGCGGGGGGCGCGGGGCGCGGGGCGCGACCTGGCCTGTCGCACGGTCCCACGTGACGTCCGACTTGGCGGAGGTGTTGACGACCAGCGCCTCAGCCAGCAGCTCGCGCAGCGGCGCGGGCACCGGCGCAGCCGAGCAGGACACGTCCGCGGGCGGCGCGCCTGGCGGCGCGCCGGCGAAGGCGGCGCGGACGACCGACATCTTGCCCGTCGTGAGCGTTCCGGTCTTGTCGGAGCAGATGGTCGTGGCTGACCCCATGGTCTCGCACGCGGAGAGGTGCCGCACGAGGTTCTGGTCGCGCATCATCTTCTTCACCGAGAAGGCGAGTGCGATCGTGACGGCAAGCGGGAGGCCCTCGGGCACCGCGACGACGAAGACGGTCACGCCCACGACAACGCACCGCAGCAGCTCGAGGAAGTGAACCGAAAAGATGAACGCCTCGCGGCAGCACGCGCCCTGCCGCGCCGCCGCGCCGCGTCAGCGCCCAGAACGCGTCAGGCAGGACTGCGGACATGCAGGACGCTGCGGACCGTGGCGATGAGTACGCGCTTCCGTCTGGCAGATCGTTCGCGGCGGGGAGGCACTGCACGCGCACCTGCATGAACTCCACTGCGATACGCACGAACAGCACGAGCACAGTCAAGACGCCCGCGACGGCGCCCGCCTTGGTTATCAAAACGGTCATGCGGTCGAGCTTCTGCTGCAGCAGACTCCGCTCTTCCTCGTCCTCCTTCATCTTAATTTCCATCTTCCCCTGCCGTCACTCCCCCGCCGACGGTCAGCGCCCGGAGCTTCCAGCACCGCGCCACTCGCGCGCCAGCGTGTGCGCCCCCGGGTTTCGACCTGGTACGTGTTTCCCCCCACCGCCACGACCACCATTGTGCCCTCCCCCTCCTGCACGAGCGTTCCTGCGAAGAGCGTCGGCTGCACCTTCACCGCGGCGTCGGGATTGTCGCCGCCACCAAGGCAGTACGCCCCTTTGCGCTTGACGACGCTCTCGCCTGTCAGCATCTGCTCCGAGAGCCCCAGGTCATTATCGCGGAACACTATGCCGTCTGCGCACACCATGTCGCCGGTTGAGAGGAGCACGACGTCGCCAACTACCACGTCGTGCGTCGAAACCTGCCGAGGGCGCTGCGCTGAGCATGCGCCGCACCCCGCGCCAGCGCACTGCCAGTGTTGGCGGGTGGCGGGCTGCGAGGAGCCGTGTCTGGACCTTGTTCTTGGCGCCATCTCGGATCACAGTGACAGATATGTTGTCATTTACGACCGATAGCTCTCGAAACTGCTTCTCCTTCTGATAATCGTTGACGGCCGAGACCGTCACAACTACGAACACCGCACACAGGATCGCCACACCCTCGAGCCATTCGAGGCCCTGGTCGAAGACTATGCCAACGAAAAACGATACACAGGCTGCAAAGCAAAGAAATATGAGACATGGGTCCTGCAGCGCGTTCCAGGCCATTTGCAATATGCTCTCAGGAGGCTCGGGCTCCACGTAGTTGGATCCGAAGTGCTGCTTTCGGCGAGCCACCTCATCTTCGTCCCCATGAATGCCTGCCGAGGCATCTGTCCGAAGCTTCTCTATGATACCTTTCACACCACCGAGCTTTTCCAGCTCCGGAAGGACCTTCTCTCTGCCAACGGAGCGCCCCAGGGTCCCGAGTCACCGCACAGGATGCCTGAGAACTCAACCGCATGCTGAGGCACGAAAGCGCCAACGCGGTGCCGCGACCGGCCAGGCCGCACAGCAAGTGCCACGATTCCCGCCAAAATTCAGCTTTACCGCGCCGCAGCACGGCACGGGCTCGGATATTTCGCACCTTGTCTGGCCCACCAGCTGGTTCTCGAAGGTGAGGCGGCACAAGCGCGCCAGCGCCTCGGGATCAATGTCAAACGCCGGCATCGCGTCGCAGAACAGAAGGAGCAATCCAATTTTAGGGTTACGCGCTCCGTGAAACGGGAGAGCGAAGGCGGCTCTGCTGCAAGCACGCCCAGCCGCCTCGCTTGCCCCCGTTCACAAACAAACCAGCCGCAAGGTGAAGGTCTTCTCGGAGGGACAAGACCCCGCTTAAAGTTGCAAGCGTCCACATTGTCGGGGAGTTCAGGCGCCGTTACTTAAGTTCAGAGGATATAACGGTGTCTGATCCAATCTACGAAGACGCTCCCTCAGATTTCTCGAATCCCCTCAACCCTCTCGAGCTGCTCTCCTGGACGCAACTGAGGGTCGACGCGCGTCGCGCCCCTCGCGCGCAAAGTGGTCAGCTGACGCCGCTGAGCACTCCTCTCAGTCCGCGCCCTGCGTGAGGTGTGCCGCCCCACGCGCACCCGCGGCGCCCCATGAAATATGGGGGAAATACGACCTGAGCATCGCAGTACCCCCCCCTGCGCGGCGTGCGCCTTCTGCAGAGCCGATTGCGATAGCGCAGGGTCTCTCAGCCGATGGAAAACTGGGTGCAGTGCTTGTGTAGCCAGCGTGCATGTCCACAGCGCTTTGGCGCAGCTGACGCAGTGCGTGATCTGTGCGCGTGCAGAGCCGTGCTGAAAGAAGAAGAGTGTGGGAGAAACCATGGCGGACATTTGCACAAACGGATCGAGGTTCACGAACGCGGATACGGACGTAACGGATCTGCCCAAGAAAGTCGGTAAGCACCCGCGGCGCGCCCTCCGACCTTTTTTCGAAAGAAGCAGCACACGTGCCGGAGTTCGTTCGGATCCCGCGGCCGGCGTTGGCCCGACCATGCAGTGCACGGTCTTCATGTCTGCAACGCAAAAAATGGACCTTGCGCACGTAGTACCAACTGCTTCTGCCCTGAAGCTAGCAATTTTGGGATCTCGGTAGCTTCAGAGGGCAGAAAATGCTGCGCCTCTTCGTGCGATTGAGAGAGGTTCCAAGCATCGTGCAGTGCTATCTGCAGGCCCCAAGTGCATCGTATGCATGCGCATCTTGCGCATGACCCACATGCACACAGACCCCCTACTTGTGGGCAAGCAGCCTCGCGCTCACGGCCGGGATGCCGCGGCTCCACTGTGAAGGCCTCCTGCAAATGGCGCACGCTTGCACGCTTCGGGCGCACGCTGCGGACGCCTGTGCGCCGGCGCTGACCCTGCGGTGGCGCTGCGGCGTGCAGGGCCGCAAGATTTTCACCGTATCCGCCTCATTGGCCAGGGCGATGTGGGCAAGGTGTACTTGGTGGGTCCCCAGCCGTCAGCACCGCGCGCCACGCTCTGCCCAGTGCCACGAATCGAATCAAACCGCCATTCGGGGCCGCGGCCGCTCCTGCTTCCCAAATCCAGTCGAAGCCGCCGCTGCGCACCTCGACCCACGCCTCGAAATGTCCGTACCGCACGCCGCTTGCTGATGACGCACTTGCGCGCGGGGAACAGGTCTGCCTCAAGGGCACCAAGCACCTGTTTGCGATGAAGGCCCGCGCCCTGCCCGTGCACGACCCTACGTGCCAGGCTGCAACTGCTCCGCGTGGCCTGCTGCGCATCGTGGCTCACTCTCCCAATCATTTCTGCCTGCCAGGTGCTGTCGAAGCAGGAGATGATCGCGCGCAACAAGGTCTGAGCCCCGACCCCGGCTCGACCTGCCACATGCCCTCGCACGCTAGCCTGGAGGCCCCGCCTGACCCCGGTTGACCTCGGCAGCTTAAGCGCTGCCTGACTGAGCGCGAAATTCTGGCGACGGTCGACTACCCCTTCATTGTCACGCTGTATTACTGTTTCCAGGCGCGCCCCTGGCCCTCAAGTATCGACAAAGTTCTCACGGATGTCGTGCATGCGCGGCCCTGCTCCGCCCGCGGTTGCGCTCACGCACGGCGCTGAGAACTTGGCACTGCGGGCGCGCAGAGCCAGGACCATCTCTTTCTAGTGATGGACTACTGCGCGGGCGGCGAGTTTTTCCGCATGCTCAAGGCCCAGCCTGAGCGGCGCATCCCCGAGGAGTGGGTCAAATTCTACGCTGCGGAGGTGCTCCTGGCGCTCGAATACCTGCACACGTGCGGCTTCATCTACCGGGACCTCAAGCCGGAGAACATCCTCCTCCACGCGACGGGGCACATCATGCTCACCGACTTCGACCTATCCAAGCAGGTGTGCTGCGCGCGCTGCCAGCTGCACGCTCGCTGTTGGCTGGCGCTCTGAGCTCTGAGTCTTCTGAGCTCTTGGCGTGTTTCGAAAAGAAGGAGGTGGTTGAAAAACGCCCACCCTCACAGGCGGCGGTGTCGGCGCCCATCATCAAGCAATCCTTCATGAACGGCCTCTTCGGCAGCCATAGCCGTTCTTCTGGCCAGATCATGATCGACACAAACTCCTTTGTTGGGACAGAAGAGTACATCGCGCCAGAAGTGATAAAAGGCTCGGGTCAGGTGTGTCTCCTTTCCAGCAGCACAGCAGGCGCGCGGTGCCTTCGCCGCTTGCAGCAGCATGGTTATGCAGTTTAGTTCTTCGGGTTCGTTGGAGCACCGAGTGACTGACCCTCGGCCTGTGCAGTCGTCTGCGGTCGACTGGTGGACGTTTGGCATCCTCATCTACGAAATGGCCTATGGTTTTACGCCCTTCAAGGGTGACACGCAGCACGCAACCTTCTCGAACATCTGCGCGACGGACAAGATCAACATCCCAGACAAGCCGGACATGTCGCCCGCGTTCAAGAAGATGATCCGTGGGCTCCTCGCGCGCGACCCCGCCAAGCGCCTCGGGTCCAAGCACGGCGCACCGGAGCTCAAGAAATGCGAGTTCCTCCAGGACGTCCCCTGGGCGTCGATCCGGAAACAGACGCCGCCGTACTTGCCGCAAGTCTCAGACCCCTTCGACCCAAAGAACCAGGGGCATCTACGCGACACTCCCGACGCTGCGCTCGACGCGTGCCTCGCGTGGGCGCCGCAGGTCGCCGACCTGCATAAGCCGAAGCCGAGGCCGCCGAAGCCAGAGCCGAGCAGGGACGCGGGCAAGGACTCGGACGCGGATGCGGCGGGGGTGGAAGGGCTGTCGCTCGCGGACACGGGCAAGTAGAGCGGGCCGTAAGTGCGGATAGGTCGACAGGTGCCGCGTGCGTCGCCCGGCTGGGTTGGTGGCACGGGGCTCAGGGCAGGGTGAGGGAGAGGACAAAGCTGGTCGGTTCCTGTCGCACGATATTTCGAGCAGCCCGAGCCAGACCAGGTACCGAATACACTTGTGCGTATAGTGCAGCACACTACAAAACCGCTCGAGCCTAGCACCCTAGGTAAGGGCGAGACATGACATCACGATGGTCACGGATGTGCCTCAAAGGTCGCCTGCTTGCCAGGGAGAGACAAATGAGGAGTGCGCAACAAGTCACAAAGCGTTCGTTGATACCAGGAGGACATGTGTTTATTGATATCCTTGTAACACCGCCCCTGTATCAGCCAGAGGAACCACCGCCGCACTAATAACCGGCAACTGGCGGGGCCACTGGCGCGTCATCAGTGCAAAGAGCCTCCCGAGCACATTCGCCACCAGACTTCATCACGAATCCAAGTGAATCCAATCATCCGTCATGCGTCAACTCCATCTTTTCACACCAGAGATCCATGAGCCAAAACCGACCAGAAACGCTGCTCCATTCCGATTCTACCTCGCCTGGCGGCGTCGCCTGGCTCATGTACCCCTTGGTCCTCAAGCTAGACGCTTTATTTGGCCATGACCTCGGCGTCGATCTTCATCTCGTCCTCGGCAGCGGTGGCGAGATCCGCAAGGTGCTCCGGAACCGGGGCGTTCTCGTCGAACTGCATGTCGCTGGCGTGCGCCACGAGAGCGTTGGCAACCTGGTACTCGGAGCCGAGCTTGGTGGTGAGCATCGACACCGGCTGCAGGGCGTTGGTCGCCTTGGCGTAGGTCACAATGCCAACCGCGCACACAAGGGCGGCGGCGATGAGGGCGAAGGCCATGGCGAGGCTGGCCGACTTGCGGACCGGGGCCATGCTCGGAGCAGAACCGTACTGCATCTCAACTGGAGGGCACAGTAAGAGCCGTGTGACGTTTCGCGGGCTGCCCCTGTCAACTTTTGGGGCGCAGTGTTCAACTTTAAATAAGTGAACTTGGGAAACGCCTCCAAGCAAGAGAAGCAATATGCCAGCTGGACGGGGCATGGGCGGGAACAAGCGGCTCATCCAAATGGGCGGCAACACGGTGTTCAAGGTCACGCTGAACGGCGGCAAAAAGCCGCGGACGGGAATAGTCCCTGTACGTCTCCCGGGCTCGCGTAGTGACTCCCCAAGAGAATGCAACGAAAGCGTTGCGTCCGCCGCTGCCTCGCCGCCCGCAGGGAGCCCTGCCGGCCCTGAAATGTGCAAGCAATGATTTTCAGGGCAATGGATTGATGAGCAATGCTGCAAAGAAGGCCCTGGGGGTCAACCGGGGTATCGCGAAGTCTGCCCTGGGTGGCAGACTCGGCATCGTGAAGCAGGCCGGCGGGGCGAGGAAGGGAACCCTCGGGGGCAGGCTTGGGGGGAAGGCGCAGCAGGTGCAGCAGATGGGGTACGCGGGCAAGAAGACAAGGGTACCCGTGCCTGATGCAGACTCTGCGGACACGTGGGGGCACGACCTTTACTACGCCAGTGGGTACGCAGCAACCCCCAAACCGCTGAGAGAGGGGGGGGCACTTGTTCGGGGACCCACGCTCCCAGATCGATGCTCATGCACGGCAAACTACCACTCTCGTTGCTATTTTTGAGTCCCGTCAATCTAGACAACTCGTCTAGCTAGCCTTGGAACTAGCCCATCTTCCTTATGCCGAGCGCCCGTAACAGACATGCACCCCATCGCTCGCAGGCAGTCGGACATGGGCGAGGGTCTTGAGCCTGCGCCGCCCTCTTTCTTGACCGCCAAGGCTAAAGCCAGCAGGTCCCCATCTCCTTCCGATCTGCTCCCCTCAATCGCCCGTATTCCGCTGTTGTGCTGTAGCGTGTGCTTCGCTGGCTGGGCCCCACAAAACGAAAGCCGCTCACCCGCCCCGGCCCCGATGCAACATCAGGGCGCGCGCTCGCAACCCCGTGGCGAAGCGGTCTGGCTTGGCCATGGACACCGAAGGCAAAGCGAAGAAGGGCCGCGGCAGCTTCACGTACGAGGGATGAAGTCCAGCTTTGAGGGTGATTTGCGACACGCACGGAGCGAGCCGTGGCCCCCGTCCCAACTCGGGGGGAGGGAATGTTTACTGGCGCGTGTCATGGTGAACCGCTGAGCCACTGCAACACAACCTCGTTGCCCAATTCCATATAGTTGATGATAAAGTTGTGCGAGCACTCCGGGTCCTCTTCGTTCACCTGCATTCCGCGATAAGATGGGATCGGACGGAGTGAGTCGGCAACAGCACCCCACCTTCACGCGAATCGCGTGTCTGAGTGGCACATCACCATCTTGTTTGGCGGTGGGCGGCCGCTCGCGTCCTTCGCGAGACATAGATTCGCAAAGTCAATTGCCGACTCGGAGAACTTATCCGTCGGAAGCTGAGGCGTCTCCCGCTTCACCGCGTAGCTGGCAGGGCACACCCCTCTTCAGCCGTCGGTTGCATGATGGATCTATCGCTCACACCGCCAAATCTAGGGCTCTGGTCCACGACCCGGTGGTTTCCCCGCCCCGACGGAGGGGACCAGCAGGGCCTGTAGCATGCAGGGTAGGAGTGTACTCGAGCATCGCCATGAAGCTCCCGTCCTCCTCGCCAAAGTAGACCTTGTACGGGTGGTCGCCAAACGCGAGCTCGAGCATGATCATCCCGGCACACCACACATCTGCAGGCCACGAGTATCGCTCGCCCTTGAGCCGCTCGGGGGACATGTATCTGCGAAACCGCCGTGTCACTTGGTTGCTGAGCATCTAGGCGCCCAGCGATCTAGCAGGGGGGAATGGGCGCTGCAATCGCTGGGCATGGCAGCACCGAGTTGTTCCGGTGAACGTCTCAGCAAAGTCCTTGTTCTCAACTCCAGGTGACTGGAGTTCCCCGTCGCCCACGCCAAGCCGTTTCGAGGAGCCAAAGTCAGATATCTTGCAGACCCCCTGTTCGCACCGCACTTTGAGCGTGAGCCCTTCCAGCATCGCCGAAAGATGCCAATGCATCAGTGCAGGAAGTCACGGCAGAAACCTGACTATCCACAAGACAGTTCGCTGGTTTCATGTCGCGATGCACGATCGCTGCCCGGTAAAGGAAAGAAAGTCCAAGAAAGATCTGCCTCACGATGACAGAGAGCGTATGCTCTGGGACGGGACCATGCTTGCGCAGACACGTGTCGAGAGCACCATTTTCACAGAATTCTAAGACAATGTATGTCTTGTCGTCATCATAGTATGCGTCGAAGATCTTCGGGGGAATTGAAACATTGTTAGCGCTTCCAAGAAGTGCGGGACCCAAAGGCCTGACAATGGGCAGATGTGGGACACTCTTAGGCGTGCCTGGATGAGAAATGGACACGGATTTTCTCGCAACATAGGCTTGAGGAATTGCATTTCTGCAACTAGCTGCTTGCGGAGTTCTTTGTCGTGTACATTTGTGAGCATCTTGCACGCCACCTGGAGGCGTGGCGCGGGCTCTGTGTCATCCGAGAATGACGGGGCAAGGTCGCTGGAAATTTGTGAAGGTCAGCAGGCCAGCACCGTAATGGATACCGACAGCTACAAGAGGGGCCAACCTTGGTGTCCGTGGACTTGTGTGTTGCCATGTACACCACACTGCTTGCCCCCCTCCCCAGCTCCTTGTCCATGGACAGATCATCTAGTGTAATCCCGGAACACATGCCCAGCTTGTTCAGGTGGAAATCGCGCACCTGGCCAGGAAAAGAACAGATTCGGAATGAACCACGCGGCTTTCACAGGTCGAAGCTTTCGCGGGAGCAAAGCTATCATATCTGATCGCTGATAACTGCGCATTTTCCAGAAAGGCGAACCTGGAGAGAGCCCCCAGCCGTGACCGACAAGGAGGATTTCAACAAATCACCACCTCCTGCGTCATCGTCGTCCGCAACGATGGCCATCGCCTTGAATCCAGGCCGCTTCCTCATCCTTTCTAGCCACGCCCTCTCTAACTAACCCTCTTCGTGTGCGAAGACCCCGAAAATGTACCCGACGTCTTTTAGTCAACGAGTACATAGCCAGGAAGGTGGTAAGCAGGGCGCTGGTCCCGACGCAGTGAACCAACGTGCAACTGTCCTTCGTCCAGCGCACTTCGCTTGCACGCGCAAAATTTCCCGGGGATCAGTGTCGTTCGGAACACCGGGGCCCCTCGCTGCAGACTATTTCCCAGGCGCCCCAAGCAGTGATGGTACCGGCGGGGCGCATCGCCTTCAGGGGCGCTGGGGGCAGGGTTTCTAAGATGCAGAGGCACGGAACCACATTGGAATAGGCTGTTAGGATTATCGAGGCGGAGAAGGCATGTCCGAAACTACAGCCTTCCGTGTTGCTGCCCAGCGGGGATCTGAGGTATCGTGGAAAACGGCGCTAAAAATCCCCGACGACCCCCCATGGCCGATCCGAAAAGGGGTGTATACCCTGAAGGAGCGGCCGAAGGAAGGGAATCCACGTCGCCCGCACATGTGGCCGCCGCCTCTTCACCATCCCGCAGAAGCCGAGGCTGCAGCCATCGTGACAGTGGAGAGCGACGCAGCCGACCTCCGCCGAAAGCTCGAGGAGCGCGCTTCCATCCAGGTGGGGTGCCCTCGAGCATGTGAACAGAACTTGAAGCCCGTATTCCATGTGCCTATTTGGAGTTTTGACCTGCCTGCACCCCTCCATTCTTGCCAAATGCCGCGTGATGATCATGAGGACGTGCCCCGAACGCCCGGAAGCTATGTACCCCCGGAACACCGACTCAGGCCGGTAATGGTATGCTACACGGAATTGACGTTGCGTCCGTAACTTCCCAGGGCGAGTTCGCCTACCGGCGCGATGGCACGCTCGTCTTCGATGACGGCCTTCCCTACGCCGGGCCTGGTGCAAAGGACTCAGGACCAGGTTGGGTCTTCGGCGGGGGGGGCGGCGGCGGCAGACGTGGCGGCGGTTCCGACGGCGGCAAGGACGACGCGCCGCCGACGCTGACGTTCGAGAGCCGCTTCGAGAGTGGGAACCTCCGCAAGGTGGTGCAGACAGGGCCTCGCGAGTACGACCTGACGCTCCGCGCAGACCGGGACTCGAACCATGTGCAGTGGTACTATTTCTATGTTGCGGGCACGCGCGCCGGTGCAGCCTACACGTTCAACCTCGTCAACTTTGTGAAGCCAAAGTCGCTCTACAATCAGGGGCTGCGCCCGCTGCTGTACTCATCGTGTGCCGCGCAGGTTTCGGGGGTCGGCTGGCGGCGTGCGGGCACGCGCGTGGCCTACTTCCGCGCAGGGCAGCGCCACACCCTCACGTTCACCGTCACCTTTGACCACGACAACGACAAGTGCTTCTTCGCGCACTGCTACCCGTACACCTTCACGGACGCGCAGATGTTTCTGACGGGCCTCCACGGCGACCGCGCGCGCGCCGCGACCTTCACGCGCGCAACGCTCTGCCGCTCGCTTGCGGGCAACGCGGTGGACGTGATTTGTATATCGGACCCGCCGGTGCCGCTTGCGGCGCTTGGAAAGGACGACGCGCTCCCGGATTTGGGCGGGCGCGAGTGCGTGCTGCTCACGGCGCGCGTGCACCCTGGCGAAACCCAGGCGAGCTGGGCGATGCAGGGCGCGCTGGACTTCCTCACGTCCGACTGTGCGGAGGCGCGGCGGCTGCGCGCGCGGTGCGTGTTCTTTGTCATCCCGATGCTAAACCCGGACGGGGTGATCGATGGGCACTACCGCTGCTCGCTCGCCGGGCAGGACCTCAACCGCGTGTGGGGCGAGCCCGACGCGGCGCGCCACCCCGAAATCTGGCACGCGAAAGACCTCGCGCGGCGGCTCGCGCGCGCGGGGCTCCGGTTCTTCTGCGACTTCCACGGGCACTCGGTGAAGCGGCACGCCTTCATGTATGGCTGCGAGCCGACGCGGGACCCCGCGTGCCGCTTCAACCCGCAGGTCGACGGGGCGGTCGGCGGAGCGGCGGGCGTCTTCCCGCGGATGCTGTCGGAGATGTGCGAGGCGTTCTCGCTTCCGGACTGCG
>ENA-UOXV01007433-UOXV01007433.1-marine-metagenome-genome-assembly--contig:-NODE-7433-length-11093-cov-4.440025_pt1 | contig 11093 bp, 1 predicted proteins | sample MGYA00238165_ERZ766961 | MGnify/ENA primary metagenome ERZ766961 (study PRJEB28924, sample SAMN03173240) | marine metagenome | biome: Marine; feature: Water; material: Subsurface seawater | place: North... | reverse complement strand
GGCGGAGCCGGTGGAGGTGCGTGTGGCGGAGGGCCCTGAGGCGCGGTCGCAAACACGGCTGCTGTGGGAGGCGTGTCTCGGGGAGGATCTAGGTGCCGCGGAGGCGGCGCTGCTCGCCGGCGCCGACCCCAACCGGCCGGACCCAGACATGCACGCCAGCACGGCGGTGCACATGGCGGCGAGCGTCGGACACTGTGCAATCCTCCGCCGGCTGCAGCGGTGCAGCCTACGGCCAGCACCCACCGGCTCCAATTCCGCGCACCCGTCAGCGACTGAGGGCCCGCGTCGCGCGTCGCGGGTGAGGGCAGGTGCGGCGGGCAGCTGGAGGCGCGGGACGAGACGGGGCACACGCCGATGCACTTTGCGGCGGCAGGCGGCTTCCTCGACGCCACGGAGGCGCTGCTGGCCCTCGGCGCGCGGTGCCCGGCCCGCCGGGCTTGCGAGGGGGCCCGGGGCCCTGTGTTGTTCAGGCGTCGGTTGCCTGGGAGAGCGGCTGCGGCAAGGGAGAGCACCGCCGCCTTCGGATGGCCTGAGCGTTGTTGCTGCGCGCAGGCCTACGCTGGCGAACGAGTACGGGCAGAACCCGGCAGACATGGCTGAGGCGGAAGGGCATCTGCATCTGGCAAAGACGCTGGAGGAACATCTGCAGGTCCTGCTCACGCGCCGCCGCTACACGAGTCAGGAAGATGCTCAGGCGATCCAGGTTCCGACCGAGGAGGAGAGCATGCAGCGCACGCTCCGCATGTTGGAGGTTGAGGAGGAGCGTTCGCAGTTGCGCGCCCGCACACGGGGCAAGGTCCTCGTGCCTACCATGCCCCCTTTTGCTCTTTTGCAGGGGGTTTCACCCTTTCCATTGTTGGTCACTTGACTCTGTCATGCTGTGGGACTGGGCTCTCAATCCGTTTCGGCGCAGGACACATCATGGTCGGCAGCGGCAGAAAAGCTCAATGGGAGGAAGGCCGGACGGTCAGGGTCGGCAGCGGGAGCAAAGCCGCGGCGCCGGCGTAGTCGCTCGGCCCGAGGAGCGTCCTCCTCCTCGCCTTCTTCCTCCTCGGGGCCCTTCGCAGGGGTGCCGTGGGGCTTTCGACAGAACTGAGTCCACACTGGTCAAAAATAAAATTCGGCTAGTAAGTGGGGGTGGGTGAGTCTACCACCCGGGAGGACAGCGGGGGAGTGGCAGGGCTTCACCCGTCGGCGCGCCCGGCGCCGAAACGGCAGTCAAGCATGCGGATCCCTCGCGTGCTGATTGGCGCCCGCGTACTTGCGGCGCTTCTTTCTTGCCTCCTGGCGGCCGGAACGACGGGATCTCCAGAGCCCCCTGCTCGCGTGCATGCCGCATTCGCCCCTCCGCCGCCTCTCGGAGGCAAAATTGCAGGCGCTATGAAGTGCTTGGTCGGCTCTTATGTCAAGCTTTGTGATCCTGACGTTCATCGGCGTGCTGGCTTGCGGCGCGAGCGTGGGAGCGCGGTGGTCCGGATGCAGGGCTGGAACCAGCGGAGTGCGCCCTGTGGCCCGTTGCCCAGGCGCAGCCGGAGCGTGCGCGGCCCGTCACTGCGGGGGGCAGCTGAGGACGTCTCACTCGGGGGGAAGCTCGACGTGCACGGTGAGGCCGCGAGCGCGATGCTGCGGGAGTGGCGGAGGGCGGTGGGGGACGGGGGGCTCCCGACGCACCTTGCGATCGTGCCGGACGGCAACCGGCGGTGGGCCAAGGCGCGCGGGATGCCGGCCAGCCTTGGGCACCAGCAGGGGCGCGAGCGCATGACCGAGGTCGTGCGTTGGGTGATGGAGGACCTCAAGGTCCCGCACCTCACAGTCTTCGCGCTCTCCTCGGACAACGTCGCGTCGCGCTCGCGCGAGGAGCTCCGCGTGCTCTTTGGCATCATCGCCGGGGAGCTCGAGGCGCTCGCGGACAACCCGCTCGTCGCGGAGAACCGCATCCGCGTGCGCGTCGCGGGGCAGATCCCGCAGGACCAGACGCGCCTGCTGGCCGCGGCCCGCGGCGTCGAGGCGCGCACCGCCGCGTGGGGGCAGGGCGGGATACTCACGCTCTGCGTCGCCTACTCGGGGCGCGCCGAGCTCGCAGCCGCGGCGCGCGGCGCGGCGGAGGCGGTCGCGCGCGGGGAGCTCGCAGCGGGGGACGTGACCGAGGACACGCTCGCCGGCTTCCTGACCACTGCCGGGACCCCCGACCCCGACCTGGTCCGCCCCCGCGCCCGCGAGCGTGCGCGCACGCGGCGGGCGGCGGGCCGACGCGCGGTGGCGGGGCGCGGGCGGCCAGGTTGTTCGCACGTCTGGGGAGGAGCGGCTGTCGGACTTCTTGGTCTGGCAGGCGCGTCCCTCCCCCCCTCCGCCCGCGCCTGCTCCTTCGTCGTCTCGTTCTCCCATGCACACCGCGCACACCGCGCAGCTCTGTGACGCTCAGGGCTCTCGACTCGGCGCGACGGCGCGGCGTGAAGCGTGCTGGCGCGGGGGGCGGGGTTCTCAAGGGAGAGCGGCGGGGCGCTGCAGGCGGCGTACGCCGAGCTGTTTTTTTCGCCGGTGCTCTGGCCGGACTTTTCCGCGGGAGAGCTGCTGCGGTCGCTCGACGCGTTCCGGGGACGGAAGCGCCGCTTCGGAAAGTGAGCGGGAGGATGAGGGCGGAAGGGCCGTGGCAGCTGCGAGGCGCGGCAGCAGCGGGGTTCTGTACATGCAGAGGAGGGCGGCGCGCGCAGAGCGTTCTGGTACAGGTCTGTAAAACGCAGTAAACGCGCGAGTAGGCGCAGGCGCACCCTCGTGACGTGTGGCAGCCCGCCGCCCACGTCGCGCTGAGCCGCCTGCAGAGCGCTCACTCGGGGTTGAACGGGTTCGGGTGCTCGAGCCACGAGTCCCCCTTCGCGTCGTCGCCGTTCGCCGGCTTGAGCGGGAACACCACGGGCGGCTGCCGCAGCACAGCCGGATCAACGTGCTGTCGGCACACAGGCTGGGTGGCGCACTGCGAGCGTCTTCGTCATCTACCCTCCCCAGCGACTCCACTACCGGCCAGCTGCCATGGCAGTGGCGGAGAGGGCAGGAAAGTGAACCTGAACGTCCAGCGCCTGGAATCGCGCAGCCCCCGCCGCGGCCAGCTTCACCAGCATCCCTGTCGCGGACCGGGTGTCAGCACGCCGCGGGCGCGTGGCCCTGTGCACTGGCAGAAAGCCAGTTCACTGCACCGGAGGGAAGTTGCCTACAGCAAGCATGCAAGGGGCAAGCGAAGCTCCCTAAAGGCACTGCATCGCGCGCACACTAGCACGGAGGCGGAGACACGTGCATGCTGGCAACGTGCGCATCCCCTTTATGCTCTACCAGCACCGCCGCACGCATGACCCCTCACATACCTGGCTGCCGACAAAGTCTACTTTGGGCCCCAAAAGTTGAATACTACGCGAAAAGGTGCGCTGTCAGTGGGGCGAAGGGTGCAAGGCACCCCCCCTGAGGCTGCGCCGGGGCCTCAAACCGCCATGTCTGAGGCTCCTCGAAGGTCTGGTGGCGGTACCAAGGGACGGGCAGGGTCGCGGGTACTGCTGGCCTGCCTCTCAGCGGCTGTAGCGCTGTCATGTGCTCCTGCCACCCGAGCGCATCCGCGGCACGCTCGGCGAGAGAGCGACCACGGTGCCGCGGGTCGGAAGGCTGCCCTGTTGCAGACATCAGCAGCGCCTGAGGAAGTGGGTAGGCTCCCTGGCATTTTCGTTGACGGCTTCCGGTCGCCCGATGAACCGCGGGCGCCGGGGGCAGCAGCGCCCCCTGGGAGAGGACGGCTCGCGAGGGCGGGAGTCAACGTGGGGGATCTGCCCTTTGGAAGAAATCATGTGCAAGTTGGTCAGAGAGGTCCCGAGGGCGGGATCCCGGGGGTGTTTTTCCCGCCCTTCTCGAAGAAGGACGCTCCGCTGTCGCAGACCAAGAGCGACAGTCCAATGGGCAAGGAGAGGACAGTGGAGGAGCAGGCGGTGTACAACGCGGCCTACAAAGCCGAGCGAGCCGCGCGTAGGGCGGAGCAGCAAAGCAAGCAGCTCCGGCAGAACATGCAGCACAAGGTGGACGTGCTGCAGCGACAGATTGCCGAGATGAAGTCGCGGATTGCCAAGGGTGACGTGCCCTTTGAGCCGGCGGCGCCGGCGACGACGATCACTGTGTCACCGCTCGCGCCGCGCCGTGCGCGTGCGTCTGCACGATTTTCTTCCCCGGCTGGCGCGACGCTCAGCGCGCCGCCCGGCCACGCGGCGCTCGCCGGCGCCAAGAAGCGGCTCAAGATCAAGCGCGCGCTGTCGCGCGTGGTCAAGGCCGCCTCGACGCGCGCGCCGGACGAGGACGCGGCGGGCATTGTGCTTCCGCCGGGGATGCGCGCGGCCGCCGCGCCCGCGGGGGCGCGCAATGGCGCGCTGGCGCAGCTCCGCAAGTACCCGGTCTTGTCCGTCTCGGAGGACGGGCAGGAGGTGATTGTGTCTGTGGCCAACGGCGTGTTTGGCGTGGGCCCGGACCGCCTCGCGCTCGTGCACGCCGACGGCGGCGAGCAGGTGCTGCCGTACGGCGCCGCGACAGTCACCGAGGACGGTATCCGCTTCCGGGCGCCGCCAGGCATCACGTTTGGCGCCGACGCGGCGTACGCGCGCCCCGCGGGCGGGCTGCGCTTTCTGGTGGCGCGCGTCGAGGCGCACGAGATGCTCGTGGACGCGGCCAACGACGGGGTGTTTGCGCCGGGGCCCGCGCTGATGCGCGTGGTGCTCGCGAGCGGAGCGGAGCAGGTGGTGCAGTACGCGTCGATGGAGGTGGTGCTCGCCGACCGCCCCGCAGCCGGCTGGGGCGCCAAGGCCGGGGCGCCAGGCGCGGCGCTGCTCGGCGACCTCCTCGCGTCGCCGCGCCCCCTGCTCAAGATGAAGCCGGCGGACGACTGCGTGTTCCCGGCCGACGCGGCGTATGCGGCGCCGCTCGACGGCGCCGTGTGGGCGACCAACTGGCACCAGGGCGCCACCGCGGTCGGAAGCGGCTGGCGGCGCATGTTTGCGGCGCCTCGGCTGCCGGTGCTGCGCGTCGCGTCGGGGGGGCGGGAGGTGGTGCTGGGTGCGGACGCGGGCGACGACTTCGCGCCCGGGCCGTCGCATGTTGATGTCGAGCTCGGCACGTGCGCCGTCGTCGGCGCGCCGTACGCGCGCATGCGCGTCGCGGAGGGGGGCGACGTTGTGCTCTCGGGCGCCGAGGGCGGCACCTTCGCGGCCAGCGCCGTGGCGGTGCTGCCGGTCGCGGGGGCGCAGCCGCTTTACTCAGTGTACTGGCGCGCGGCGGACGGCGGGTCGATGCGCATCCAGGCACCCGCGGACTGGCGCGGGGAGGAGGGGGAGGCGCGCGGGGCAATCCGCGTCGTGGTGGCGCTCGCGGACGGGAGCCAGCGGGTGTACGCGCTGGCCACGGCGGAGCCGGTGGCGCACGACGCTGCGGGGCCGGCGGGGGTGCTGCTCACGGCCGCGGCGGGGAGCTCGTTCCCGGAGAGTGTGGCGTCTGCGGGCCCCGCGGGCCCCGCCGCGGAGGAGGAGACGGGGCTTGCGCTCTCCTTCCTCGACAGCGTCGGCGCGAAGCCCTACGCGGCGCGCGCGGCGCTCGGCGCGGGGGAGCGCCTGTACGTTGACCGGGAGTACGTGTACACGGGCGTCCCCGCGGTGCTGCGAGGCGCCGCGTTCGTTGCAACGGCGCAGGGCGACGCGCGCTCGCGGCTCGCGGCGCATTTCATGACGTTCTGGGTGAACGAGCCTGCGGACGTGTACGTGCTGTACGACGCGGGCGCATCGGAGGTGCCGGAGTGGCTGCGCTCGGGCTTTCTCCCCGCCGGGCTGCGGGTCGAGACAACCCGCGGGCCGCTGATGGCGTGGCGCTCCAAGGGGAGCGCTGAGGGCGCCGTGTACCTTGGCGGGAACGCGGCGGCGCCGGCGGCCGGCGGGGACAGCATGTTCACGGTCGTCGTCGCCGCCGCGCGCGCGCACCACGCGCCGCCGCCCGCGGGCGTCGTGGCGTCGTGCGCGTCCGCGTCCGCGCAGTACCCCGTGTCGGACGTGACGCCGGACGGGAAATGCGCGACGGTGCAGGCGCGGACGACAGCGTCGCTCCCGCCCGCGACGCCCGCGCGCCCCGCGCAGGCGGAGGTGGAGCGCGCGGACGGTGCGCTGGTGGCGGTGGAGTACGTCGCGGCGCGCGCGGTGCAGGACGGCGCACGCGGGACGGCGGTCGAGCTCTGCGCGGCGGAGGGCGGCGCCTTCCCGGCGGACGCGGTCGGCGCCAGCGCGGCGCCGACGGCGCGCGTGGCGGACGTTGCGCCGTCGGGCGCGCGCATGACCGTGGAGGCGCCCAACGACGGGTGCTTGGCCCCCGGCCCGGCGACGGTCAAGGTGCGCGTCGCGGGCGGCGCGCAGGCGGACTTCCCGTACGAGAGCAGCCGCGCGGTGCCGGGCGGCATCGAGCTCGAGGCGCCGCGCGGCATGGCGTTCCCGGCCGACGCGGTGCAGGCCGGCCCAGGCGCCGACCCGGTGGCGTGCATGGTGACGTACGTGTCGCCGCAACGCGACACGCTGCGCTGCTCGGGCGGGAGCGCCGCGGGGTTCCCGCCCGGGCCCGCGGAGGTGCGGCTGGTGAACAACCACGGCGTGATAGTGTCGGTGCCGTACGACAAGGTAGCGCACGTGGCGTCGGACGTGAACGGTCCCGCGGGGATGCAGTTCACGGCGGGCAAGGCGCTCGACGAGGAGGGGCAGCCGCTGGCCGAGGCCGCGCTCTTCCCGCACAACGCGGCGACGGCCGAGCCGCTCGCGTTCCCGGTGCTCTCGGTGGCGCCCGGCGGGAGGCAGGCCGTCGTCGGTGTGCCCGGCTCGGGCGCCTTCCCCCCGGGCGGCGGGGTGGCGAAGCTCACCACCGCGGACGGCGACAGCAAGGAGGTGCCGTACCTCTCCGCGTCGCTCCTCCCGACGGCGAGCAACGGCGCGGTGCGCTTGCTCCTCACGGCCCAAGACGCGGGCGCGTTCCCGCACGTCCCGGCGTTTGTCGCGCCCGCGTCAGCGCCGCCGCTCTACCGTGACTTTCCTGCGCGGCCCGTGCTGATGGAGGTGCTCGCCGTCGTGCCGCCGGCGATCCCCGGCATCACCGCCGGCGCGCTGCGCGTTGCCGCGCCGCCTGCTGGGACCTTCCCGCCCAAGGGCGGCTTCGCGACCGTGCTCACCTCCGACGGCGGGGAGCGCGAGGTGCCCTACACCAGCGCGGCACTCACGGCGGACGACGAGGGCGTGCTGGAGCTCGCGCTCGCGCCGGGCGCGGAGGTGCCGGGCGACGCGGTGCTCGTCGCGCCACGGGCCTCGGCGGTGATGTACCGCTCCGAGGACGGGGCGATGCTGCAGGTGGCGGCGCCCAACGACGGCGCGTTCCGCCCGGGGCCCGGCGAGTTGCTGGCGACGCTCGCGGGCGGCGAGGAGAAGACGCTCAAGTACGATACGGTCTCCAAGCTCGCCGACGGGGTCCCCGCAGGCGGGCTGCTGCTCACGGCGCCGCCCGGCGAGAAGTTCCCCGAGGGGATCACGGCCGTGACTCCGGCGCCGCAGGAGACCGCACCTGCGCTGCCGCCATCCAAGACGCTGTCGGTGAGCAAGGACGGCGGCGAGCTCACGCTCGCGCCGGCGTCGGACTGGCCGTCAGCGGGCGTCGCGGTCGTGACGCGCGCCGACGGGAGCGACGCCAAGGTGCAGTACGGCGGGCTGTCGCACTCGGCCGGGCAGTTTGTGGTGACGCTCGGCGACGGCGCGAGCGTCACGGTCCCCGAGGCCAACGTGAAGAAGGTCCCCGCGCGCGAGGAGTTTGCGACGCCCGACGGGAAGCAGCACTCGCTGCCGCCCTCGGCGCTCGAGCCCAAGTCGACGGACCCGAGCCGCACGACGGTCACGGTGACGCTGCCCAACGGCGTCACGGCGCAGGTGAAGCAATCGGACCTCAGCGCAGCGCCCGCGGAGGCGAGCCCTGACATGCGGCTCAGCACGGTCGAGCTCCCGAGCGGCGAGCGTGTCGAGATTCCGGGGAAGGACCTCGTCCCCCTCGCAGAGGTTGCGTCCGTGGCGCTCGCCGACGGGAGCGTCAAGGACGTGCCCGCCACGGCGCTGCAGCCGTTCCAGAGTGGCGAGGCACCTGGGACGGTGCGCGTACAGCTACCCGACGGCAACCTCGTCACCGTGCCGCGCGACGACGTGCGCATCTCCAAGCTCCCGGAGCCCGGCTCGCTGGTGCAGGTTCGCCTCCCTGACGGCCTCTACGCCGTCGTGGGCAAGGACGAGGTGCGCGCCGCGGCGCCGCCCTTCAAGGTCGAGCTCCCGAGCGGCATGGTAGCGACGGTGCCGCGGCGCAACGTCGAGTTCCCGCCCGCGATGCTCGTGGCGACGCTCGACGACGGCAGCCGCGTGGAGGTGAAGGCCGAGGACGTGCACTCGGTCGCGGCGCACCTGCGCGTGACGCTGCCCGACGGCGAGGTGCTGCGGCTGCCCCCGAGCTCCGTGGCGCGCGCCGGCGCGGAGGAGGGCAGCGCGGCGGTCGAGCCCAACGTGGTGCTGCGCGCCGCGCCGGGCCAGGCGTTCCCTCAGGACGCAATGTACGTGGCGCCCGGCGGTCGCCCGGCGATGGCGGTCGAGGCCGTCTCCGGCGACGGCTACCGCATGACCGTGGCGTGCGCGCCTGGCGACTTTCCCGAGGGCCCCGGCAAGGTGCTGGTCAAGGAGATGTCGGGGCGCACGGTGACGGTGCCGTACCAGCGCGCGGAGCCGACGCTGCAGTCGCGCACGCCCGCGGGGCCGCCGAGCGCGGTGCAGGCCGTGGCCGAGGACGGCAAGTGGGTGCAGGTCGCGGCGCCTGCCGCGCTCGCGGCGGCGCCCGGCGCGGTGATTGCGACGGATGGGAACGGGGTCAAGACGGTCGTGCCGTACAAGGCGGTGCAGCCACAGGGCGCCGGGCTGGTGGTGACGGCGGCGGCGGGCGCTGCGTTCCCCGCGGGTACCACGCAGGTGGCGCCCGCCGGGAAGCAGGAGGTGGTGCTCTCGACGCAGTACCGCGGAGAGTTCCCCCCAGACGCCGCGGAGGTTTCGCCGCTCGACGCGCCGCAGGCCTCGTTTGACGTGGTGGACGTGGCGCCCGAGGGGCGCACGCTGCGCGCGGACGTGCCTGACGACGGGACTTTTCCGCCGGGGCCTGCGCTGGTGCGGCTGCTTCTCGACGACGGCGCCAAGCAGCTCGCGCCCTACGACGCGGTCACCGCCGTGCTGCCCGACGGCGCCGGGGCCGCCGGCCTGCTCTTCACGGCGCCGCCGGACGTGCCTTTCCCTGCGAACGTGCGGCGCGTGCTGCCCACCGCGGGGTTCTGGCCGGGTGGGTCTGCCGTCGGCCCCGCCGACGCACGGCCGCCCGTGACGGCCGCCCAGTCGTCGCAGGCGCTGGGGCCGCCCGCCCCCGTGCGGGCGGTGGCCTCGGACGGGCGCTCGGCGGTGGTCGGCCCGTACGCGCTCTTCCCCGCAGAGGGCGGCGCGGCGCTCGTGCTGACGCGCGCCGGTGACGAGCGGACGGTGCCGCTCGCGGGCGCCGAGAAGCAGCTGAGCGACGACGGGCGCGTGGTCGAGCACGTGCTCCGCGCGGCGCCCGGCGGCGCGGCGTTCCCGCGCGACGCGATCACCGTGCAGCCCGTGATGGCCAAGGCGCTGCAGGTGGGCGCAGCGGTGCCCGGCGCGGCGCTGTACTCGGACGACGCCGCGCACACGCTCGTGGCGGTGCCGCCGGAACTCGAGGGGCTGCCGATGGTGATGACGGACAATGGCGACAAGGGCTCGGCGCGCGCCGAGGCGCTGACGTTCGACGTGGCCGGGTGGGCCAAGGTGTTTGTGCTGCGGCCCGACGCGGTGTGCGACCTCGGGACGCTCCCCGCGACGTGCGAGTACATGAGCGCTGACGCGCCCGCGTGGCTCGAAGCGGACTTTGTCGCGCGGCCGGAGCTCAAGGTGGAGACGAGCGACGGGACCATGGCGGTCTTCGAGTCGCGCCGTCCGGTGCAGGGGAAGATCGCGCTCGGCGGCAATGCGGCGCTGGTGGGCGCGCAGCTCGCGGTCACGCACCCCGCGTCCTCAGGGCACGCGCCCAAGGTTGGCAACGCCACGGACGCGGGCTCCGGCGCGGGCGCCATCTACACGGACGACGACGACTCGTTGGTCGGGCTGCCCGCCGCGCTGCAGGGCCAGCCGCTCGTGCGCACGGCCGTCGCGGACTCGGCCTCGACGGACCCCGACTTCCTCTCATTTGACCTCTCGGTCCCTGCGGACCTGTACGTGCTTCGCGACAACGCGCAGGGCGTACCCGCGTGGCTCGCGGAGGGGTTCGTCGACGCGTTTGGCCTCGAGCTCACGACGCGCAAGGGGCGGCACCTGGACGTGATGAAGTCCAAGGTGCCGATGCAGGGCCGCGTCACGCTCGGCGGCAACGAGGACGGGCCGGTGATGTTTGTCGCGATCGCCGCGCCGACGCCCTTCTCCTCGCGCTGGTCCGACTTCCCCGCGGCGACCGCGCCGCCGATCGCCGTCACAGACATCAAGGTCCCCAAGGCCGAGGGCTGGGACGCGGCGACGGACGCGCTGCGGTCGGCGGAGGAGCTCGTGGAGCACGCGGCGCCCGGCACGCTGCGCGTGGGGGCCCCACTATTCGCGGACACCAGCGAGGTGTCGCTCGTCGCGGTGCCCGATGCGCTCGCGGGCGCCACCTTTGTGCAGACGGCCGCGGCCGACAAAGTGCGGTCGGACTCGGCCGCGCTCGCCTTCACGGTCGGGGCGCCAGCGGACCTGTATGTGCTGCGCGACGACGCGGCGGCGCCGGCGTGGCTGGACGTGGTGGCGCAGGCCAAGGCGCCCGAGGGTGCGCTGGACGTGCCAGCCTCTCCCGTGGAGCACCGCTCGGCGGACGGCGCTGTGCTGCGCGTGCGCGCCGCGACGCCGTTCCCCCCCCGCGGCGAGCTCGTGGCTGTCGACAAGGCCCCCCCCCCCCCCCCCCCCCCCCCCCCCCCCCCCACCCCCCCCCCCCCCCCC
>ENA-UOXV01007431-UOXV01007431.1-marine-metagenome-genome-assembly--contig:-NODE-7431-length-11096-cov-6.814057_pt1 | contig 11096 bp, 16 predicted proteins | sample MGYA00238165_ERZ766961 | MGnify/ENA primary metagenome ERZ766961 (study PRJEB28924, sample SAMN03173240) | marine metagenome | biome: Marine; feature: Water; material: Subsurface seawater | place: North... | reverse complement strand
GGGGGGGGGGGATGCGGGGGATGATGGGCTTGACATCGTGAAGAGGACCCAGAAGAAGTCGGTGCACTGGCTTGCGTTTGAGGGCATCGTAGCACACCAGGTGGCCTCACCCAGCTCATGCAAGGATTGAAGAACGCAAAACAGAAATCGTTGGCTGGATTCCCCTTGTTAGTGTACTTCTAACGCACCCCATGGTCATTTTCTGCGGACAGGCTGAGAAGGATGCGAGACGCGCCAGCGAAACGCGAGAGGAGCGGCGAGCACGGAGAGCAGAACGGAAAAATGTGAAGCCCCCGCTGATCTATCCCAAGAAGGTGACACGCAACATGGAGCTCTTGAAAGAGGACGGGGATATCGATGCGGCGTCGCGGCTTCTTGGTGCCGTGATATCAGACGAAGCATTCGACCCTCTTTGGGAATCGTCCTCGATTCACTCCTCCGACATGAACTCTGAGGAGCGGGCCGAAGACCTACGGCTGGGGCAAGAAGTTGCTGGGCGCTTACCTGCGAGGCAAGTAGCCCTCCCCTTTTTGTGCCGGGCGCAGGGAGCCTGGCGAACAGGCTGATTCAGCACACGGGCCAATTCGCGCCTGCCTGTTGTGCCCAGCTGCGGCGCGGTGCACAACGTTCTGGTGCCCTTGGCAGGTTCCCATGGCAGAACGAGACACGAGAAGCTGAGTTGATGGCTCAGATCGATGCGGCGTGGGAGGCGGCCCCCGAGGCCCTCCGTGAACGGGCAGAGCGAACGTCGTCTCACATGCGTGATGACGGGACTGTGAGCCTAAGCAACGCTGAGCCAGACACCCAGATCTTCTACGCTGCCCTGTGGTTGCTCGTCCTCCATGCCGCCCGCCTGTCGCTGCGCATGTCGAATCATGCCGCGGTGCGATGGCCCGCGCATCCCTGCAAGTACCCCCGCATTGAGGACGTGCGGGGGTCTTGCAGGGGCAACTGCTCGCTGCTCACGGCGCTGGTCGAGCACCACGGGCCAGCGCTCCTCCAAGTGGAGCAGCAGCGCCGCGACGCGCGTGGATGGAACCCGCTTCATGCCGCCGCAGCCCGCAGCCAGGCATACTCGGCCCCGGGCCCTGTCGCCCCTCGTGTACGGTTTGGTTGCTGAGGGGTGGGCGTTCCGACGGCAGACTGCTGCGATCGAGCTTCTCGCCCGGCTGGGCGCGCCGATCGATCCGCGCTCATACGAAGGCGTCACGCCGCTGCACGTGGCGGCCTTCTTCAACCACCTCCCTGCCGTGCGGACCCTCCTCGCACACGGGGCCAACATTCTGGCAACGGACAACGACCTCTGCACGCCGTCGGACTACGTGCGTGCACCTGCGCGTCCGCGCGTTGCCCCTCGCGACTTTCTATTCTTGGTTGTGAATTTGCTCGGGCATGCATGACCATTCTACTCGTGCACGCAGGCACTTGTGGAGGGACACGTCGAGATGCTTGAGCTTCTGCACCAGCACATGGGCGGAACTTTCGATTGAAGCGGCCGCCGCTCATGGCATAGGATGTAGTTGCATCGCTCGCGCACTCTGAGGTGTGTACATTGCGCGTTGCGCCGCCGACCAACAGTCCCTAGCTCTAACTCCCCTTGCACACACACAAACACACACACACACACACACACACACACACACACACACACACAACACGCCCGACGCGGCCTGTGGCTAGTTGGTCTTGTACTTCGGGCCAGCGAGAGCAATACTGGCAAGAAGGTAGACAGCCGTCGCAGCCAGTGCGCAAACAAAGAGCAGAAAGAAAGGGAAGCCGAGGGGGTGTTTGAAGCGGTAGAGCTGCTGGAGGTGCACAAGGTAGTAGAGCATAACCTTCCCGGTGAGCTTTGACTCCCCGTGCTCACGCTTGGCGAAGAAGATGTTCACCTCGCCGTGGCGCCGCACGCCGCACTTCACGTAGAGCTCGAGCGCGATCTTGAAACCGACGGGTGAGATACTTCCGGCGCCGCGGCGCAGCGCCGCCTTGGTCATGCCGAAGAATCCGGACATGGGATCAGAGAGTGGCGTCAATGGGCGGGCAAGCAACCGTGCCCCCTTGGAGATGACCACACGATACCACGGCCAGGAGGGGTCGACGTCGAAGCCCTCGCCGTAACGCGTGCCGAGCGCGAACTCGTTGCCCTCCGCAAGCGACTTCAGCAGGAGAGGGACCTTCTCCGGGGGATGCTGCAAGTCCCCGTCCATGCAGATCACCCGTTCACCAAGGGCATCATCGAATCCCCGCAGAACCGCCGACGAAAGGCCTCGTTCCCGCGTGCGGACGATTATACGCACAGGGACCCCCTCTTTACGCAGCTGCTCAACCGTCTCCTCGCTGCCGTCCCTGGAGTTGTCGTCGACTATTAGCAACTCCGTCTCGCCATGAAGTGAGTGCTCCCTCAGTGCTGCAAAAAGACGTTGTGCCAAGGGCCGGATGTTTGGGTTCTCTTTGTAGGCTGGCACAACGACTGTGCCCGTGATCTTTCCCATCGTGGGCACGTTTCCCGCAGCTGCCTCCTCCCCGCCAACCAGCACCACACACGCTGCTGAAAGGAAGAGCGCCAGGGAAAGGCGCACCGCGCCACCACGCACCGAGCGAATCTTGACAACTGCCCAGCTGGGCCAAAAACCGAACAGCACAATCGTGAGCGCCGGGTAAACCGGGGCCTGGCACAGGGCTGCACGGGGACGTTGAAATTACGAACACCATTTCGTGCATTTTTTCCTTATTTCACATTTGCAGAGGAGCCAGGACGGGGCAGGGTACCTGGTTCGGATTCTCCTGAGGGTCGGAGGACATCCTGCACATCTTGCCACGCGTCTGATCTAATAGCTGTGTCATTCGTGTCGGTGATGGTGGACTCGCCAAGCCGAAGGACGCCAAATCGCGCGAGGAACCTCTTCAGTGCAGATGGCAGCCTCGCAATCGGTGGTGGTGAGCCAGGTGGCTCTCGACACAAGTTCGACAAGAGCATCTCACGGGATGAATTCGAGCGGGTTCCATCGCGTGGTACATCCGGGTACGACCGGGTACCGTCAGCCGCGAGTCATGAGCAGCTGCCAGATGTTTTTTCGGCTGCGATCCGCCGGGTGCCGTCTCAATCTCAGGACAATGCAGTTACGGCAAGAGACTGGATCCGTTCGTTGCACCACTGGGATACTGCTGATACGGGGGGTTATGATGTGAATCTCTTCAGAGCTGAGGAAGAATCCGTGTTGTGCGATGGAAAGGAGGCCCGTATTGAGTTTGGCGTAGATGCGCGGCTTGGGCGAGAGGCCTTGCTGGCACGGGACGCGCTGCAGGAAGGTCTGCTGAACCTTTCGACACGTTTCACGATGCACCGGTTCTTCACAAAGGTCGACACGGGAGACTTAGAATGCCTCATCGGAGAATGCTTCTCCCGATGGGACCAGGACGGCTCGGGCTCGCTAGATCGCAAGGAGCTGACGGTAGCGCTCGCGGAAATGGCGGACCGACCAACTCACACAGTCTCGCGCGGGGATGTTGACCAGATCCTGCACCTGTTTGATACCGATCGCAATGCTGCGATCGACATGGACGAGTTCAAGCACATGGTCTCCCCCGAGCCAGTGGTGGCAATCACGTGTACGATTGTGTGTAACCATGTCTCTCTTTGGCACCACATCGCAGGTTTTCCTCTCGCTCGGCATGGCTGAAGCGGCGTGCCCGTGCTCGGTGTGCGCGACTGTCCGCCAGCACGCAGACAAAGGCCGTGGCGAGTTCATGGCTGACAACTTGATGCCCGATTCCGCACTGTCCGCAAATGAGCCACAGGAGCACCGCGAGCACTTCTCTGTCGATGAAACTTGTCTAACCCCCACCCCCCAACCCCTCCTACCCGATTCCTCGACTGTCCTGTCTGTCCGTGTGCACTTTGTGTTCGCGAGTTTTCTGCCGGGGTGGAAGCAAGGGGCTTCTTAGGTCTTGTTCGGTTGGTGGACATCGGCCAGTCTGCTGCGGCAGCGTGACAGGGTGGGTGGTGCAGTTTTACCAAATGCACTTCAGCCGGACGAAAAGCCTGCTCGTAATTTCGGCGTGTTTTCGAGGGTACAGCCGCGGCAAGAGATTCAGGAAGTTCTGGAGCGCTTCGAGGCCGGTGGAGGCGCAGGAGAGCTTGTTGGGGATACGTGGACTCTGTCTGATATCGAGGACGTGCGAGAAGTTGAGCTAAATGTGGACAATCAGAGGGTCGTAGTTCAGCGCTGCAGAGGAGGCGAAGGTGGACCGTGTGCAATGCGCATAGTAGGACATATCAAGGCAATTTCTATCGTGGAATGCTTCAACATAATCCTCCTCGTCGACGCCATTTCGGAGCACTCCAAAATAGTCGATAGCAAGGCCGTGGTAAGTCCTTTCTGAGCGAGAGATTGGCATTGAGCCAGGAGCTGCAAGATTCAGAGTTGTCGCCTGCAGCCCTCATCCGTGTTCTGTTATTTTGATTTTGGACGCTCGCTTCCTACAGACGGTCATGATCTGCGGGCGTTTTCCAACGCCACTCACCCTCAAGAACATTGATGGGCTGCATGTTCGCGCGCACCGAGTCAACATTCATTGCTCTGTCTCACTCACAAATGGTCGCTACCCTGCCTCACTGGCTTTAGCATCTTCAAACGCTTTCCTTCGCCAACGAATTGTTCCTTCGCGAACAAATTGTTTTTGCCATTAAGTGACGGATGGCGAGGGCGCACAGCGAATGATGTGCAGATTCGGCAAGTGCAAGGGACTGTTGATGGACGGCCGCGCGAAATCGTGGCCCATACCGCGATGCGAACTGTACAAGCTTTCGTACGGCAGCACATTCTAGTGAGCGCCTTGGATCTGCTCCAGACAGCCGTCGCTCGGATGACAGTCACGAAGCTACCTCGGGAGGGTGTCTTCGTGTTGCAGGACGGATTGATCACTAAGGCTGCGGACACAAATTCAGATGCGCTACAGGCCGAGCCGCAGCTTCGTCTAGATCTTCCGGACGAGGCAGACAAAAGCTTGCCAGGCCAAGGCAGGGCCCCCAACACGACTTCTTGCGCTGCACCACCGCATGCATCGCCTGGCGGTTGGAATGTTGTGCGCTAATCATCGAATGCAGGTGAGGCGAAACATCTCATAGATGCACAACTTGGTCAACAGGGCTGGTCACGCCTTCACGTTACGGTTGCCTCCCTGCCAACAAGATGCTACAGTGTGCGTGGGGATCCTGACGCGTTGGCAACCACTTGCTGCAGAGCCGGGTCGGGAACAAGATTGAAGCAATGGCAGCTCCACTTGCCCAGGCGCACGTTCATAACAAGCACGCTTCGGGGACAGACGCCGGCTTCTAAGCGTCGTGTGTGCATGCGAGAGCCCAAATGAAGGGATGGCCGAGTTGGCTGCGTCTGCTAAACGAACAGAGCCGTTCTGCGGTCAGATTATCTCCAGAGAGGCGGAACTCGTTCATTCATTTTCTCATACACAATGCGCTCTAGAGTTTTCACGCCATCGCAAGTTTCCACTCTCCTGCCGGTCTTTTGTATGCCGCCGCGCTGCTTCACTCTTGTCCGATTCCCTACTGAATTCAGCATTGACTCCCTCACCAGACCTTTTCTTCTTGCGTCGTTTCTTCCTTTCTCTTGTTCGCTCTTGCCTGTCTCTAGTCGAAACGTCCTTTGCAGATTCTATCTCGCCTCCAACTATCCTTCGCCACCACGGCTCCTCACGCATCCCCGCGGCTTGACTCGAGTGTCGCTGCTGTGTCTGTGACCTAGCTGTCGAACGAATTTGTGCATTCGAACGATTTTCTGTCTCCTCCGTATCTGCCTGTGATATCGACTGCATTTGTATCATTGCAGGGTTTTCAGAGGATAAGCTGAGTTGCACTTCCTGCTTCTGCTGGGCTTCTCTCTTTTCCCGCTCCAGAATGCCCTCGTGCTTCTGCAGGCAGCTTCCGAGATCCCCTCCAAACTCACGAAGTAGCTCGGCGTCCCGCTCCTGGCGCCTTCGCTGCGCCATAGTCATCCGCAGGGGTAGTGACTGCCCAAGATGAGCGTCGCGTGGTGCATATTCTCGTTGTCCCGTCTGAAACACGGCACAAACCGCTGCCAGGCTGCACATCCAGCAGCAGAAAAACAAGAGGTCATGAATCCTCGAGACTGGAAAGTGCATGGTCGGCTTCCGTCAGGCGGCGATCATGTGAAGTTTGAGGCCTGATGAGTGTGAGCACGCCTACGAGCCTGGCAAAGTAGTGACTTCTCGCGGTCCAGCCAGGTGAGCACCGGGTTTCAAAAACCCCTTTATCGGGTGATCTGAGGCGGGCCGATACTCGCGTCACCCTCTCTGTTCTTCGAGTCTGTCGCGCTCCGCAGCAGCGGTCCCACTACTGCGTTCTCACCACCACGGTCTCCGTTGGCGGAGATGCCACCGGAAAATCTTGATTTGATAGGTGGGGACCGCAGTGGCAATCACTGCGAGAGCGATAAGGGTGTTATTCCGATTCGAAACAGCCTAGATGCAGATGCAAGTGACCCGGACGAGGGGCAATTCTGCGCGCTGCAGATTCACGCCCGGCCAAGTGACTGTCTGCACGCAATGGGGTCATGTTTTTCTGCACACCGTCGATCAGTGCTTGAGGAGCGAATAGGGGAACTTTGGGGGCGTAGAGACGTGCGCGATCGCAACCCACCAATTCCAGATCAGAGCAACAGTTGGGGAGGAGTGATCCCAGTCCTCTCGGTAGGTGCCCGTTCCATTCACGCGCAGAGTCACTGCCCATCTACATCTTCAGGCCATACTATGGGGTCTTCTGTGGTTTTGCCATGGTTTCATGAACCTCATCGCTCTTTCCCACTGCAGGTTCGCAGCGGACTGCATCTGCTTCTTTCTACGCTATCTCTGCCTCGTGGATCAGAAGTGATCGTTTCAGCGCTGAACATCCCCGACGTCCCAGCAATTCTCGAACACCACGGCCTTGTTTGTGTCCCAGTTGACCTCGATCTTGCCACTCTCGGAATTCGCGCGGATCTACTACCCGGTGCTCTTTCCCTGCGCACTCGCGCAATCCTCGTCGCACACGTGTATGGTATTTGACTCAAACCGAAACCCCGTCGTATAAATCTGCAGCAGGCACCAACAAACGAATTACAGCTGGACCTGATTGGAACGCGACTGGGTTGCGCAGGTGCTCGCGTGAAGCTGGATGAGGTAGCGGCTTTCGCGCAGCACCACGCGCTGATGCTGTGGGAGGACTGCGCGGAATGCTACGCCGGTCTGGGCTACCGCGGAAACAAGCAGGCAGATGCTTCGCTCTTCTCGTTTGGACCCATCAAGTTTTCGACGGCGTTGCAAGGCGGAGTGCTCTGCCTTCGCGATGCATCCCTGGCGGCCAAAGCTCGCAGTCTCCACTCCTGCTGGCCAATCCAGTCCCGGCTCGCCTACTTCCTTCGCGCCTTGCGCTTCTTCGTCCTCGTATGTCTGCAGGCAAATAAGTGTTCCTGCTGTTTGTACTAGTAGCTTTACGTGGCCCTGCGTGGCCATACGAACTTATGTCGCACTTGCGTGCAGAGACCGCGTGTTTTGTCTACAATCATGCGTCTGCTTCGGCTGTTTGGGATCGACCATCAACCTTTCTTCGTATGGCTCGTCCGCAGCTACCATCGGAGTGCAGGGATTGCGCCTTTGCTTCGCTTGCTACAGCGCCGCCCCAGCGCAGCGTTGCTTTCAGTCATGGTCTGGCGCTTTGAGGCTGCCTCCTCGGAGGACAATTTCAAGGTTCGCCATCTGAACAGACCCAGGACGTCCGCGCCGTCTCGAAGGCTTGAACCGCAGCATTTGAGTACGATTCGGGTGGATTCAAGTGCGCAGCGGGCCACGATTGGACTGACATGGATGCGAGTGCAGGCGGGGCGTCGGATGCTGCAGCTTTTAGGAGTGCAGCCCGAGAAGCAAGTAGCATCTTTGAGTGCAAAAGATCAGCACGGCGTGTGGGTTCCAGGACTGCAGGCGGAAGCACACAATTTCTGGGTCTTCCCCGTCTTCGTTCGGAATAGTCGCAGCCTCCTCGCCAGGCTCCGTGCTGCGGGCGTCGACGCCTCCTCCGGCTCCACCCAAATCTCCCTCGTGCAGTGCGTTCCCCCCTCCGGTCAATCTTTCGACCTGGTTGCAGCAAGTTTTTAGTGTTTCCATAGCAACTAGCCCGTGTTCTGCTGCGTGTCAGAGCCAACCGTGTCATCTTTCCGAACTGTGGACGTGGCCTCTTCATCTGAACTTACGGGCCCGACACCTCGGCTCAGGCCAACCGACCGGAGCCTATGTCGATGGTGGCCAGCAGTTTCTCCTGGATTCGGAAATAAGGATGGGTTCGCGCCTGCTTTGGTGCCAGGCTGCCCTTGTACGGAAGTGGGGAGGTCGGGGGCTGCGCTTTCCGATCCGCTCGGGCGCCAAGTAGCGCTCCAAGCAAACGCTGAGGTAGCACGCGAGAGCAGACAACCGGAGGCTAGCCGGCTGTTGCGCGACGCAGTCTTTCTACCTGTGAGCCACTACACGCCCGACGTGTACCTGCGCCGTGTTGCACGGTCCTAAACCCTAAACCCCCAGCCCATTCTCCTCAGTGCGCTGCCTCCGGCCCCTCCTCTTTGCCGTGCACTTCGTCTCAAGTTTGAAAAGTGACGGTGCAACTCGTCGCCTCCAGGCTGGTTCTTGAGCACATCGCTGCTGAAAGTGCGAGGTCAAGGGGCGTGTCCTGCTTGCACGAATGACAAGGGTGGTGCGGGGACAGAAAAGAAAGATACTCACCAGAATAAAGTCCTGCATGTACATGGTTTCAGGTAGGTTTGGGGTGATTCATTCGAGCCTAGAGGCTAGCCGCCCATCATCGCGTCGTTGATTTGGGCATCCCAAAGGCAAGAACGTGCCACGGGGGATCCCTCCTCTGGGCGGGCTAGCACGGCGTCATGGCGAAGGCGGCCTGCCGTCAACTTCTCTTCAGCAACAACGGTCCGCTTCGCCGAGTCGGCAAACAACTTGTCGTCCTAAACCCTAAACCAGGCAGATCAGGCAGGAAAGGAGACCTCAGATTTCGCCTGGTCTGCGTGGGATGCTGCTCTTGAATCGGCTGGGGCACCCTTGCCGTGAGCGAGACCTGCCCCGTGACCACAAGATCGCCTGCCGCAGAGAGGCTGCGGTCACCTCCAGACTCCAGCTCATAGGAGCCACACACAGCGGACAGGAGGGGGAATCAAACCCGCATAGAAATCCACCAGTCTTTCTCGCGCCTTGGCAGAATGACTGCGGGAACCCGCACTGTCACCACGTGCCCGCGAAGCATCCCTGTACGAGCTCTGCCTCTGTAAGATTGCGGGGTAAATGAGAGGGCCCCGAAACCCGACAGCATTGAATGCTGCAGATGCATCACTTCCACCGTGCCGCAGAATCATTAAACGACCCCCTATTGGCACGACTCCTCTTTAAGTCTTGGCGCCTCTGCAGCGAATGTGGATACAATTCTCATGTTTTCGTGCAGGATTCACTACCGGGGTGCTCATCCAGGAAAGCAGTGACATCGTACACCACGCCTTCCACCGCAACCATACATCTCTCTCCGCCGTAACCTTCCGCCAGCTCCACGTCCCTGACTTGCGGAAACCCTGAAGAGTAGACTCTTGAGAATTCGGGTTATTTGCTCGCTTGGATAAGTGGGGCCAAGGGAGATACCGAGAGCCTCGCGGCGCTCTTGGAGAAGCATCTTCTCGCTTCCTGGTATCCCTGTTGTGATTTGCGGGTGTCGGTTGCCCCGCATTCTTGGTAACATTATTGCAGCGTCGGGGTTTGTGCTTCGCAAGACCGCAGGCGAGTCTTTGGAGCACGGCTCTCACTAAACTACTACACTCGGAGCGGACTATGCAAAGAGATGGGGTTTGGTTCAACCGCTGGCAGGCAAGCCAAAACGGTACCCCCTTGCACTCTGGCAGCTTCCGGTCTGCTCCGTCCTCGGAGCGGATCTCGTCCTACCGAAGAATTCTGCAAGTCAGGTTGCGAGCCTACAGGGCTCCCCCGACACCCTTTCGCAAAGGACAAACGGGTGGGTGCCCGCCTCTGGAAGCGTGGCGGCACGCCCGTAGCGCATGAGGAACTGTCTTTTGAGTTGTCAGGGGCCAAATTCGAGCTGCGTGTGCGCGGCCCTGTCATGTAGCGGTGCAGATTAGATGGTGGCCACATTTTTTCCTGCCCAATCGGCCTGCCTTCTTGACGGTGTGGCGCGGACCTCGGAGCAGAGATGTTCACTCGCATGGTCGCAGCTGTCGGGATCACCACCGCAGAGGCTCGGAAGATTGTGCTGCCCCGTCCCTGGCAGATGCACCAAGCGTCCCAAAGGAGTGGGACTCAGTGGTATTTAAGAGGGTCGTTACCTTACGTGGAAGGCATGGAGTGGATGTCGTGGATCAGTGCCGGACGCGCTCGCCGCGATCTCTGGCCCACCTTACTTGTCCTAAACTTTCTTGCGCGCAGGCGGCAATGAATTCCTCGGGCTTCGAGGACAAGTTTGCAAGTGAGAAGGCTCAGCGCGGTGTTGCCAGCATGATGGGTACGCAGCCTGGCCGTCGTTGACAAATGCGTCCTGCTGTCTCACGATTTTGAGCCTGGTGACTGACGCATTGCTGTGGTGGCCGCAGGCGTCACCATGGGAATGTGAGCTGTGGCAACGCACTCTCTTTACAGGACTGCGAGGTGAAGTGGGTCACGGTGTTGTGAAATGAATTGCGCAGTGTACCAGACATACGCAGATCCTCGGTATCACCTCTTACTGATGTATGCTGCAACTCTATAGGGATCGGTATGTGTTATTCTTTGTAAGGCTGCGCTTGTCGTGCATCAAGATAGCTCAGGCTTGATGCATAATTTGGGTGGAAGAGATCTGTGACGGAAACTTTCTATTCATACTCGCCGACAACCGAGGTCCCGCATTCACCGCCGCAACTGCTTGAACGAGCTCCGCGGACACCCTTTGCCCTCTAAACGGGGCGCGCTCGTCGGCTTGTTGGATCTGGAGGACCGCCCGTCATACCCCGCGATGTAGTCGTAGCAGCGGAGATGCAAGTGGTGATGGT
>ENA-UOXV01007424-UOXV01007424.1-marine-metagenome-genome-assembly--contig:-NODE-7424-length-11107-cov-5.597267_pt1 | contig 11107 bp, 10 predicted proteins | sample MGYA00238165_ERZ766961 | MGnify/ENA primary metagenome ERZ766961 (study PRJEB28924, sample SAMN03173240) | marine metagenome | biome: Marine; feature: Water; material: Subsurface seawater | place: North... | reverse complement strand
CGCCTCCGCGGGCGACTACGCCAACGCCATCGACGCGCTGCGGGGGGTGTCGGAACTGGAGGGAACCGCGGCTGGCGCGGCGACGTTGGTGGCGCTGCACGAGCTCGCGGGCGACGCGTCCGGCGCGGATGCCGTCCTCGACGCGTCGTCCGGCGGCGCATCCGCGGGAGGTGCGCCGCCGGAGGTTGCGCTCAGGGCGGCTGAGCGCAAGCTCACGCGCGGCGCCGCGAATGAGGCGAGGGCGATGTTTGAATCCGTCGCCGCCGACCCCGCCGCGGACGACGATGACAAACTCGCGGCGTCCGCGGGCATCGCGTGCGCGAAGGCACAGGTCGGTGACGTCGCGGGCGCCGAGGCTGACGCGAGCGCGTTGTTCGAGCGCGTGGCGTCCGCGGCGGGCGGGGCGACCGACGCGGATTCGCTCGAGGATACCCTCCCGGCGTCTGTGCTCGTCCGAGCCGCCGAGATGGAGAAGCGCATGCGCGGCAAGCGCGGTGCCAAGTCCCGCGGCGACGGCGACGGGTCCACTGACAAGCCCAAGGCGCGGAAGAAGCGGAAGAAGAAGGTGATCTTACCCAAGGGTTTCGATCCGAGCAACCCGGGCGCTGCGCCGGATCCCGAGCGGTGGCTTCCGCTTCGCGAGCGTTCGACGTGGAAGGGTAAGCGGAAGAAGGTGAACATCCGCGGCGCGCAGGGTGCGTCGAGCGCCAAGGCCATCGACCAGCTGGGGAAGACGGAGTTCTCGGGCGGTACAGACGCGAAGAAGGAGGCTGAGGCGATCAAGGAGAAGGTGTTGAGCGTGGCTGGCGGCGGTAAGGGCAAGAAGAAAAAGGGGAGGCGATGAAGCTAGACTTGCAATCAAAACGTATCCATGCGTGTTCTATCCACAATCGCGCGCCCCGGAGTGTCGAAGTTCGATCGCGATGTTCGCCGTATCCACCGTATCCCACCGCGTGGCCACCGTCCCGACCGTCGCCAAGGCGTCCAGGGCTTCCAAGTCCCGCGCGCCCGTCGCGACGACCAGGGCGGCCGCGCGCGAGGATAGCGACGTGGCCGCGAGGGTGATGTTCACCGGCAGGCGATCGTTCGCCGCGGCGACGCTCGCCGCCGCGGTCGCCGCGGTCGCCGCCACGCCCGACGCGGCGTTCGCGTTCGGCAGCGGTATCCCCGGCTACGACATCAACCAGAAGGCGAGGGACGCGCAGCGCGATATGATCAAGCGCGAGCAAACAGAGCAGCGCGAGCTCGCCAGGAAAGAGAAGGAGCGTCGGCGGCTCCTACGGGAGCAGGAGGAGGCGGAGGCGTGCGCGGCGGACCCTTCGGCGTGTCCGACACCCGCGGAGAACTGAGCGGGCGGAAAGTCGGTCGGTGGGCGCCATGATGTATCACTAGTCTAATACGCTTGTAACGAAGAGCATCGCCTCCGTTCCTCACCCACATCGACTGAAGGGAGTAACTTTTATCCGTCGCGAGCATCCGAGACTGCGACTAATCTTACGACTCTGCGCGCGACGTGAATGAAAATGGCGGCTTCGATTACACGAACGTTTCACATACACTAGGTCCCGTCCACTCGGCCTCGTCGCCGCCCCCGTTTCAGTCGTAACACCCCCGACACTGAACCATCAACTCCTTCACTTGCCAGCCTCGAAGTTCTCCACCGCGGGGACGTCGTCGCCACCCGCCTGGTACGCCTGCGCAATCTTCTTGAGGTGCGCGAGGTTGTCGGGCCCGAGCTGGTTGATGATGCCGGGGAGCATATCCTGGAGCTTCTTGGTCTGGGACGGGCCGGACACGACGTAGGTGTTGGCGGCGATGGACGCCTGCACCTTGGGGTTGGTGAAGTGGACCACGTCGTCGTCTTTGAAGATGTTCACCTCCTCGATGCCGGGGATGACGTTGACGCCCAGGCGCTTGAGGGTGTTCGTGAGGCGCTTGTCGTCGGTGGAGGTGGTCTTGTGCAGAGCCTTCTTCTTCCTGTGAGGGTTAAACGAAACGAGGGGGGTGATGGTCAGCGGACGTCTCTCGTTGGTGTCACGCCGATCTATCAATTTTCTCAGACTGACTCGCAGTGACACCGGGCGGCGGCACCGAGTTTTGCGAGGGAGGGAGGACCCCGTGGAGCGCGCGCGGCGGACGGACGCGACGCGATTACACACGACGAGCCCCTCGTTCCCACGACGTCACATCGTCGGGGAGATACTCGAGGGGTCGAAGCGTCCGATCGCGGCCGCGTCGGTGCGCCGCGCGCGCGTTTCCGTCGCGTCGAATCTATCCATCCCTCGACCTAGAACCCAGACGGGCGAGTTTTCTCACCTGCGCATGGTACCCTTGCCACCGGTGCGGACGGAGCCCGCGAGCTTCTTGAGCCTCTCGACGTCCATGTTGACTACCTGTTACGTGCGAAGGAGGGTGGGACTCGGTCAGCGTCCGTTCGGTGCGATTTCGTCGGTCGCGACGGCCCCGATGGCGCGTTCTCCGGCGACGGGCGTGCGCCCGTCCAACACGGTGACTGGGCTGCGATTTGATGATTTGTTCAGGGTTTTGGCGACGCGACGCACCTGAGAAACCTCTTTAGATCTAAGGTTGCGAGCTTCCCGTTGTCGGAAGACTCTGTGTTATGCCGGCACGACGTCGTGCGGCGTGAACGCGCGTTCGAAGAGGGAGACCGACGCCTTCCGCCGGGGCGTCCATATATCCGGCTTTACGTTTTCGCGAGTGTCCGACCGAGTTGGCCGGTCGGTCGTCACGCTTCCAACCAACTTTTCGAGGGCAACGCTTCAACGCACGCGACGGACGACTTAGACTGTGACGTGATTGATTACAAGGATGATCGATGGTAAGGGATGTGTGTGTGATGCGATCCCTCGTTGGGAAATCGCTCGCGTCGCGGGGTGGAGCCGTTAGGCGTCGATCGACGAATGCCGAAAAAGCCAAACAACCGCCAAACAACCTCCGTCGCGACTCGCGAGCTCATCCCCGGCGCGTGGGCGACTCTGTTCGCGTACGTCTTATCCGCGTCCGCGTCCGCGTCCACGCCCGCCGCCGCCGAACGAGCGACCCCCGCCCCTGCCGCCGCCACCGAACGGGGAGCGACCCCCGCGGCCGCCGCCGCCCCCAAAGCGACCGCCGCCGCGGCCGCCGCCCCTGCCGCCGCCTCGCCCGCCTCTGCCGCCTCTGCCGCCGCCCCTGCCGCCGCCGCCGCCCTTCTGCGGGAGGAAGCGCTCCATGGGAAGCAGCTTATCCGGCGAGATGTGGAACTTGTCGCCCTTGGAGTAGCTCGAAGCCACGACGCCCTCGGCCATCTTGATCGTGAACATGGACGCGTTGATGGGGCCGAAGATCTCTTCAACTTTGCCAACCTGGGTCTTGTTCTCCAGGAAGATCGGGCCGTTGAAGTAAGGAACCTTGGGGTTCGTGAGCTTGCACACGGCCTCACCCTCGCACGCGTGGATGAACTCGCCAACCTCTGTAGATTTCGGATGATCATGGGGTGGCGAGGTCAGCGGGGGGAGGTGATAATTTATTTTCAACCAGGGTTCGTCGGGCGCCCGCCGCTATTTGCGTGTGAAAACCCAATAATTGGTGGCGAGGGTATCGGGCTTTGGCCTCGGCGTGCGGGTCGCGGGTTCGAATGGACCCGTCGCGGACTGATGGAAACAACGCGTGGGGATGTGAACGCACCGGTGACGGTGTCGGGAGGGCCCTCATCGAAGCCGCCGCGGCCGCCTCGGCCGCCTCTGCCGCCGAAACCGCCCCTGCCACCGGGGGAGCGACCGCCGAATCCACGTCCTCCGCCTCTGCCCCCCATGGGCGGACGCATCTTGCGTGTTTAAAGCGAGACCTTCACTCGGAGACGAGCGCGGGTTGAACGAAGTCCGGTGTGGGAGGACTCCGAGGGTGTGCGACGCGGCGACGGTTAGACGCGCGCGCGTTTGCCAATGCTCCGACAACAGGCGAGAAAAAAGGTTCCACGATGGACTTGAGACTCAACAACGCTATTAGACCCTGGTTCTTGAGTTGCAAAACCTGTAATGTGCACTCTGAGTCTCTTTGCCCATACGAATTGGCGCCGCCGGCGTTTGGGCGAGGTTGAAATCCAAAGCAGTCTGTGTGATGATGAGGTTGCCCCGAGGAGGCCGGCCGCCTTCGCGCACAAACGGACCCGCGTCGGAGGCTTCGCACCCCACGCCAAAGGTCACGCGCAACCCGGTTCGAGGGTTCAGGCGAGACACCCTCGCTGTTTCGAGACACGCCGGCGTCTGCGTCGTCGCAAAAGGCCCGTCCACTCACACGGCGGCCTGAAGTAGGAAGGAAAAACACACATCGGCCGACATGGTGCGTGCCCTCGCTGAACCCCGATTGGACGGACGCGCGGGAAACTCGGCGTCGACGGCGCGGCGCGTTTCTCAACGTGATCGCGCGGATCCGCGACGCCCGACGCCGAGTCCCCCGCCGCCGTCTCCCGCGCGCGCGCACTTCAAAACCCGAATCTTGAGGGCGTAGGGCTAAACACCCGACGCACGAGCCAGATCACCGCCGCGATCACCCACCCTGACCTTCGCCTCGCCCAAAATTACCACCAATCCAGGATTCGTCGAGTAAGGAGAGCCGCATGTACGAGGCGAAGTTCCCCGAGGTGGACCAAGTCGTCATGGTCCAGGTCAAGTCCATCGCGGAGATGGGCGCGTACGTCCAACTGCTGGAATACAACAACATCGAAGGGATGATCTTACTCTCCGAACTGACCCGCCGACGCATCAGGTCCGTGTCCAAGCTCATCAAAGTTGGCCGCATCGAACCAGTGATGGTCCTCCGCGTGGACAAGGAGAAGGGATACATCGACCTCTCCAAGCGCCGCGTCTCCCCAGAAGACGTCGCCGCGTGCGAAGAGAAGTACAACAAGTCCAAGATGGTCCACTCCATCGTGCGCCACACCGCGGAGACCACACCCGCGACGCTCGGTGACCTCTACGAGCACATGGCCTGGCCCCTGGCCGCCAAGTACGGCCACTGTTTCGAGGCGTTCAAGCACATGGTCGGCGACCCCGACAAAGTGTTGGACGAGCTGAAGAAGCCCGACGGGACCCCCGCGGTTGACGCCACGGTCAAGAACGCTCTGGTGAAGGACATTCGCCGGCGCATGACCCCGCAGCCGCTTAAGATCCGCGCCGACGTGGAGCTGACGTGCTTCGCGTACGACGGGGTGCTGCACATCAAGGAGGCGATGCGCGCGGCGGAGGCGGTGTCCACGGAGGAGTGCAAGGTTAAGATTTCCCTCGTCGCGTCGCCGCTCTACGTCGTATCGGCGCAGACTTTGGACAAGGACTTCGGCGTGAAGCTGGTGGATCAGGCGGTGGAGGCGTGCGCGGCGGCGATCGCGAAGCGCGACGGGAAGATCGTCGTCAAGGAGGCTGCGCGCGCGGTGTCCGAGCGCGACGACCGTCTCCTCGCGGAGAAGATGGAGAAGCTGCAGAAGGCGAGGGAGGAAAACTCGGATTCGGACTCGGAGGACGAGACCATGGGCGACGTGGACATCGAGAAGCAGACCGGACTCACCGTCTGATCGTCTTGATGTTCATCCGCATCGTGAGAGAGTTATTACATCGACGAACAGTTCTCGAAGGCGTTCTCGACGGCTGTCTTTAAAACAAAACCCACCCACCCACCCGCGGGGGCTGATCGCGACTAGGGCTGATTCGCCTCACCTCACGACTGACTAGCGCGCTCCTCACTTGGCGTTCTTCTCGGCGCTGAGGAACTTCTCCAGCTGCTGTTTGAGCTGCTTGTTGCTCTTCTGCATGAACCCAACCTCCTCCGCGTGCCTCTTCTCCTCCTCCTCCCGTCGCTCCGCCTCCCTCGTCTCGATGGAGTCGCACCGAGCCTTGAGCTCAGCCACCTGCCGCTCGAGATCCGTTTCCCGCCCCTCCAGGTGTTCGATCCGCGCCTCCGCGTCGCTCTTCCCTTGCTCCCCGCCCAACGCTTTACGCATGCCGAACGCGACGGACGACTCGTACAGGGTCTGGTACGCGGCGATGGACATGCGAGCCTCGTCCCTGACGCGAAGTAGGAGCAACCCGCGTTCGGCGCAGTTGATGGTCACCTGGCGGATGAGCTCGTCGAAGCACTGCGCGTAGAGCTCCTCGCGCACGGGGCAGATGCCCGTCTCCCTCGCCTGCCTCGCCTGCAGCTGGGCGTCGAGCTTCTCCTGGAGGTTGATGACGTCCAGGCGCGTGGCGGGCGTCGGGGAGACGTTCTGGACCCAGAGCGTGCCGTCGGCTTCGTGCGAGCGCGGGGGCAGGATGGAGTTGAGGATGTCCTCGGTCTGGGAGCCGCCCGTCTTGGCGCCCTCGATGGGTGCGAGCGTGCCCTTCTGTTGTTACGTCGGTGAGCGGAGGCGGAGGGAAATCGGTCAGCGTTCGAGACGCGGGGCGGTGACGCGCGGGTCGCGGGTGGCGATTCGGGGGTGGGCGAAATGAGCCAAATTTAGGCGACCTCCGCCCCTCGGCGCGGGTCCACGGGGCGACGCGAGACGCACCTTCATCGTTCCCATGCTCATGGTCGCGCGCTTGTCGTTCGTGGTGGTGATCTGCGGTCGGGGGATCGGGGTGACGCGTCAGCGATCGATCGCGTGGCGTGAAGGGGCGCGGGGACCGGAGGGCGGGGTGGCAATCCGGCATCTGCGAAGAGCGAGCGAGCGCAGGGAGTGGATTTGCCGCTTCGATGGGTGCACGCACCGACTGAGCCGCATCGTACTTCACGAGCGTGCTGACCGTGGGGATCATGACTTGATGCCTTCTTTAGTCGGTAAAGGAACGTCCGGTGTGCCGCGCGGGGCTCTGTGGGCGTCGAGGGAGCCGGCGCGCGTCGTCTCCGGGCGCGATTCCGCCACTCGAAAACAAAAAGTTGACGCCCGACTTGAGACGTGAGTGAAGTTTCGCTCAGACTGCCGCGAGACAGTGGTTAGACACGAGAGCTCTGGACGGTCGCCGGGGGGGCGCGCGATCTCACACGTGCACGCGCGCGGGTTCGGGCGGAACCAGCGGAAAGGACCGAGCGCGAGGCGAACGAGCCGACGCGACTCATACCGACCGGCGGCGGCGCGAGGTAGTGCCCGCGACTCGACCGGAGAGTACCGCCGCGGAGGGTGGTGTTCGACCAGCCTTGGAGGAAAGAAGCCCGTTGACGAGGGTGGAGACCGCGGGGCGTCGCGGGTGGTGGGACGGCATCCACACTCACAGCCATGGCGGGGCTTCTGAATAACCCGTACTCACAGCTGGACTCCCAGGTGCATTCATCACGCCCCACCACGTGCCTCAATGCGCCCAACCCACCGCGCCGTGGCCACCCGACCCTTCAACGTCTCACGTCGCACACGGCCGAGCAGTCATCTTTTCGCCAGCTCACGTGCGCCCCGGCCGACCCGCTGACCCGCCCCCCTCCGTCCCCGTTCACGACAGATCGAGCAGCTGCTGAGTGGAGTGATCATCCCGGAGGATGAGGTGAGGGAGATCTGCGAGAAGACGAAGGAGGTGCTGAGCAAGGAGGAGAACGTCGTGCCCGTACGCGCCCCGGTCACCGTGGTGCGTGCCCGAGAACCTAATCAATTCACACGCGCATTTCATTTCCCGTCCATCTGTCCTTTCAACCCCTGACATTCCGATCACCCACGCGTCATCTACGTCAACAGGTTGGAGACATCCACGGGCAGTTCGCGGACCTGGTGGAGCTGTTCCAGATTGGCGGCAGGGCACCGGAGACCAACTACCTCTTCCTAGGCGACTACGTCGATCGAGGGTACGACTCCGTGGAGACGGTTTGCACCGTGATCGCGATGAAGGCGCGATGGCCCGACCGCGTCACGCTTCTCCGCGGTAACCACGAGAGCCGGCAGATCACGCAGGTGTACGGCTTCTACGACGAGTGCCTGCGCAAGTACGGCAACGCGAACGTGTGGAAGTACATCACGGACATGTTCGACCATCTGCCCCTCGCGGCTGTCGTCGAGAATGAGATCTTCTGCCCGCACGGGGGCCTGAGTCCTTCGCTGGACACGCTGGAGCACATTCGGGAGCTCTCGCGGACGCAGGAGGTGCCGCACGAGGGACCGATGTGTGACTTGCTGTGGTCCGACCCTGACGACCGGTGCGGCTGGGGTATCTCGCCCAGGGGCGCGGGTTACACGTTTGGTCAGGACATCTCCGAGCAGTTCAACCACAGCAACGGGCTGAAGATGATCGCCAGGGCGCACCAGCTGGTGCAGGACGGTTACGAGTGGGCGCACGATCAGGCGGTGGTGACGGTGTTTAGCGCGCCGAACTACTGCTACAGGTGCGGGAACCAGGCGGCGATCATGGAGGTTGACGAGGGCATGAACAGGGATTTCCTCCAGTTCGATCAGTTTCGCAGGGCGGTCAACCCGGATGTGCGAAGGGCGCAGCACAAGCTCCCGGACTACTTCCTCTAACGCGACGGGCGGCGTGAAGGCTGACTTAGTGGGTGAGGTTAAGTGTCCCGGGAAACATTGAGTTGATATCAAAAAAGATTTAGATAACCCTGAACACTACGGACTCGGCATCACTTTTGAACGCTACATGAAGACCGATCACTCCGGGATTGGGCCGTTGACGCACCCTTCCGGTTCGTCCCCGAGCTCCTCTGGTGTCCGCACCACCCCGTCGGCTCCCATGACCGCGGTCGTGGGCGTCCATCCCTCGTTGTAGTTCTCGCACCCGAGGTCCCTCATCGCCGCGGACGCCACGTCGACGCACTCCCGCGGGTGGTTCTTCTTACTGAGCCGCAGCAGCGCCTCCGCGTCGGTGTTCAATAACACGAGCGGGACGTTCTCGGGGTTGCGGACCACCGCGTTGCGAAGGAACATGGCGCACTGGCGCTGCACGCCCGCGTGCGTCCTCGCCTTGGACATGGCGTCGACGACCGGCTCGAACACGCCCTCCGCGCCGCACCGCGCGGCGCCTTCCGGGTTCTTCAAGAGCAAGGCGGCGAGGCAACCCACGCACTGCTCTTGCACCGACCTGTACTTGGCGACGTCCACGTCGGCGCAGCTCGAATCCGACGCTCTCGCGCCGAAGACGTTGACGACGTGTACGAGCACGGCGAGCCCGCCGGCGTTGACGATACGCGACTTGTTGCTGTCGGACCCGGCGAGCTGGCGCAGGCACGCCGCGCACGCCTTGGCGAGCCTCGCGTCGCCGGCGGCGATGGCGTCGGTGGATAAAAGTTCGAGCGCCCGGGCGACGCCGCCGTGCTCCGCCGTCTCTTTACAGATGTCGTCGTTCACCGCGGTGTGCTTGAGCGCGGAGGCGAGGGAGGCGCACAGGTGCGCGTCCTCCTTGGCGTCCACGCGCTTGAGCGACGCGCACAGAGCGGACGCCGCGCCGGCTTTAGCGAAGGCTCTCGAGTGCGTAAACGCGCCGCTCGCCGGTTCCCTCGGATCGTCCCCGGTGGTCAACGCCTTGACCGCGGCGCACGCGGCCCGTAGGACCTCACCGTTTGATTCGGGCGTCTGGAACACGGCGACGAGGGGAACCTCCACGCCGGCTTTGATGAATGCACCCTTGGCCGCCTCGTTCTTGGTCGCCGCGGCGGCTACGACTTGGCACATGGACGCGACGGATGTTGGATGCGATTGAACGCATGCGGGCCAGTGCTCGGTGACGAACTTCATGGGATGGCGGAGTCCCACGAATGTGTCTCGCGCTTCGTCGCATCCCAGCACCGCCGCGAGCGTCGTCATCGCGTCGGTCACGACGTCGGTGGAGACGTCCGGGCCGGTCACCGTTTGTTCGCATCGTCGCCAGCACGCCTGCACGGCACCCGCGTTGACGCACGCGGATCCCCACCCCGGGACGGCGCCCTCGCCCGAGATGCACTCGCGCAGCTTCTTCGCGGTCTCGTCGATGTTCGCCGCGTTCGACTCCACCGCGGTGGCGTGTTCCTTCGCCGCCGACGCCGCCGGGTGCTCGCCCCTGCCGTCGGGCCCCGCGTAACTCTTGTCGATCTGGGAGATGTCCACGCCCTGGAGCTCGAACTCCTTCACCGCCTCCTCGACCGCCTCGTCGGGCTCCATCTCGAAGTCGTCGATGTTGCCCTGGACGCACTCGTCGAAGGTCTCCTGCGTGATGCGCCTCAGCATCTTCACCGCCATCTTGGTCGTCGCGGTGTGTGTTGAGGCTCTGCTTCGGTGGGAGATCCAAAATCAAGTGCCGGAAAACGAAGAGCTCGATCGAGTTGACCGTTGCTTGTTTTTCGCGTGTTTCGAATTTCGCAGGCAGAGGCGAACGGCCACGCGACCAATCAAATTCAAAAACTTCGCGGGTGCCTGACTCGTCGTTCACCGTCTATTCTGCCCGTATAACTTCGAAATTCGAAACACAGCTCGAAAAAACAGACAAGACCCCATTCGTCGACCCCGGCTCCGCACAATACACCGAGCAACGCTCACCGTACCACCACCAACACATACATAAACATGTCTGGCAAGGGCGCTAAGGGCCTCTCCGGTAAGGGCCTCTCCGGCAAGGGTGCCAAGGGCACCATGAAGGGCGGCGACAAGAAGAAGCCCACCTCCCGCTCCGTCAAGGCGGGCCTTCAGTTCCCCGTCGGACGCATCCACCGCTTCCTCAAGGTGCGACCCGAAACCGCCCCGTATCCGTCCCCGAACAAGCCCGATATCGCCGATACCCCGCTAATCGGATGCATCGACGGTGCTATCCATCGACGCGCGGGGGTTTTACCGCCGAGCATCGCGCGATGACGTCGCCGCGGCGTCGTTCACGACGCGGCCGGCGGTTCGGGAAAAAGATTAGTGTGCCCACCTCCAACAGCTACTTTTCGCGAACCGGACACTGACCTCCGTCCCGCCCTCGATCCCCGTTCCAACCAACAGAACCGCGCTGCCTCCGGCGGCCGCGTCGGCGCCACCGCCGCCGTCTACTCCGCTGCCATCCTTGGTGCGTACATCCCCCACGTGCAGCGCCTTTCCCCGGCCCGCTCGAAAATCGGGAAATTTGGAACTCGCCCGAGCGCCCGAGAAACCGAACCTCGACGCTGACCTCGAACCCCGCCCCATCCCAATCACGACAGA
>ENA-UOXV01007417-UOXV01007417.1-marine-metagenome-genome-assembly--contig:-NODE-7417-length-11111-cov-35.755517_pt1 | contig 11111 bp, 6 predicted proteins | sample MGYA00238165_ERZ766961 | MGnify/ENA primary metagenome ERZ766961 (study PRJEB28924, sample SAMN03173240) | marine metagenome | biome: Marine; feature: Water; material: Subsurface seawater | place: North... | reverse complement strand
GACCAACCAGACTCGGACTCCTCTGAAATTCGATCGTCTAATAAATGGTGAGGTAAATTTGCGGGTTGTTCTGAGCGCATACCGTACAGTCCGCCAAGGTCAAGAGGCCAAGTATTTTGTAAACCAGTTAATTCGCCCTTATCTCCAAGCAGGCGGATTTCATGCCTGATAAATGGATCATTGGGAGAAAGGTAGGGTTCTGCAAAGATTGAAAGGGGGGACAGAGACCCAACAAGTAATGTTACAAATAGACGCATATTGAAAGATCGTATGATGCAAAATGAAGAGAATCGAGCAACTGGAAAGGATTAGGCTCGCACCCTTTTTCGTAATCTCCTAATGCAGAAGCTATACTCCATGGAAGACGATCCATTATTTCGCAGAACCCGACAACACGCTGAGAAGCGATTGGTCTTTCATTCTGGACAGAGCGATTCAAGCAGACTGGAATTAATCAAGGAGTTTGTACGCCTCGAAAAAGAGATGCTCCACCGCTATCATTTAAAAGGAGATTCTGGGATTCGTCTAACCTGTGCCCGGGCGATTATTATCGATGTATTAATCCAAAATCTTTTCTCTTACGCCCTCCGGGTGGCCGAAGAAAGCCTCTTTAAAATAAAACCGATGTGCGTCCTTGCAACCGGCGGATATGGCCGAGGAGAACTAAGTCCGCACAGCGATATTGATCTGATGTTTCTCTATCCAAGAAGTTCAATGGGGAAATCCCTCGATCTTCTTAAGGAAACCATGACCAAGGAAATCCTCTATCCTTTGTGGGACACGGGCATGAAGGTTGGGCATGCGTCCCGGGAAATGAAAGAAGCCTTAGTTGAAGCCCAGCGTGACATTCGTAATAAAAATTCGATGCTGGACGCCCGCTTTATTTGTGGGGATCGCAAGGTTGCTAAGAAGTTTATCTCCAAGTTCATGAGTTATTGTCGAAAACGAAAACCAGGAGACTACCTCGATGAATTACTCGAGCATCAACAAGTAAGAAGAAAGGAAAAGGGAGATACCGTCTTTTTACAAGCCCCGGATATAAAAAACGGGATGGGCGGCTTACGTGATTACCAAGGCGTTTTATGGATGGCTAAGGTGAAATTTGAGGATGACGCTATAAAATCCCTGATCAAAAGGGGGTATTTAAACGAACATGAGGCAAAATCCTTTAAGGAAGCCTATTCCTTTTTACTTCGTGTACGCAACGAATTGCACTTTCGGAGCAAACGACCAGTGGATGTTTTGCACCTCGAAAAACAACCAGAAGTTGCCCTTGGTTTGGGCTACCTGGACGAGGACATCTTTCCAAGAGTAGAAAAATTTATGGGTGATTTCTATGCCCGGGTTACAACCATTCATCAACTAAGCAACCTGCTCGAACAACGCTTAGTAAGATCAAACAGTGGTAACACTGCATCCCTTAGTTTTCGATCTGTCCTACAGGCTTACCGCTCGTCTCCAAGCGAAAAGGTGGATGGTTTTGATCTGCATAATGGCGAACTTCATTCAGAAAATAAAAATATTTTTGATGAAGACCCGGAACGTCTGCTTCGTTTATTCCGACATTCCCAGCGCTTATCAGCCAAGCTTTCTCCAAGTTTACGCTCTCTGGTGCGTAATCGCTTATCTTTGATTGATGCCGAACTGATCAATTCTGCATCTGCGAATGTTACTTTCCGGTCAATTTTACAGGAGGTTGGAAATGTTGCTCCATCTCTTTTTGAAATGCATGACCTAGGGGTCCTTGGACGGTTCGTACCTGAATTTGGACGATTAACCTGTAAAGTACAGCACGATCTTTACCACCGTTTTACTGCAGATGTTCATGTTTTAAGATGTATTGAAATTCTCGATCAAGTCTTTCAGGGAACCAGACCGGGGAGCCAACCTTATTTGGATGCCTTGCGAAAAAATGAACTTCCTGGACTCCTTTACCTTATTCTATTTATCCATGATATGGGAAAAGATAAGGGCCCTAAAGGACATTGCGAACGCGGAGTGGAAATTGGCAAAACTCTGATGGACAGGCTAGGGATTCCACAAGAGATGCACGACCGTGTACTCTTTGTGGTTCGAAATCATTTAGAAATGGTACGCTTTGCGAACAAGTTCGATCTCGACGACCCAGAAGTCATCGACTCCTTTGCCTCCTTCGCAGAAGGCGAACAACGGTTGCGCTTTTTATATGTTCACACTTATTGCGACGCCAATGGAACTGCTCCTGATCTCTGGAATTCCCATAAGGAGGAACTACATACCCATTTATATTCCAATACCCTAAAAGTTCTGGATGGAAAGAGGGCCCGTAAAGATCCCAGTGAATTACGTGACTCCTTTAAAGACTTGGAAGTGGAAGGAGTATCCAAGGAGTCGATCCTCGAACATCTCGACCAAGTACCAGTACGTTATTTTTCCCATACTGGTAGGGAAGAAGTCGCCTTGCACATCTCAATGGTGGATCAATACGCGAAAAAAGGCCGAAAGCCTGAACTTCCAGTTGTAAGCTGGCGAAACGATCTTAGGCGTACCCTTACTGTGGTCGATGTGGTTATCACCGATCAACCCGGCTTATTTGAGAAAATAACCGGTGCCCTCGCAGTTGCGGGATTAAATATTTTAGGATCAAGAGCCGTTACCCGCAAAGACCAGTTGGCCATCGATGTATTTTATGTCGAAGGAGAATCCGGAGGGATTGTTGAAGACCCTGCCATACGAAGCTTTTTTGAGAGCACATTGGAAAGTTTCCTATCTGGAAAAGATTGTCCGGACGAAAAAATCTCCGCTCACCGCAAAAAGAAGGAAAAATCCAAGACCTTTTCCACAACCGATAAATTTGGGGCGACCATACCTCCAGAAGTTGATGTATACCGGGATATTTCTCTCGGACGTACCATCGTTGAAGTTCGGGCAGCCGACCGTATCGGCCTGCTTCATTTGTTATCCAAACATATTGCAGATGGCGGGTTTAGTATACTTTTTGCCCGTATCGCCACAGAGCAGGGTATTGCCACAGATGTATTTAATATTGAACCGATCGAAAAAGGAACCGTGCCATCACCAAGCGCATTCCTAGATCTTCGAGAAAACCTCGGCCAGGCTTTGCACGAAGGCAAGTACTACCACGAAGTTTAAAAGAGTTACTTGGAGCCAAGCTCTCAGATTATCCCGTATTTAAAGGCAGACTAATTCTAAACATCGTGCCTTGGGGCCCAGACTCAATTAATTCCAAATCGCCATCGTGAGCCCGCATAATTCGTTTGGAAATGGTAAGGCCGAGCCCAGTACCACCCGTTTTACCAGTAAGAAAAGATTCAAATATTCGTTCTCTTAAATCTTCGGGTATACCCGTGCCCTGATCCCTAAGATAAATATTTGCCCGTCCATCCTTTATTTCAGTATCGATAAACAGTTCTCCCCCGCTTGGCATCACCTCAATTGCATTGAGCATAAGGTTTAATAAAACCTGTTGGATTTGTCCCTTATCCACAAAGACCTCCTCAGTATTAAAGAGATTCCCCCATTGCAGAGAGACTTGGGACTGTTCCAACTTTAAACGGACTAAAACTGCAGCATCTTCCAAAATTTCCCGCACCCTGACATTTTTCCGAAAGGATTCCCGGCTTTTTCCAAATTCGAGAATACGCCCGGCAATTTGTTCCAGATGGTTTAACTTTTCACGAATGACCAAGAGGTCTTTTCCTTTATGTTCATCTTCCTGTTCCTCAAGTTTCAAGGAGTCAAAAAGTAAACGGACCACCATCAAGGGATTGCGAATTTCATGAGCAATCTCAGCGGCTAAGGTGCCCAATGTGGTTAGGCGTTCGCTCTTGCGCATACTTTCCTCGGAATCAAAGACACGACCGTATAGGCGGGCATTCTCGATCGCAATCGCCCCCAAATCGGCTAAGGCCCTGGCAATCATCTGTTCGTCATCATGAAACCGGTGCGGAGAATCGATGTAATGCACTAACAAGCCAATAGGAGCATCTTCAAAGATTACCGGGGTAACTAGCATGGAGGTAAGGTTTTCGGAACGGATTAAATCCATGAAGTGATGTTCCTCGGTGCGTAAAAGATCACGCGTCTGTACCTGCCGATGCCCCCGCAGAGCAGTACCAAGTAAACTGTCTCCAGGCTTTAAGGTTTCCTCATAATTCCTAAGGCCCTTTTCGTCGTGCAAACACTGCAAATGTAAAAGGTCCTGTTTTTCATCGTAGAGAAAGAAAGCAGACAACCGGCAACTTAAGAGGAGCAAACCTTCACGAGATATGGTGTGCAAAACTTCATCAAATTTACGGGTACCGGAAATATCCTGACTGAGCAAAACCAGACTTTGTAACTGGTCTGCCTTTTTGCGCAACTGTTGGATCATCCACATATTTTCCAATACCCGGCTTGCTTCATTTGCGATAAGGACGAGCAGGCGCAAATCTTCCTCATCAAAAGCTCCCACCTCGCAGGAATCTACATTAAGAGCACCCACGGTTCGTCCACCCTCGGTCAATGGAGCCGCCATTTCTGCTCTCACCCGTTCATCTAATTGAAAGTATTTCTCTTCCTGTTCAACATCCTGACACAATAGAGGTTCGCCATGTGCGGCCACCCACCCTGTTATCCCCACACCCACAGGGAGCTCGAAACCACGGGTCTTCTCGGGCAATCCACGTTGTACCTCAATGAATAAAGTATCAGAACTTGCATTGAGCAGGGAGATGGAAACAGAGTTTGCAGAAAATACCTGCATGACTTCATCCAAAATTTTCTCGAGCGCACGGACGGAATTCAGTCGTTTTCCTGACAGGGTACTAATTCGGTAAAGGGCATCAATTGCCCCACCCTCTTGCCGTTTACTAATGGTGTTTTCCTGCACGAATTTTAATTAGAATATTTCTTGAATTTATGCGAGGTAGGAAAGTTAATGAAGTTCTCCTATATTCAACACCTTAAAGAGGTTGGACCGCACAAAAAGCTCCAACCGGGAGATTGGACAACAAGGACTAACGCTTAGCCTGAAGAAAATGCTCCCAGGTTTTTTCAACCGGTTTTCCATAAAGAGAACTCACAAAAGGCCGACGAGCTGGCCGCTTCGGTTCTTTTAATAAGCGCATACCCGCCTCTCTCGGCAATCGATTGCTTTTCCGACTGTTACAACGGATACAGGAGGTAACCACATTTTCCCAGCTTGTTCCTCCCCCACGGTCTCTGGGCAATACATGATCCATATTTAACTCCTTGGGAGAAAAAGTTTTTCCACAATATTGGCAGCGAAAATCATCCCGTTCTAAAAGGTTTTGCCGATTAAACTTCATTTCCTGAAGTAGGATTCGGTCGTATCCTCGAAGCAGGAGTACACTGGGAACGATAACAGATTGATTCACCGTATGAATAATCCGTGCCCCTTTGACTGAATTTACATCCCGACAAAATTCAAACCAGGAAGAAGAACTGAATACCCGAAAGCTTTCGTCCTCAGCAAAAATAACCTGGGCATGATCTAAAGAGAGCAAACTGAATGCCCGTTCTATACCAACGACATTAACCGGTTGCCAAAGGCGGTTTAGTACAAGGGTTTGATAACCTGTGTCCATCCGTCGTTGAATATAACGGGCGAAGGACTGGGTACGTCAAAGATTTTTTTGCTCTTTTTATGTCTCAGTTGCTCAACAGTTGAGCAAACCATCAATAACTTCGGCCATCCTTATTTTCATAAAAGTTCAGAAATGCTTTATGGGCCACTCTGTAGCCACCAAGGGTCGGATAATTTCCGGTAAAATACCAGTCCCCGGGATGGTCAGGCAAAGCTTCGTGTAAATTCTCAACACTTTGGTAAAGAATTTCCACCTTGGTTACCTCCTTCAATGCTTCCGGGGCAACCAATTCAGCAACTTTTTGCGAAATTTGATCGACGGTAAAATTCTCGTATACCCGTTTCACATAATTGACCGGTTTGGACTGGGGAGTCTTAAGAGCTTCTCGGCATTGCTCAGCAACCTCTTTTAACAACCCTCGGTATCCATGGTCCTGAATTAAGGAAATTGCTGCCTGAAAAGCGATAAACTTTCCAAGTTCTGACATGTCTATTCCGTAACAGTCCGGAAAACGGATCTGCGGGGCGGTCGAAGCAATGACTAATTTGCGGGGCTTCGAACGACCCAAAATCTTAAGAATGCTCTTTTTTAGGGTGGTTCCACGTACAATAGAATCGTCTATGCAGACCAATGCATCTTGCTCTTCACGAACCACACCGTAAGTGATATCATAAACATGAGAGACCAATTGTGCCCGCCCAGATTCCTGGCTTATAAAAGTGCGAAGTTTTATATCCTTATTGGCAATTTTTTCTCCCTTTGGCCAATTATCCATGACCAAATCATCGATTAAAGAATCAGTAAGTTCTCCCGATTGCCTCGCATCAATCAACCGTTGTTTAACCTCAGCCCGCCGAACCAAACGCAATTGTTCCATAAATCCATAATACGCACTCTCTGCAGTATTGGGAACATAGCTAAATACACTCTTTGAAAAATCGTTCCCCACAGACTCAACGACTTGGGGAACAAGTAAGGCACCAAGGGTTTTTCTTTCTGCATATATATCAGGGTCATTTCCCCTGGAAAAATAGATCCGTTCAAATGAGCATCCCGAACTCTTTGCGGGCGGGTCACAAAATTTTTCACTTATCAATGAACCATCCGGTCGAACCACCAGAATTCCGCCCGGTTCGATTTCGGAAATTTCGTCCATTCCCTTGTTAAAGACTGTCATGAGGGGGGCTCTTTCTGAAGCCACTGCAAATACCTCGTCGTCTTCAAAGTAAAAACCCGGACGAATACCATCTGGGTCACGCATGGCAAAGCAATCACCAGTTCCAAGAATACCCGCCAAGGCGTACCCACCGTCCCATTTCTTCGAGGCTTGTTGAAAGACCTCCACGGGATTAATTCTTTCTGAAATCCAGCGAGTATGGTCCTCCCCGACCACACCTTCTTCCGAAGCTTGCCTGGCCAATTCATCGACTGCTGAGTCCAGGTAGTATCCGGACTCCTCAAGAATTGCCTGGGTATCGGTATCGAATACTGGGTGTTGTCCGCGTTCGACCAATCGATGGTTCAATTCCTCGACATTGGTAAGGTTAAAATTTCCCGCAATCATCAGGTTCTTGCTCGGCCAATTACTCTTACGAAAATAAGGGTGGCAAGTATTCGATCCATACTCACCCGAAGTACCATAGCGCAAATGCCCCAGAAGCACCTCACCTCCATAATCAAAGTTTTGCTTGATCGTTTCGGGGAATTCATAAAACGCCCGTCCCTTCTTGATCATTTTACCGAGGGCTTTGTGCTGAGCACCAAAGATTTTTGCCAGGGCTTTGGAACTGGTACTTCGTTCACGGAACATGAAGGACTCGCCCACCGGCATGTTTAATTTCATCGATCCAATCCCGGCTCCATCCTGTCCACGATTGTGCTGTTTTTCCATCAAAAGAAACAATTGATTAAAAGCCCAGAGAGGACTTCCATATTTCTCGTTAAAATAAGAAAGTGACTTCTTCAGGCGGATCATAGCGATCCCACAATGGTGTCCAATTTCGTCACTCATTTGTTGAAAATAAAATGGTTGGGGCTAGGCAATTTCCATGTGCTTAGGAATCGCGCTTTCCCATGCATTCTTCAAGCCGGAAACATCCGCATTGATTACGGAAGTTCCCGCAACCTCAACTTTCAACTGGGAGGAATCATCCGTTTTGCCCATTGCATGAGCGGATACTCCCAGGTTTTTGGCTGCCTGGATGACGGCATCACATTTCTCTGGCTTTACTGCGATAATTGCCCGGGCCTGGCTTTCTCCAAATAAAAGAGCATCCAACCGACCAGACGATCCAAGGTCGGGTAATGAAACTGAAGCTCCAATCCCATGGGCATCAAAAAGCATTTCCGCCAAGCAAACCAGCAATCCACCCTCGGATAAATCATGTGCCGCACAGATTCTTCCTTCCTCAATTTGTCCGATCAATAAATTCTGCAAATTCATTTCTGCATCTAAATCGACCTTCGGGCAGGTTCCCTCTTTTTTGTTAAAGGCAGATTGTAAGTAATAACTCCCGCCCAGTTCATCGGGCAATCCTCCTAAGAGAATAAGTTCAAGTCCGCTATCTTTTACCCCACTGCGAGTGACCCGGTCCGGATGATCAATCAATCCGACCATCGAAACAACCGGGGTTGGATCGATAGCGCCTTCACCATGTTCGTTGTACAAGCTTACATTTCCACCCACGACGGGAACATCAAAGTGAGCACAAGCATCAGCCAATCCTTTCACACATTCCTTAAGCATATGATAGGCTTCTGGTTTGTTGGGATTTCCAAAGTTTAAATTATCAGTAACTGCCAAAGCCCTTGCACCCGAGCAGGCTAAATTACGCATGCACTCTACAAAGGCTATCTGGGCACCTGTATAGGGGTCCAGGTAGCAGAATCGATTATTACAATCATTGGCGATGGCTAAGTATTTATTAATCCCAGCAATGCTAAGTTTTACCACTCCGGCATCGCTGCCTGGTTCCACGGTACATCCGGACATAACCATATGATCGTACTGTTTCCAAATCCATCGCTTGGAAGCAATGGTTGGATGCGTAAGTAAGCCAAGCAGGGCACCCTCTACCGCTTCCTGGCCGAGCTCGGGAATAGAATCCACTTTCCATTCCCGAGCCATGGCCAAATGAGCAGGCTCAGTTGCCGGTTGATCATAGATTGGAGCCTCATCGGTTAAGGATTTAGCCGGGAGGTCCGCCACCACCACACCCTTTTGGCGAACAACCATCCGATTTCCTTCCTTAACCTCTCCAATGTGGGCTGCATGCAAGTCCCACTTCTCAAACACTTCTTCGAGCTCACGTTCACGACCTTTTGCCACGATGACCAACATGCGCTCCTGGCTCTCAGATAGCATAATTTCGTAGGAATTCATTCCCGTTTCCCTTTGCGGGACCAGATCCAAATCAATTTCAATCCCAGAATCCCCACGGGATGCAGTCTCGCAAGTTGAACAAGTCAAGCCGGCGGCACCCATATCTTGGATACCCACTACAAGTCCTGGAATGGACATCATTTCCAAACAAGCTTCGAGGAGGAGTTTTTCCATAAAAGGATCCCCCTTTTGCACGGCTGGACGATCCTCGGCGCTTTCTTCGGTCAATTCACGGGAGGCAAAACTTGCCCCACCCAAACCATCACGCCCAGTTCCTGGACCCACATAATAAACAGGATTACCCACCCCGGTGGCCGCCCCCTTTTGAATTTCTTCATGCCGTAGAATCCCGGCACACAAGGCATTGACCAAGGGGTTTCCCTCGTAACAATCATCAAAATAAACATCTCCGCCCATATTGGGAATACCCAGGCAGTTTCCATAATGGGAAATTCCACTTACCACTCCCCTGAACAAACGCTTTACCTGGCTGGATTCTAATGACCCAAATCGTAAGGAATTCGTCAGCAGGACAGGGCGTGCACCCATGGTAAAAATATCCCGCACGATTCCACCCACACCAGTGGCAGCACCCTCAAAAGGTTCGATAGCACTTGGATGGTTATGGGATTCAATCTTAAAGGCAACGCCCCACCCTTCACCAACATCGATTACCCCGGCATTTTCATCTCCCGCTTTGACGAGCACCTGCCCAATCGCGTCTTTGTCCTTTTTTTCGGTGGGAAATAATTTGAGTAGCTTGCGCGTATTTTTGTAGGCACAATGCTCAGACCACATAACCGAAAAAATTCCCAGTTCTGTAAGGTTGGGCGTGCGACCAAGTATCCCAAGTATACGTTCGTACTCTTCGGGTAGGAGACCGTGTTGAGCGACCAACTCGGGGGTGATCTCAACATTTAAGCAAGGATCTGGGTTTGGAGGAAGGGGCGCGGCTGTGGTTTCCATGATTCAGGCGGAAAGTTGGACGGGGGATGATTGAAGGAGGGGTTGTAGAAAAGCACGTAAAACAGGCAGGCCATCAAGGCAAGGATGGTGACTTTCCACTGCCCGTTCTGGGTGAGGCATCATGCCATAAACATTGCCCGCCTGGTTTCGTATACCGGCAATGTCATTGATAGAACCATTGGGATTGGGTGCATAGCGTAAAAGAACCTGATTATTGGCTTCCAAATCAGTAAGCACCTCTGTATCCGCCCGGTAATTCCCTTCACCATGGGCAATAGGTAAAGTTAGTTGAGCAGCTAAGGCTTCGGTATTAAAGCGGTCGTTAGAATTTTCGACCTTGAGCGATTGATTTAAGCAACGAAACTCAATGCAATCATTTCGAACCAAAGCACCTGGCAACAATCCAGATTCGCAAAGAATTTGAAAACCATTACAGATGCCCAATACCTGTCCGCCCTGATCCGCAAAGCTCTGTAGGTCGGACATGATCGGAGAAAACCGAGCAATCGCTCCGCAGCGCAAATAATCCCCGAAGGAAAAACCACCTGGGACAATGACTGCCTCCACCCCCTCGGGTAAAGGATCCTTGTGCCAGACGCGACCAGCGGGCAGTCCGATAACATTTTGAACCGAGTGTTCGGCATCCCAATCGCAATTGGACCCCGGAAATTGAATAATAGCAACCTTCACGATATTTTTTCCTCCTTGGATGATTCTTCCTCAAAAATTTCTTCGACCACGGGATTGGTAAGCAGTCCAATTCCCTCGATCTCCACCGTAACCTCGTCCCCAGGAACAAGAAATCTTCGAGGGTCACGAGCTTCTCCCACTCCACTGGGAGTACCTGTTAGAATAAGCGTGCCTGGGAGCAAGGTAGTACTTCCGCTAAGAAAGGAAATTAAGGTGGGCACATTAAAAATCATATCTGAGGTGGAAGCTTCCTGCATCTTTTCCTCGTTTATATAAGTACGCAAAGTAAGGTTGGACGGATCGGGCAATTCATCAATCGTGACCAAGCATGGGCCGACCGGACAGAAGGTATCAAAACTCTTACCACGGCAAAACTGGCCACCCCCTTTTTCCTTTTGCCAATCCCGTGCACTCACATCATTCGCACAGACAAATCCAAGCACATAGGACATTGCTTCCTCCGGGGATACATTCTTGCAAGGGCG
>ENA-UOXV01007414-UOXV01007414.1-marine-metagenome-genome-assembly--contig:-NODE-7414-length-11114-cov-3.824668_pt1 | contig 11114 bp, 8 predicted proteins | sample MGYA00238165_ERZ766961 | MGnify/ENA primary metagenome ERZ766961 (study PRJEB28924, sample SAMN03173240) | marine metagenome | biome: Marine; feature: Water; material: Subsurface seawater | place: North... | reverse complement strand
CTTCTGATGGCCCTAGATACCTAGCGGTAAATGGTGATGAGGGTGAACCTGGTACATTCAAAGATCGTTTTTATTTGGAACGAACCCCGCATCTGTTTCTCGAGGGGATGTTGATTGCGGCATGGGCAGTTGAAGCTGAATCATGTTTTATATACATGCGTGATGAATACCCGGTAGTATTAGAAATACTTCGTACAGAAATAAAAAAGCTTGAGGATACTGGTATTGTGGCTAAGGGCTATATTGACTTACGCCGTGGCGCGGGTGCTTATATTTGTGGTGAAGAGAGCGCAATGATTGAGTCGATTGAAGGAAAACGGGGTTTGCCGCGGCACCGCCCACCCTATGTCGCTCAAGTTGGTATTTTTAATCGCCCTACCTTGGTACATAATATTGAAACTCTTTATTGGATAGCAAGAATTTGTCGAGAGGGACCTGAAATTCTATCATCAATTGAAAAAAATGGGCGACGTGGTTTACGGAGCTTTTCAGTGTCGGGACGTGTAGCTAGCCCTGGCGTGCATCTGTTGCCGTCAGGATCAACAATTGTTGACATTATTCAAGCAGCGGGTGGAATGTCAGACGGACACGTGTTCAAAGCTTACCAGCCTGGAGGTCCATCATCAGGAATTTTACCGGCTAAGCTTGATAATTTGCCTTTGGATTTTGACACGCTACAGCCACATGGCAGCTTTATTGGATCAGCTGCAGTAGTTGTCCTTTCGGATAAGGACAGAGTGCGGGATGCAGCTCTAAACATGCTGCGGTTCTTCGAAGACGAGAGCTGTGGACAATGTACTCCGTGTCGAACTGGGTGCAGTAAAGCAGTACAACTCATGCAAGAAAATAAGTGGGATCAGCCACTTCTTATTGACCTATGTGATGTGATGCAGGATTCATCTATCTGTGGATTAGGTCAGGCTGCACCAAATCCAATTCGTTTAACTATGAAACATTTCCAAAGTGAAATTAGCTAAGGTTCATTATGCTTGATTCAGTTCCACAAAAAACAGTGACATTCACGCTCAATGGTCAGGAGGTAGCTGTCACTGAAGGCACCAGCATTTGGGAGGCAGCTAAAGCTGAAGGGGAGCTTATTCCACATCTATGCCACAAGCCTGAGCCAGGGTATCGCTCCGATGGCAATTGTCGTGCATGTATGGTTGAAATTGAAGGTGAGAGAGTTCTGGCAGCTTCATGTATCCGAAATGTCGAGGAAGGCATGGTGGTAAGTACTAATACAGATAGAGCCAAAAAGTCCAGAGCTTTGATTGTAGAACTGCTCTCCGCCGATCAGCCAGCAAAAGCTCATGATTCTTCATCACATTTTAAGAATATGTTGGTGCTAAACAATATTGAAGAAAGCCGTTTTCCGAGCAAAGACCCATCGCATGTGCCGCTTTTAGACGATAGCCATGTGGCGATGCGTGTTAATCTTGATTCCTGCATTCACTGTAATTTGTGTGTTCGTGCCTGCCGTGAAGTGCAAGTTAATGACGTAATTGGTATGTCAGGACGGGGCCATGAAGCTCAAATTGTATTTGATATGGATGACCCGATGGGTAAGTCAACTTGTGTGGCTTGTGGCGAATGCGTACAGGCCTGTCCAACTGGAGCTTTGATGCCTGCAACAGTTATGGATGATTCACAGATCGGTGATAGTGCAGATTTTGATCGCGAGGTCCAATCAATTTGCCCCTATTGTGGAGTGGGATGCCAGCTGTCATACAAAATTAAAGATGATAAAATAAAGTATGTTGAAGGCGTAAATGGTCCCGCTAATGAAAATCGCTTGTGTGTAAAGGGGCGTTTTGGTTTTGATTATGTGCACCACCATCATCGCCTAACTACACCGCTAATCCGCCGTAACGATGCGCCATCTAAAGGTCTCAATGTTGATCCATCAAGCCCACTGACACATTTCCGTGAGGCTAGCTGGGAAGAGGCATTGGATGTAGCTGCAAATGGACTTGCTAAAAACAGAGAAATTGCAGGAACGCGCGTGGCTGGATTTGGTTCAGCAAAATGTTCAAATGAAGAGGCTTACTTATTTCAGAAATTAATTCGAGAGGGCTTTGCTCACAATAACGTTGATCACTGCACAAGGCTTTGTCATGCGTCCTCAGTAGCAGCATTGATGGAGAACGTCGGGTCAGCAGCAGTTACAGCAACATTCAATGAAATTAAAAATGCAGATGTGGCGATTGTGATTGGCGCTAATCCTACTGAGAACCATCCAGTAGCAGCGACGTATTTTAAGCAATTTGCCAAGCGGGGAGGCAAGTTGATTGTCATGGATCCGCGAGGACATGGTCTAAAAAGGCATGCAACTCATATGTTACAGTTTCGCCCAGGGTCAGACGTGGCGATGCTTAATGCAATAATGAACGTGATAGTTGAAGAACAGCTTTACGATCAACAATACATTGACGGATATACTGAAAACTGGGATGTCATGAAAGCGCATCTTAAAGATTTTAGTCCAGAAAAGATGTCAGAGTTTTGTGGGATTGATGCTTCAGTACTTCGTTCTGTAGCTCGTGATTTTGCAGGTGCAAAGTCCGCCATGATCTTCTGGGGTATGGGTGTATCGCAACACATTCATGGTACCGACAATTCACGATGCCTAATTTCTCTTTCGCTAATGTGTGGGCAGGTCGGTCGTCCAGGTACCGGGCTACATCCATTACGGGGACAAAATAATGTACAGGGAGCTTCAGACGCGGGCCTAATTCCAATGTTTCTTCCTGACTATCAAAGTGTTACCGATGATGGGGTTCGCTCAGCATTCAACGAAATTTGGCAATCAGACAAAATCTTGGGTGAGAAAGGCTTAACAGTCACTGAAATAATGGATGCTGTGCACGACGATGATATATCGGCAATGTATATTTTGGGTGAAAATCCAGCTATGTCAGATCCAGATGTGGAACATGCCCGTGATGCTTTGGCTAAACTGGACCACCTAGTTGTACAGGATGTCTTCCTTACCGAAACCGCGAATTATGCAGATGTCATTTTGCCAGCGTCCGCATGGGCTGAAAAAACTGGAACAGTTACCAACACAAATAGACAAGTCCAGATGGGCCGTCCAGCGATTGCGCCTCCAGGCCAAGCCAGAGAAGATTGGTGGATCACTGTGGAGCTCGCCAAACGATTAGGGCTCAATTGGTCGTACACCCACCCACGTGAAGTGTTTTCTGAAATGAAACGCTCTATGAAATCATTAGATAATATTACTTGGGAGCGTTTGGAGGCTGAAGATGTGGTTGCTTATCCCTCTTTAAACGAGACAGATCCGGGGCAGACAATTGTATTTGGTGAAGGCTTTCCTCGCGCGGATGGCAGAGCCCGCTTCACTCCAGCCAAAATTATTGCGCCAGCGGAAACGCCAGATGCAGAGTACCCCCTTATTTTAACGACAGGGCGCCAGCTTGAGCACTGGCATACTGGGTCAATGACACGACGTGCGCACGTGCTGGATACCGTCGAGCCGCAGGCAAATGCCTCGCTGAACCCGCGGACATTGAAAATACTTGGTATAGTCGCAGGGGAAATGATAACAGTAGAGACCCGTCGTGGATCAATTTCCATTATGGCACGAGCTGACAGGGCAATATCTGAAGATATGGTTTTTGTCCCATTTGCCTATGTTGAGGCTTCTGCTAATATCCTTACAAATCCACAAGTTGACCCCTATGGAAAAATACCAGAATTTAAATTTGCTGCATGTCGGATAGCCAAGGTTAACGAAGTGGCTGCAGAGTAAAAAAATCTAGCTATTGAAGTGCAATATTTTTAATTTGAATTAATTAGATTACTGGGAAAGGTGACTATGTCGAAACTGGTAGTGCCACACGGTGGCGAAAAGCTTAAGTCCTTGTTGGTTCCTGAAAATGAGCGTGCGGTTGAAATTGAAAGAGCCAAAGGTTTGAAACAGGTTCTTATGACGTCAAGGGAAACCTCAGATGTTTTGATGTTCGCAATGGCAGCCTACACACCATTAGATGGTTTTATGGGAGAGGCCGACTGGAGAGGCGTTTGCAGTGACATGAAAATGTCCAACGGGCTTTTTTGGCCGATACCCATTACCCTTTCCACGACTGAAGAAGTAGCAAACAATATTACCGACGGCGAAGAAATAGCTTTAGTAGACGCAGAAAGTAGCGAGATTATGGCTCTAATGCACGTCACTGACAAGTATGTCATAGACAAACAAATGGAGGGTCAGAACGTCTACGGAACCACGGACAGGGCTCATCCAGGTGTTGCCAAGGTGATGGAACAAAAAGATGTCAATCTTGGCGGTTCTGTGCGCGTACTTAGAGAAGGTTTATACAAACAACAATTTCCAGATCTTTATTTCAGTTGTGAAGAATCTCGAGCCATGTTTGATGCACGTAGTTGGTCTAAGGTTGCGGCTTTTCAAACTCGAAATCCTATGCATCGTTCCCATGAGCACCTTGCCAAGATAGCCATAGAAATTACAGATGGTGTTTTTATCCATCAGGTTCTTGGAAAGCTCAAAGCTGGTGATATCCCAGCAGAAACACGTACCAGGGCAATCCAGGCCATGATTGACAATTACTTTGTCGATGGCACAGTCATTCAAGGAGGTTATCCTATTGAAATGCGTTATGCGGGTCCACGTGAAGCCCTGTTACACGCACTTATTCGCCAGAACTTTGGCTGCTCGCATCTAATAGTAGGACGTGATCATGCCGGTGTTGGAGATTACTATGGTCCATTTGATGCCCACCACATATTTGACACTCTTTGGGATGGAGCTCTCAAAACCGAGGCGCTGAAAATAGATATTACATTCTATTGCAAGAAGTGCAATGGCATGGCCACTGCTAAGACTTGTCCACATGACAAGTCTGATCAAGTTCAAATTTCTGGAACCAGACAACGTGAAATGCTGGTTAACGGTGAAGAAATACCAGCAGAATTTAGTCGTCCTGAGGTGGTTAAAGTACTTCGTGAATTCTACGCTAACGAGGGTTCGTAAAGCTCAGAAAAGCCCATCTATAACCCCATCCTTGTTGAGTGAAATTGAGTTAGCCGCTGGGACGCTAGGTAGGCCGGGCATGGTCATAATCTCACCGCACACGACGACAACAAAACCAGCACCTGCTGATAGCCTGACTTCGCGTACAGGAAGAACGTGCCCTGAGGGTGCACCCTTAAGCTCTGGATCCGTCGAAAAACTGTACTGGGTTTTGGCCATGCAAACAGGTAAGTGGCCATATCCTGTATTCTGCAAGTCTTGGAATTGATCCCTCACTTTCTTATCGGCGATGACATCGTCGGCTCCGTATAATTTTGTCGCTACTGTTCTAACTTTATCCCACAAGGGTAACGAGTCATCATAAAGTGGGACAAACTGATTGCTGCATCCATCAGCCATCTTGGAAACGTAATCTGCCAACTGTTCTGTTCCTTTGGATCCATCTGCCCAATGGGTGCAATCTATAACTTCAACACCTAGTCCATCAACACCACTACGAATGGCGGCAACTTCTGCATCTGTATCGGAGGAGAAACGGTTGACCGCTACTACTACAGGTATGCCAAAAGATTTTACATTTTGAATGTGACGACGAAGGTTATCACAGCCCTCAGTAACAGCTTTTACATTCTCCGTACCTAGATCACCCTTTTGGACGCCTCCATGCATCTTTAATGCACGAATAGTGGCTACAATAACGCTGGCACTTGGACTAAGTCCTGCTAGGCGGCATTTAATATTGAAGAATTTTTCTGCTCCCAGATCCGCACCGAATCCTGCCTCAGTTACAACATAATCAGCTAGTTTTAATGCAGTCCGGGTGGCTATTACCGAGTTACATCCATGTGCGATGTTGGCAAAGGGCCCGCCGTGTATAAAGGCTGGATTATTTTCTAGTGTTTGCACTAAATTTGGCTGAAGTGCCTCTTTTAAAAGTACAGTCATGGGGCCATGGGCTTTTAGATCAGATGCGAGGATTTGTTTGCGTTTGCGCGTATAACCAACGACGATACGCCCTATGCGCTCTTCCAAATCGGAGAGATCTCTTGCTAAACAGAAGATGGCCATGATCTCTGAAGCTACAGTAATATCAAAGCCACTTTCTCGAGGAAATCCATTAGCAACACCACCTAGAGAAGTTATAATGCTACGCAAAGCGCGGTCATTCATATCGACAACCCTGCGCCATGTTACCCGGCGGGTATCAAATTCTAAATCGTTACCCCAGTATATATGGTTGTCAATTAGAGCAGATAGCAAGTTATGAGCCACGCTGATAGCATGGAAATCACCCGTGAAATGCAGGTTTATGTCTTCCATTGGAACTACTTGAGCATAACCACCACCGGCTGCGCCACCCTTCATACCAAAACATGGGCCAAGTGAAGGTTCGCGAACACAAATTGTTGCTTTCTTACCAATTTTGTTGAGAGCGTCACCTAGTCCAACTGTTGTAGTTGTTTTGCCTTCCCCAGCTGGGGTTGGTGTGATTGCGGTTACCAGAATCAACTTGCCATCGGGCTTGCCATCAAGGGATTTAATAAATTCGTCAGACAATTTTGCCTTCGTCGGACCAAAGTGATGTAGGTGCTCTGGCGAAATATCGAGTTTTTCACCAATTTCTCCAATAGGCTTCATTGTTGCTTTGCGTGCAATTTCTATATCGGACACTTTATTTATTCCCCGGTTTCGATGGTTAAATACAATTTATTAAATTTAGTTTTAAACTTCAGGAACCTCAAGGCCATGCTGCAAGCATGTGGCAGCGAGTGTGTTGCGGAGCAAACACGCAATAGTCATTGGGCCGACACCACCCGGCACTGGGGTTATAGCCCCTGCTACCAATGCTGCACTGGGAAAATCAACATCTCCGACAAGTCTTGTTTTGCCCTCGCCTATTTCTGGTGCGTCAATACGATTGATACCCACGTCAATTACCGTCGCTCCAGGCTTAATCCAGTCGCCAGGAACCATCTGTGGACGCCCAACAGCGGCAATGAGTATGTCGGCTTGACGACATTCATTAGCCAAGTCCTTTGTTCGCGAATGGGCGATAGTGACAGTGCAACTTTGTGACAATAGCAACTGTGCCATTGGTTTTCCAACAATGTTGGAGCGACCTAATACCAGTGCCTTCATACCTGATAGATCGCCTAGCTTATCTTTTAACATCATCAGGCAACCTAGGGGTGTGCAGGGCACAATAGCCGTAGCATCGCCGGTTCCGAGACGACCTACATTGATAAGGTGAAATCCATCAACGTCTTTATCTGGACTAATAGCTGCTAGTACAGTTGCTTCATTAATATGACTAGGAAGGGGCAACTGCACCAAAATGCCATTGACTTTTTTATCTGCGTTTAATTCATCAATTAGATTGAGCAGTTTGTCTTGAGTGACATCTTCCTCGAATCTACGTTCGAAGGAATTCATCCCAGCCTCGACTGTTTGCTTGCCTTTGTTACGCACATATACCTGGGATGCGGGGTCTTCACCAACTAATACAACAGCCAAACCAGGAGTAATATTGTGGTCTTTATTAATGCGGATGACCTCCGCTCCAATGCGTTCACGCAATCCTTCAGAAAAAGCTTTGCCATCAATAAGCATCGCATCACTCATAACTTTATACTCATCCCATTTTTAACAAAAAAATTCGAACATTCTTACAATTGGAATATTAATATTCTTTGTGAGTACACAGGTAAGTACCCACACGGTGCAAAATAACCTTGCAATTTTTGATGCTGGTGGCTCCTGATCAGCCCATATCACAGTGACAACAGGTAGCCTTCTATCAAAAGAATAATTTACTATCAATACATTGATCTGAAGTTTATCAATTATTTTCAGCCATAGTAATTTTCTAATTCTTATCCATGCTTTTGAATAACTTTCTATCAATATATCGTCGTAATTTAGTTGATTGTTCCAGGGACTCTTTCCAAGGTTTTTTTCCGAGCCATTGTATTTAACTGGTCGTATTAAGATTGTAAAAAGAATGCAATGAAAACAACAGGCCAGAAAAATATTTACAAATCAAACTTCTCTCAAGAAATACTTGCAGACTACTTTCCTTGATGAACGCTAGAAATTGTTGGAACGTTTTTACTTAAAGTTATGGTGTGCTAAAATCATTAGAGGCGTTTCTCAATATATTGCTGGTGATATTCTTCAGCCCTATAAAAAGTAGAAGTTGGTGTAATTTCAGTGACAATTGGGGTTGACCAAGAATCGCGTTTGGATTCCTTCGACTCTTCGGCACTAATTCTTTGTTCATTGTCATGAAAAAAGATAGCAGAGCGATATTGAGTTCCCATATCCAAGCCCTGTTGGTTTAAGGTCGTGGGGTTGTGACAGCCCCAGAATGCGTCGAGTAAATCCGAGTATGAAACTATAGCGGGGTCAAATGAAACCTCTACTACCTCTGCATGGCCGGTCTTGCCGCTACAAACATCCTCGTAGGTGGGATTTTCCAAATCACCACCTAAGTAACCCACAGCGGATGAATGAACACCATGGATTTTCCTAAAAGTTGCCTCGACCCCCCAAAAACAGCCTGCTGCAAAAGTTGCTTTTTTCATTTATGGCTCCTGATTAGAAAAAAACGATACTTAATTTCTAAATATGTAGTCATAGGGTCTGCCTTCGTCTACCTAAAATAATTTTAACGTAGATCAATGGCCTCTTGCCTTAAGTTATTATTCCAGCGATAACACAGGCGTATTATCAAATGGAGGTTATTTATGCCGGGCCAGAAAAAAATTCTTATTACGCGTAAGTTGCCTGACGCAGTAATTAACAGGGCGCAGGCATCCTATCAAGCAACACTCAATAATAATGATGAGCCCTACGGCGTAGATCAGATGATCGAGCTTGCTCAAGAAAAAGATGCCGTGTTGTGTACTCTCACAAATGACATGTCACGTAGCGTGATTGAGAGGTTGCCAAATAGTATTTGTGCTATTGCTACTTTTTCGGTTGGGTATGAGCATATTGACCTTGAGGCCGCGAAAGAACGAGGCATTATAGTAACCAACACTCCCGGTGTGTTGACCGAGGCAACGGCTGATGTCGCCCTGCTATTAATACTTGGCGCATCAAGACGGGCTCGTGAAGGTGCTGCAATGATTACAACGGACTGGAGCGGCTGGACACCAACTCAGTTGATGGGGCTCTCAATGCAAGCAAAGCGTCTTGGCATTTTAGGGATGGGTGACATTGGTCGAGCTTGTGCTTTGCGAGCACGGGCATTTGGTATGGAGATTCATTACCACAATCGAACCCGTTTAAGCCCGGAACTTGAGGAAGGGGCGACCTACCATGAGACACCTGAAGAACTACTGAAGGTTAGTGATTTTCTATCCCTGCATTGTCCCCTAGCCCCTGATACAAAGAATTTTTTGAATGAAAAGCGTATTTCTTTGCTGCCACCTAACCCTGTAGTGATAAATACTGCTCGTGGCCCGGTAATTGATGATGAAGCTTTGATAGCTGCCCTTAAATCAGGCCGTGTTGCAGCTGCTGGTCTTGATGTTTTCGACGGTGAACCAAAACTCAACCCTGGTTATCTGGATTGTAAAAATGCCTTTCTGTTGCCTCATTTAGGTAGCGCAACAATCGAGACCCGTAATGCCATGGGGTTCACGGCTTTGGATAATCTAGATGCTGTCTTTGCTGGAAAAGAGCCGCCCAACAAACTTGTTTAAATATAAGGTTTAAAGTAGCAGCAATTTGACATTTGAGCTTGGGCATTGTGATCGCAAAGTAAGTCGCGATTATGGTAAATCTGTTGCCTGATCGAGGAGGGAATAAAGAAGTCATTTTCTTTGGAATTCAAGTTCTTAAAAAGTACAAACAAAAAAAACCCAGAGAATTTCTCTCCGGGTTTTTATTTAGTTACAGTGAGGTTGATTTAACGGCGATCGCCAAACAGTCTTAAAAGCATAATGAACAAATTGATGAAATCTAGATAGAGCGTCAGCGCACCCATGATGACCTTTTTACTCATCACTTCAGCAATATCAGCTTCCATATACATAGATTTTATTTTCTGGGTGTCATAAGCTGTTAGGCCAACAAAAATTAAAACACCAACAACCGAAATTACAAAATGAAGCGCCGAAGAGGCCAGGAACATGTTGACCACACTTGCGATAATTATGCCAATCAAGCCCATCATCAGGAATGATCCCATACCGGTCAGATCACGTTTTGTAGTGTAGCCATATAGACTCATTCCAGCGAAAGTTCCGGCGGTAATGAAAAACACCCGGGTGATGGATGCACCCGTGTAAAGAAGGAAAATATTTGCAAGTGAAAGGCCCATAACTGCGGCAAATGCCCAGAATACGGCTTGTGCTGTTGATGCTTTCATTCTGTTGATGCCAAAAGATAAAGCCAGCACAAAAGCCAATGGGGAGAACATCACCAAATAAGCAAGTCCGGTTGGCTCTAAGTAACCTGACGGTCCTGCTGAATAGAGCGTATTGATTATGGCTGGGGTATTAGCACTAAAATAGGCAATTATGCCGGTTAGTGTAAGGGCAGAGGCCATGTAGTTGTATATACGCAACATGTATTCACGCAGTCCGGCATCTATTTCGATGTTTGCCTGTACCCCGGGATTTGCATGAGTTCGGAGTGTAAACCTGCTATTGAAATTGGACATTTAAAAACCTCTTTTTTAATAAGAAATCACATGCTTCTTAATATGGCAGAAAAACTCATAAAATCAAGGATAGCCGTATCCAATACGACAAACTCATTTGTTTCTAAGATGTGCGGAGGCCTTTTCTCCCAAGGCCTTCCAGGTGCCAACGTATCCGGCAGTAACAGTGAGAAATAAACAAACAAATACTGTTATTGCAACTACTTGAGGAAGGAAGACCCAGCTGATACGCATCAGGAAAACTATGACTGCCCAGGCAGTAAGGGTGCCAATGGCTGTAGCAATGATGCCTGTTGCCAACCCAAGAATGCTGTATTCGTAGGTATAGGCCTTGAGAAGGCGAGTACGTGTTGCTCCATGTACTTTGAAAATAACTGAGTCATAAATACGGCGGCGTTGTCCTCCTGCAATTATACCGGCTAGGACTAAGCC
>ENA-UOXV01007410-UOXV01007410.1-marine-metagenome-genome-assembly--contig:-NODE-7410-length-11119-cov-5.640094_pt1 | contig 11119 bp, 12 predicted proteins | sample MGYA00238165_ERZ766961 | MGnify/ENA primary metagenome ERZ766961 (study PRJEB28924, sample SAMN03173240) | marine metagenome | biome: Marine; feature: Water; material: Subsurface seawater | place: North... | reverse complement strand
CAGGTATTGCAATGGGATTGATTAAGGAAGGTGATCGGTTTGCTGTTCTTTCTGATATTCTTGGAGATGAAGATCATTTAGGCGATATGGATTTCAAAGTAGCGGGAACTGCTGAAGGTATAACTTCCCTTCAAATGGACATTAAGATTACCTCTATAACTGAAGAAATAATGGAAGTTGCTTTGCAACAAGCAAAAGAGGGAAGGCTTCATATCCTTACTGAGATGGAAAATGCAATAAATCAAGGGAGGGACGGTGTCTCTGATCACGCCCCAAGAGTTACGACACTCAATATAAATAAGGATAAAATTAGAGATATTATTGGCCCAGGCGGAAAAGTAATCAGGGAAATATGTGAAACTACTGGCGCCAAGATAGATATTGATGACGAAGGGGTCGTTAAAGTCGCTGCGATTGACAACGAGGCTGGGCAGGCAGCTATTGATTGGATAAGGTCGATCGTAGCAGAACCTGAGATAGGCGTGATCTACAACGGTAAGGTAGTCAAAACAGTTGATTTTGGAGCCTTTGTAAACTTTTTAGGCCCCCGTGACGGTTTAGTTCATATTAGTGAACTGTTACCGGGTCGCGTAAATAAAACAACAGACGTGGTCAAAGTTGATGATGATGTGAAAGTGAAAGTTATTGGTTTTGATGATCGAGGAAAAGTGAAGCTAAGTATGCGATTAGTTGACCAAGAAACTGGAGAGGACTTAGAAGAAAAGGAAGAGCAAGGATCCTGAGATAACTACTAGAAAATATTCAAGTGATTGGTGCTAAAATATGAGTAATATTTTAGCACCTTTCTTCACCCCTTTAGTGCCAGAAATAATAGGGCATAGGGGAGCCTGTAATTCAACACCCGAGAATACTATCGTATCTATCCTTAAAGCTGCTAAATTGGGAGCAAAATGGTTGGAACTGGATGTTCGTCTGTCGAGTGACAAAGTACCTGTGATCTTTCATGACGATACACTCGATAGGACAACCAATTCTTATGGGCTTGTCAATAAACTCACCCTCAAATCTCTAAAACAGTTAGATGCCGGAAGTTGGTATGATACCAGTTTTTCAGGAGAGCAAATACCAACACTTTTGGAAACTATAAACCAATGTCTCAAGTTGGGTTTAGGTATGAATTTAGAAATAAAACCCAATTTGGGTGAGGCACAGGAAACGGTTAGAGCGACAATATCTGTTATCCAAGAATTTAAACAAAAGCTCAAAAACAATATGTTGTTCTCAAGCTTTAATGTTTCTTGTCTACAAGAACTCCTTAATTTAGCACCCGAATGGCCAAGAGGCTTGTTATTAAATAATTTCAACTCTGACTGGCTGGATTGTGCGAGAAGTTTAAATTGTTATTCAGTGCACCCAAACTTTGAATGCATGAAAAATAGTACCGATATTAATGCTGTCACAAACTTGGGCTTATATATCATACCATATACAGTTAATGATCGATCAACCGCTATGCATTTATTGCACTTAGGGGCAAAATCCATCATTACCGACAACTTAGAGGCTCTAATACCGAATCAATGTAAACGATTTTAAAAGTTACCTACCTCTTGACTAATTAACTGTCTTATTCGGCCGGGGAATACCGATTGCCCTCATTCCACCATCCACATAATGTATTTCTCCAGTTATTCCGCTGGAAAGGTTACTAGCAAGGAATAATCCTGCGTGCCCTACTTCTTTAGGCTCAACGTTTCTAGCCAACGAAGAATTTTGTTCTGAATACCTATATACATACCGAGCATCAGCAATTGCAGAACCAGCTAGAGTTCTCATAGGACCTGGGGAAAGTGCATTAACCCGTATACCACGGCTGCCAAGGTCTGTAGCTAAATACCTAACACTGGCCTCTAAGGCCGCTTTCGCAATCCCCATGACATTATAATTCGGAATAGTTCTAACTGAACCTAAATAGCTAAGTGTAATTAGGCTTCCTCCAGCATCCATTAGCTTTGCTGCTCGTCGCGACACGTTAGTAAAAGAGAAGCATGAAATATCCATAGTATTTCTAAAATTTTCTCTTGTTGTATCCGCATAACGTCCCTTAAGTTCTGATTTATCTGAATACGCGATAGCGTGAACCACAAAGTCTAACTCACCCCATTTCTCTTTTATTGCAGAAAACACCTTATCTAGATCGTGATCGTTTGACACATCACAATTCAAGACGAAATTTGAACCAACTGACGAAGCAAGAGGCTTCACCCTTTTAGCAATAGAATCATTTTGGTACGTAAATGCTAATTCTCCACCTTCGGCCGCTATCGCAGAAGCTATACTCCAGGCGATCGAGCGTTCATTAGCAACCCCCATAATTAAACCGCGTCGACCACGCATTAACCCAGGCTTTGTGATGGTCTCAATCATACTTGAAATGTACTCCTAATCAGCGCCAGTACTTTCATAAGGTTTAACTATCCATCGCTCTAAATGCTAAAACAGAGTTTGTTCCCCCAAAACCAAAGCTATTTGAAAGCGCGAGGTTGATCTTTGTATTATCCTTTAATTCTCTAAGAATTGGCATTGATCCAGCTGCAGGATCCAATTTGTCTATATTGGCAGACGCCGCAAGAAAATTATTTTTCATCATTAAAAGGGTGTAAATAGATTCGTGTACTCCTGCTGCACCCTGCGAATGTCCTGTCAATGATTTTGTTGAGCTTATCAGAGGTATATAATTGTTTGACTGAAATACTTGTGATATCGCTTCGAGTTCTTTCGTATCTCCAATTGGAGTACTTGTTCCATGGGTATTAATATAATCAACGGGTTCTTCTATTCCGTTAAGTGCCATTCTCATGCATCGAACTGCTCCCTCACCTGATGGTTGCACCATATCAACCCCATCAGAAGTTGCTCCATACCCAACAAGTTCAGCATAAATTTTCGCGCCACGTGCTAGGGCATGTTCTAATTCCTCAAGAACTAAAACTCCTCCTCCACCAGCTATAACAAAGCCATCACGATCAGCATCATAGGCGCGCGAAGCTCTCTTCGGTGCATCATTGTACTTAGAAGAAAGAGCACCCATTGCATCAAAAAGAACTGAGAGTGTCCAATGCAATTCTTCACCACCACCTGCAAACATTATATTTTGTTTGCCAAGTTGAATAGTCTCAAAAGCGTTACCAATGCAATGTGAACTAGTTGAACAAGCGGAGCTGATAGAATAGCTCAATCCTTTAATTTTAAATGACGTAGATAAAGTTGCTGACGACGTACTCGACATAACTCGCGGCACCATATAAGGCCCAACCCTTTTGGGTCCTTTTTCCCTAGCCAGGTCAAAAGCAGCCATCATATTGGATGTTGACGGTCCTCCAGAGCCTATTATCAAGCCGGTTAAAGGATTGCTAATGTCCGATTCACCTAGGCCTGCATCCTGTATAGCCTGTTCCATTGCTATGTAGCAGTATGATGCACCATTCCCCATAAATCTCAGAACTTTTCTATCAATGTAATCACTAGGTTCTAATTTGATAGATCCATGAACGTGACTACGAAACCCCATATCGCGATACTCATCACTGAAAGTTATCCCAGATTTCCCTTGTTTTAGGGATTGGGTGACCTCTTGGGAATTATTTCCAATACTTGAAACGACACCAAGCCCAGTTACAACGACGCGCCGCATTAACCTAAACTCTCTGAAGCAGTGTTGGAAAATAATCCAACTCTGATGTCTTTAGCTTCAAAAACAGTTTCTCCATCACATAAAACTCGCCCATCTGCTATGCCCATACACAAACGGCGCATTATAACTCTTTTCAAATCCAATTGAAATTTCAACAACTTAGCAGAAGGTAATACTTGTCCTGTGAATTTTACCTCGCCGACAGAAATAGCTCTACCAGCCCCTGGCCCTCCAAGCCAACCAAGAGTGAAGCCAAGTAATTGCCATAGCCCATCCATCCCAAGACAGCCAGGCATTACTGGATCACCTTCAAAATGGCACTTAAAAAACCACAAGTCTGGTTTGATATCGAATTCTGCCTCAACAGCACCTTTGCCATTAGTGCCTCCATCGTCAGAAATGCGAGTGATCCGGTCAAACATTAGCATTGGCGGCATCGGCAATTGTGCATTACCTGGACCAAATAATTTCCCTTTTGCACATTGGATTAACTCTTCATAATTGAAACTAAATTTCCGATCAGAGGTCACGTTAAAACAATCCTTAGACATATTGGCACATTAAAAAATTTTTTTTATAATACTTGTTCTTAGAGGTTACGCCAATATCTTATGCACTCTCAACGGTCAAATAGTGTATGATACTGTTTTTTTATGCTAAATTTTGATATGACAGCACAGATCACTTATAGTTCTGCATTTTATAGGGCGTTAATTTACAATTCTACAATAAGTCGTTATTTAGCTATCCCAATAGGCTTGTGAGAGATGCTCATGGAACCACAAAATAATATTGCAAAACTTTTTGGTGAAGTCGGACTAAGGCAAACCAAACAACGAACCCACCTGGCAAAAATACTATTTCAATCTAGCAATAGGCATTTTACCGCAGAGCAATTGCATAAAGAAACACAAGTACGTGGTCATACTATTTCTCTCGCCACAATTTATAATACACTCCATCAATTTCGTACCGTAGGGCTGTTGCGGCAAGTCATCGTTGAACCTGGTAAAGTCTATTTTGATACAAACACAGAACCGCACCATCACTTTTATATTGAAGGCGAAGGACAACTGCTTGACGTGAAGAGCACTGAAATTGAGATCTCTGCACTACCTCCGATACCAAGAGACTGTGATATTCACGAAATGGACGTTATTATACGTCTTCGTAAAAAATCGCGTCTATCTTGATCTATCATGATTTTATTGTCTTTTGGTTTTAGAATCATTCTAAATAGCTTGACTTTTGATTAACCCCTAACCATATTCCTAGGTGAAAAAGGGATCCAATTCGAATAGAGAATTCGATTTGGTAAATGGGTCATCAAGATTGGATTTAGACTATGACAGAATTGAAGAATTCAAAAACGGAAGAAAATTTGAAAGCAGCGTTTGCTGGTGAGTCGCAAGCGAATAGGCGTTATTTATATTTTGCTCAGAAAGCAGATATCGAGGGTTATAACGATGTAGCAACAGTTTTTAGATCAACTGCAGAAGGCGAAACTGGTCACGCCCATGGACATTTGGAGTTTCTAGAAGAGACCGGAGATCCGGCCACAGGAGAGCCCATCGGACCAACTGGAGATAATTTAAAAGCTGCAATTGCTGGAGAGACGCACGAGTACACCGATATGTATCCCGGAATGGCAAAAACGGCTAGAGATGAGGGTTTTGACGAAATAGCCGATTGGTTCGAAACCTTAGCCAAAGCAGAAAAAAGCCACGCTGGACGTTTTCAAAAAGCTTTCGATTCCATGGATTGAATAGAATAATCCAAAAAACAATATCACATTAGTAACGTTAATGTGCTGGTGCAATGTGTATCACCATCAGCACATTAGGTATTTTAAGGACAGTGCCTAGTGTTGGTTTTTTATCAAAACTCCACAACTGTTAGACTTTCTGATGGGGACTTACTTTGAAAGAAGGCAGTTTAGATGCACCTGTGCGTCATGCGATTCCATGGCAAGGGGAAGAATTTTATGACTTAGAAAAATTAGATGAGGAACTTCGTCGGGTTTTTGATGTTTGTCACGGATGCCGTCGATGTTTTAATCTGTGCGATAGTTTTCCAAAGTTATTCGATCTAATCGATGACTCTAAGTCTGGAGAATTAGATTCGGTATCAAGTGAAGACTTTAAGCCAGTCGTAAATGCCTGCACGCTTTGCGATATGTGCTACATGACTAAGTGCCCCTATGTCCCGCCGCATGAATTTAATCTAGATTTTCCACATCTAATGCTCAGATATAGGGCAATACAATTTAAAAACGGGGACATACCATTCGTTAATAAGGAACTTACTAAGACAGACCGGAACGGAAAAAATTTTGGTAAGATAGCCTCAATAGTAAACTGGGGCTCTAACCGAAAAAATCTCATTTCGCGAAAAATATTGGAAACAACCTGTGATGTTCACAGAGATGCTTCTCTGCCTGAATTCCAAAAAGAAACATTCGTGAAAAAACAGAAAAACGCTCCACCGTCGATCAACACCCAAGCGCCTGCCTATGGTAGAAAAGCTGTCATATATGCCACGTGTTTTGTGAATTACAACAACCCATCGATTGGTTTTGCAGCACAGGGAGTGCTTAATCTTAACGGAGTAACCACAGAAGTCGTTTATCCTTCTTGCTGTGGTATGCCACAACTAGAGCAAGGTAATATCCAAGAAGTTGCTCGTTCCGCCGAAAAAGTAGCTAAAGAGCTTCGAAGCTGGGTTAATGACGGTAATGACATAATAGCGCTTACCCCATCGTGCGCACTAATGCTTAAGTTCGAATGGCCATTAATCCTTCCGGAGAACGAAGATGTAAGGGCACTATCAGGCGCTACTTTTGACATCGACGAATATATTGTAGCAATCGCAAAAAAAGAAGGTCTTGCAGGTGGGCTTAAAAGTTTAGACGGTGGGGTTACATTACACCACGCGTGTCACAGTCGCGCTCAAAATTTTGGGCAAAAATCAGTAGATATGCTAAAATATATCCCTGATTTGGACCTAACCGTAATCGAGAGATGTTCCGGCCATGGCGGATCATGGGGAATGATGAAAGAAAATTTTCCTTCCGCTCTGAAGGTTGGGAAACCAGCTGCACGCCAAGCTAAAAAGGCGTCATCCGCTTATGTTGCGTCAGGGTGTCCATTAGCCGCCGACCACATCCTGCAAGGCATGGAAATGATTGACGGGGTTAAACCAAAAGTCGAAAAAGCAACCCACCCCATAGAGCTCATAGCAAAAGCGTATGGGATTTAAAATGATTCAACCAAAGGGATCAAAGATGAGGGCATCCAAAATAGTTAATGAAACTGACATTCTGGATATGGAAACTTTTGGGGAACTCCGAAAGAAAAAACGATCTGAAATGACGATGACAAAGCGAAATCGCCGAGTTCCTGTCGGTCCAGACGCTACTTTTATGTTTGAAAATTATGATACTATGTGGTGGCAAATCCACGAAATGCTCTTTATTGAGAAAGGTGGTCAAGAGCAGATTAAGGATGAACTTTCTGCGTATAACCCTCTTATTCCCCAAGGAAACGAGTTAGTCGCAACGTTAATGTTTGAAATTGATGACCCCACACGCCGAAAAGTGCTTCTCATGAAACTAGGCGGCGTGGAGGAAGTATGCTGTTTAACGATAAATGGTGAAACTGTGATTGGAGATTCAGAATCAGATGTTGATAGAACAACTGCCGCAGGAAAAGCATCTTCCGTCCAGTTTATCCACTTTAATCTTTCTCCAGGCCAGGTCAATATGTTTAAAAAACCGAATACGAAGGTTAGTGTTGGGATCAACCACCCTGCGTATGGGCACACAGCTATAATTTCTGAAGAGGTTAGAGAGGTTCTTGCATACGATTTTGATTAAGGAACTACAACAAAACTCTTTACTTATGCTTAATCGCCTTCATTAGAATTAACACCCCATATTTTATTACTCTGTACCCAACCCGAGTAGGATGAAGCCTCTATAAAACACCATTCTTTAACACACTCCTCCAGGCTTGCTATTACGCCTGCCTCAAATCGTGCTACACCAGGAGCAGCGTTTTTTTTGTCTTTTCTAATAAGAGTGGTCTCCCCAAGAATGATAGCCCACCGACGACCCGAAAGCATACGTTGGTGAACCCATCCCTCTATACCCTCATGATCTTTTATTTTTCTCCACGTATCCGACTCGGCAATTATTTTAACGGGTAAATTCTTTCGTTGAAAAATCCACTTGATAGGGTAACGCCTTCCTGGACCAGCTCTAACATTAACTTTATTAGAACTGAGGGAAACAAAGCGTGGGACTTGCAGCCCAGTTTCTCTGCCAAGATCTGCTTTTCCGCAACTAGATTGAAAAATAACCACAGTTGTCAAAACAATAGAAAAAACGAGTAACTTCCTCTGAAACGTCAACTGCACACTTAATCCCATTCTTTAATCCCTGGGCTATCTAATGATATCGTCACAAATATTTTTAATAGTTGGGGTATCCCCACAAAGATCACAATTCACATTTCTTTTATAACTTATTTTTCTAAATATCATTTCCATAGCATCAAAGATCAGTAATTGACCCGACATTGACACTCCTAGACCCAAAAGTTCTTTTAATACTTCAGTCGCCTGGAGAGTTCCAATTACACCCGCAACTGCGCCCAATATACCAACATCCTCACAACCTAAACCTGAAACGTTACTAGGTGGAGATTTAAAAAGACAACGGTAGCAGGGTTCTTTTGCGTGACCCTTGACCCCTCCACGAAATGTAGTTAGCTGACCTTCGAACCTAAGCAAAGCACCGGATACAACTATTTTACCATTCAGATATGCCGCATCATTTATCAAATAACGAGTAGAAAAATTATCCGTACCATCTACGATTACATCATAATCATTAAATAACTCAGCTGCATTTTCTGATGATAACCGCATTCGATATGGGTTGATATTAATCGTAGGATTAATTCTTAATAATGTCCCCTCCGCAGAAGACACTTTAGAAGCACCTACCTTATCAGTCGCATGAATAATTTGCCGTTGTAAATTAGATAACTCTACATCGTCATCATCTATGATACCAATAGTACCAACACCCGCAGCAGCTAGATACATTGAAACGGGTGAACCAAGTCCCCCCGCCCCAACGCACAGCACTTTTGATCTCAAAAGCGTTTCTTGTCCTTCATCGCCTACCTCATCTAAGATCAAATGACGAGCATAGCGCTCAAACTGCTTATCAGTCAGCTCCATTCTCAGATGCTCCTATATTCACTATCGACTTGGAGCCTGTAGAACCATATCCATCAGTACCTCGGTTTGTTTCTGATAGCGTTTCCACCTCCATTAGCCGCACTTGTATAAATTTACTTATAATCATTTGAGCGATTCGATCCCCTCTTTCAATCATAAAAGGTTCATGACCATGATTTATAAGTAAAACCGATACTTCTCCTCGATAGTCTGGGTCTACTGTTCCGGGTGCGTTTAAAACTGTAACCCCACTTTTTAAGGCGAGCCCTGACCTAGGACGTATTTGGGCCTCGAATCCTGACGATAGTTCCAAAGCAAAACCAGTTGGGATTAGGGCTCGATCTCCTGGGCCAATTATTTTTTTCTTTTTTATTGCTGCAGATAAATCTAACCCTGCACTACCTTCTGTTTGATATCGGGGTAAAGGTAATCCTGCTCCATGAGGTAAGCGTTTTATATAAATACACATTATTAAGATCGATCACTTTTTTATTTCGGCAATAATTCTCTCAGCCAGTCGCATAGCAACATTCTCCTTTAGCATTGACGGCCATTCCTCGGATCCATAATTCGTTATGAAGTGAACTAAGTTACTTTCTCCGCCAAATATCCCCGTAGATGTACTAACATCATTTGCCAATATCCAGTCGCAACCTTTATTTTTTCGTTTACGCATAGCATTTTCTAACAAATTTTCAGTTTCGGCAGCAAAACCAATTACCAGATTTGGTCTATTAGAACCTAACTGCGATAAAGTTTTTAAAATATCTGGATTTTCGTTTAGTTCCAAAGAAACCGTCGTACTATTATTTTGTTTTTTTATCTTTTCTGGAGAGTTATTAGTTACTCGCCAATCTGCCACTGCGGCAGCACAAATAGCTATATCAGCCGGTAAAGAATCCAAGCAGGCTTGCATCATATCTATAGCTGTTTCTATTTTTATAACATTAACACCAGGCGGGTCTGCTAGATCAGTTGGGCCCGTTACTAGTGTGGTCTTAGCTCCCAACCGGGACAAAACAGACGCTATAGCATAACCCTGCTTACCAGAAGACCGATTGCTGATAAACCGAACTGGATCAATTGGTTCTAAAGTTGGTCCCGCAGTCACTAATACCGTGCTACCGAGTAATGCTCTGTTAGTAGATAAATGGTTAACAAGTTGTTCAACTATTTTAGGCGGTTCCAACATCCGGCCAGCACCGAATTCCCCACAAGCCATTTCGCCTTCAGTAGGCCCTAAAACCGTTACTCCTCGTTTAATTAAAGTAACTATATTTTCTTGAGTTGCAGGGTGCTCCCACATTCTAACATTCATAGATGGAGCAATCAACACAGGTTTATCTGTAGCCAACAAAACAGTCGACGCAAGGTCATCAGCAATCCCTGCTCGCATTTTGGCTAATAAGTTAGCAGTTGCCGGCGCCACTAGAATTAAGTCCGCGTTCCTGGACAATTGTATATGCCCCATTTCTGATTCATCAGTCAAAGAAAATAAGTCGGTGTAAACTTTATCTTCTGTGATCGCTTGCAAACTTAACTGGCTTACAAAATTTGAACCTGACGCTGTTAAAACAACCCTAACCTCAGATCCATGAGCCTTTATTAAACGCACAAGTTCCAGCCCTTTGAAAGCGGCAATTCCACCTGTGACAATGAGAAGTATGCGCTTACCTTCAAGCGTAGCCATGTCCTAATCCAAAAATTAGTTAGCACTTATAATAAGACCATAACATAGTTAAATTAAACGCATCAATAAATGTATATTATTAGGAGAAATATGCTGTCCTATAAATCAATAAACTACTATCACCCAGGTTGGTGGTTACAACTTATTATTTTTTCCTTTGGGATTCATAATGGTTTTTTATCCCCTCGGACAGAATCAAGTGACCGTTAACGTTTAAGTTTTCCAAAAAAACAACTCGCGAGAAGTAGTGATTGCATTACACGGCTTTAATGATCATTTTGCAGCGTTTAAAGATATAGGCCGTAGCCTTTCTGACCAAGATTTCTTTTTTACGCATAAGATCAAATAGGGTTTGGCAACACCATGGGAAAAGGTATCTGGCCTGGAGGTACAATATTAATACAAGACCTAAAAGAAATTACGTCTCCTATAAAAAATATATCCCAATTTACCCTTACATGCATTAGAAGAAAGCATGGGAGCGGATATTATTCTTACAAGCATGTTCACCGAAAACAATCTAAGTT
>ENA-UOXV01007404-UOXV01007404.1-marine-metagenome-genome-assembly--contig:-NODE-7404-length-11126-cov-5.312709_pt1 | contig 11126 bp, 6 predicted proteins | sample MGYA00238165_ERZ766961 | MGnify/ENA primary metagenome ERZ766961 (study PRJEB28924, sample SAMN03173240) | marine metagenome | biome: Marine; feature: Water; material: Subsurface seawater | place: North... | reverse complement strand
AATGGATACTGTGTAAAACGAGTAGTTGACTTTTGGATTCTGATTTTCCCTCAAGTTGATAGAATTCCAAAACCGGAGACATGATGGCACAGTAGGTCACCCTTCCAAGTCGGAAAGCCAGGGAAGCGCGCGGATGCGAAGCAATGCATCCCTTGGACACTGTCACTCATTTGCAGCAGCCGTAATGCGAGTCTGTGGGGTGTCATCGCTCGCCCCCCAGGTTCGCCGAGTCTCACTACTGAGCATGTCTGTCCTGGCAGATACGGGGCGATCAAGCCGGAGCCTGTACCCGTTGTGGTGACACGAAGGAGAGGTGGTCTTGCCGAGGGATTCATTACCAGTCGCGTGGTGACGGCTGTCGGTTTGACGGCGCTGGCCCTCTGCGTGGGGTACCTGGTGGCTTGGGATCCTTCGTCTGGCACAGTGCCGGCCATGGCGGAGATTAACAACAAGCTGTCCGCGAACCAGGCAGTCTTGAAAGACGAGACCAAATATGAGGGGCGTAAGGTGCAGATTGATTTCTACATGGAGTCCATGTGCCCTGGGTGTAGATACTTTGGGACAGGTGACCTCGTCAACCTCTTGAACGGGCTCACAGATTACGTCAACCTGCGCGCCATCCCGTACGGAAATGCAGGCGTGAACAAAACTACGGGAGAGCTTGCATGCCAGCACGGTCCGGAGGAGTGTGCAGGAAATAGGATCGAGCTCTGCATGATGAAGCAGTATCCTGACTGGAAAATGTGGTTTCCGGCGTTCAAGTGCATTGAGAAGAGCGACGATGCGCCAGCCAACGCCACGGCGAAGTGTCTTCCAGCGCATGGTATGGACCTTGATGCAGTGCTTGCGTGCGCGGACGGACCAGAAGGCGATTCGCTGCACCGCGCGGCAGGGAACGAGACAGACGCACTGTCGCCCCCTCACTCATTCACGCCCTGGCTGGTGGTCGACGGCACGGCCATGAACTCGTCCGAGCTGCTTGATGACCTGGTAAATCAGGTCTGCATGCGGCTACCAGAGAATGTAGAAGCGGGGATCAGGTTTTGCCATCCACGTTTCAAACAGAACACCGGGGGCATGCAGCTGGCGGGGGGGAGGAGCCTACTGTGTTACCCCTCGAAGTAAAGGAGACAAGTGAAGGAAGCGTGACGCACGTGCGCGGGGTCAAGAATCATTTGCTATGCCAAGCCAAGCAGCCTCTTAGGGTACCTGGTCTATGGTACCGTTTCACTGACACACGCAGAGAATTGCAGAAGCCTCAGGGCATTGCATCCCTTACCGCGTCGTCTCTGGTAGGTTCAGCTCCCCGACCTTCCGGTCCTTCTTTTCCCTTGACATCATCTTCATCTTCTCTTCCGTCTCCTGCACCCTCCCCCGCCGTGTCATCGTCCAATTCATCATCTCTGCCGTCGGGATGTCCCTCTGCCCTCTTGTCTCGCAGCCGGTCCGTCTTCGCCCACTCGATTGAAGGCAATGGCACCGCCAAGGGCTGGGCAGCCACAAACTCCACCTCCAGGCGGCCGGAGGGGGGCGATTGCCAAGCGTGATGAGGAGGCGCAGCTGAACAGACGCATTCTTCCTCCCCCTCTCCGCCTTCAGCACCACCCATACCCCTCTGCTCCCCGTCAGCGTCCCCTTCATGCCCGCTTTCAGGCCACGCGCTTGAAGCCCCCTGGAGCACAGCCTCCCCTGCTGTTGACATCGGCAAGACCTCTGTCGAGGTAGCAGAGGGGTACCGCGCTTGAGTCACGGTGGTATCATGGAGTCCATTGATTGCCGCTTCAGGAGAGCTCGAATGAAGCTCCCCGCTGGACGCCCTGGCCCCGCACGAGTCACGCGGGGGGCGAATGAGACCCGACGCAGATTCAGCGGCACAAGGGCGAATAAGCACACACTGCTGGATCGGCGAACGACACATGGGACACGGCTGACGACCCAGGATAACGCGCCGCGCACAGTCAAAGCAGCAGCAGCCGTGCCCGCACTCGAGGAGAACCGTCTCGCGCTCCTGCTCCCAGCACACGATGCAAAGTTGCGGACCATCTTCTTCAGCCGTTTGACCCTCCCGCTTATCAACCACGCGCACATATCCAGCCTCACCCTCTTCTTCGCCAGGAAGAGGCGTCGCGTCTACCAACACAGCGATCTCATCCTCCCGCGCACGACGATAGTGGTCATCCCCAATCTTTATCAGCAGCTTGGGCTTCACACCGTGCATCACAGCGTGCAGCTGCGCTTGTCGATCCTCCTCTGTCTCCACCGCGCCCTGCCGCTCAGCCTGAGCGTGCTGATGCAGGACTTGCTGCTGGTGCTGTTGTGCAACGCGTCGAAGCGCAGATTGCCCAAAGAGTGTGACGTATGCTTCGAGGCAGGCAAGGAAGCCAAGAAGCCTCTGCAGATGAGCATCAAATTGGGGAACCTCTGACTGTCTGTCAAGGTACTGTGAGAGGCGGAGCAGACACAGAAATGAGAATATCGCGATGTAGACGCTTGAAATCCAGGTGAATGCGAGCAAAGAGGGCTGCGCCACGTAGAGATTACGGTTCAAACGCGATGGGTCTTGGATGATGTTTGAGAGCATGCAGGTCATGAAGCCGGTAAGAGCCACTGCAACGATTATAATGATGCCGACAGCAATCCAAATGGGCCAAAAGACACCTATCCACATCCAATGAAGTGCATTATCGAGCTTCATGGCGATAAAGAGCGACATAAGAAGCTGAAATTCGACGAAGGCACTTTGCTTCTTGAAGTCGCGAGTGCACATGTCGTCATCGAGTTCTCGCACGCGAGTATGCAGTATCACGACAACAACCACGAATTGGCACCAGATAGGTGCTACAACCGCTCGATACGGTAACTCAGTGACGCCTCCCAGGTTCAAGTTGAGAAGGCTGAGGAAAAGAATGCGAAGCCCAGTATTGATGCAAGTTTTGGTTGCCACGATGCGCGCATACTCTGCTGAAATATTGGCGGCTGAGCGTTCATGCGTCTGATTCAGAATCAGAAGAGACGGAATTGCAGAAGTAAACTGCTGGACTGCGAATGGAAATCGTATCGTCAGCACGACGGCGAAAGCGAGGGGCATGGTATCAAGGGCTGGGAGTGGCGCTGGGTCCGGTGGGGCGGTCACCCCAGAGGGGGATGATTATGAGCCAGTTGGGGTATAAGATCGCATCGTCATGGAATTTGGAATTGAGACGTAACGAAAGGAGAGCAGAGAAGATAATCAGGTATGGGCCACGAAGAGTCATGCAGCAGAGCGGTGTCAACCGCTGCGAAGCTTGAGCCAGCTCTGCAAGATGCAAGATCTTAGCGTTTGCGCACAGGCCACAGGATACGACGAAATTTCTTTTTGCAGCCTATGCAACCACTTGTGGTCGCCTACCAGCTTCCGGCTAAGGTAGAAGAGTGCTTGGTTTACCTCCGAATACGTGATGCAGGGCCCTGTTGATCTGACTCGTAGGCCACCAGAGCTCGCGAGGTGGCGATTCGGGCGCAGCGCTACCCTCTTCTATCACCCCAGGACTTGTAACGGTAGCACTAATCTCCCCGGTCGCACCCATCCTCCCTTCCTGGTCTGCTTGTGAAACAGCTGCAGACATCTCAAGGCAACCTGGGTATTCCCGCTTCAACGAGGCAGTCCCGTGACTGCCCCAGTGAATGAGATCAAAGACCGGTCTGATCTGTCGCCACCACTCGAGAACCGACTGCTCAGGACTCAGGCCTCAGGTTTCAGTCAAAAGGAACTGACATCGCAGCATGGGCACATGCACCTCCAAAGCCAGTGGCTAAACGACCAGCCCAGTGATACAGCTGTAGAAGGCGAGCGGTCAAAATAATGAAAATGGTTTCAGAATTTCAGAATTTCAATGAATGTGAAAAGAACAGAGGGCATTCAGCCAAGGTGGACCCTCAACCTCTGAGTTATCGAGCATGCAGAAGAGGAGTGAGGCTCCAGTCTTATTTGGTGAGGGTGCTCGTCTTCAGCTGCACCTGTATATTTTCCGCTTGTAATTTAAGGAAAGGGGCTGGAGCCCTCCATGGCACCGAGCCTCCTTGGAGCGCATCCATGATGTTGCAACACCAGGAAAATGAAGCTCGGGTGGACCGTATCAAGAGCTGGGAGGAGGAACAGTACAGGATCAAGATCCTCGTTCGGTTAGAGGATGATCCATCTGGCTTCTTGTCTTTTCACGAAGAGCATCGACAGATCGGAGCACTGAGCGGGCTGCGCCTCGTCGCCGGTGCAGATTTGTCGCTTGCAAAGGTCTCGCGACCCAGCCTGTGAATACTGACCTGAAACTCATGCCCCCGCGCTTGACATCTTCTCCGCTGAACTCAATTAGGAGAGCGACGAATTGGGCGCAGCGACGATAGTTGTCTGCGAGTTTCCATCACTCAAGGTCGTTTACGAGGCTTCCGAGCATGTCCGTGTCACGGAGCCGTATGAAGCAGGCTTCTTGGCCTTCAGAGAGTCGCCATGCATTCTCGCATTGCTTGCCAAGCTGCACCGGTCGTGCCCGCACCTCTACCCGCAGGTCCTGCTTGTGGACGGCAACGGCATCCTGCACCCGCGACGCTGTGGAATCGCATCGACCGTCGGCGTGCTTGCTGACCTTCCCACTATCGGTGTGGCAAAGAACCTTATGGAAATTGAGGGACTCAAACGCAAGGTCGTGGCTACAGCCGCGCGAGCCGCGCTGCATCGCCGCGGGGATCATGTTCCTCTCCTGTCACGGGAAAACGGCGAACTTCTGGGCGCCGCGCTGAAGACGACTGATGCCTCCCCCAGGCGCCGTCCTGCACATTCCTTATAGGCGGGTCCGGACTTGAGACGCTAGTGATGTTAGGCTGTGATGCTTTCACGGACGAAGTTGTCAACCCGATTAACTCGTGTCCGAAGGTGCAGGCCCATATTCGTCAGCGTCGGGCACCGCATCTCTCTCCCGACAGCCCTGGAGCTGGTCACAGCCTGCGCCACTCAGGTTCCGCCTGAGTGTTTTACCAGGCTGCTCAATTGCTGAGATCGGGGAAACTGGCCCCCAACACCGACCGGCCCTCGTGTGCTAACCCCGGCGGCCGCGAGCGCAGGCCCGTGTCCCCGAGCCAATCAGGCAGGCTGACCTCCGTTCCCGCGAGATGATTGATCCACGTGGGCGCTGCCTCCTGCCTGCTCGCAGCCCGAGCCCCCTACGTGAAACGTCAGACGGCAATAGCATGAAGTCTCCGGGCTGGACTGCGGCGACCTGGGAGGGGCAGGCGCCAGGCGGCGACTGATGACGCGCGGCGCGGGGGCGGGGGCGGTACGGTGATGTCACTGCGCGAGGAGATTGGGCATCTGGAGACGCGGTGGCCCAATCAGCTGGGAAGATGCGGGAGGGGAACGCGAGCCTGTGAGCGTCGACTCAATCAGCGTGGAAGCATCGGACAAACGCTCTGTATGAAGTGGCTGTATTTTAATCCGTGTTGCCTAAGTTTCCGAGCCGGCATGTGCCCCCGCGGTGGCGCCCCACCTGCCGTGTGCGTTGATGGTTGTTGACAGCGCACTATTCGCCACTGGTGCCACTCCCACCCGCTTCATTGAGCATCATCATCGCCCAACGTTCGATTTTCCATGAGATCCTTCAGCCGCTGGTGCTGCCGCAAGATAGCACGCCGCCCGTCCAGCACCTCATTCGCCGTGCGGAGGCGCGCCGCGAGAGAAGGCGACTGCAGCAGCGCCAGCGCCTGCTGATCCGAGAGCGGCTCTCCATCCCGCGACACGTCCCAGAGCCCCGGGATGCCGCGACGCAGCACCTGCATCATCGCCCACGAGAACCGCTCCATTCGCTCCCTTCCGCCCCACTCACCCCAGCTTGCCTCCCCACTCGGCCCTGCCGCTGGCGCCTGCCCTGCTGCAGGGATGCCCGCGGGCTCGGGTGGCGCGTCCGCCGGAGTCGGCCCCGGCGCCGGCGCCGGCGCGAGGGCGCGCATTTTGCCGAGGGGGTGCTGTTTGCCGTCCATACCCATGAGGAGCGGGAGCCACGAGCGCTTGTCAAACACCTCAGCGGCGAGCCACGCGATGTCTTGCAGCGCCTCCCAGCCCGCGAGCTCGAGCGCGGCGAGCCCCGCGTGCTCCGTTGGCGGGACGGGCGCGTCGCGGAGAAACTCGACGATGGCGATCTTGGTCGGTGCCCACCGTGTGATCTCGAGGACGCGGAAGGGCCGCGTGCCCGTCGTCTCGAGGATGTAGCGCCCGTCGTCGAGCTCCAGCAGGTCGTCGAGCCGCGCCTCGCACCCCACCTGCCAGCCCACCCGACCACGGCCGCGCCAGCCCGCGTGCGTCAGGTTGCAGTGCGCCGTGCACGTTCCCGTGCCCGGGAGGGGTGAGGAGTGGAGGCGGCAGGGGGTGGGCGGGCCGGGCAGGCGGGCGCGCCACCCGGGCAAACGAGCGGTTCTGGTTGGGCGACTCCGGGTCGTTGTCGAGGAAGACGACGCCGAAGCGGCGTGTGTCCACGCTGCTCCCCAGCACACGCACAGCGTCGAACATCGCCTTGGTGTGCACCTTGTGCGGCCAAATTTGCAGCGGGAAGTCCACGCCCGGGATCAGAACCTTAGATATCTGGAAGAGGTGGATCTCGCCCACCTCGCGCTCGCCGTCGCCACACGCCCGTTGCCACTCTGCGCCCCGCTTGGACAACGGCGGTGGACCCACCCAAGTTCCTGCCCCTAATGGTAGTGCTGGGGGTTTCTGCACATCTGTTGAGACAATCCCGCTGGCCTCGGCCACCGACTCGCCCTCTTCGCCGCGCGCAACACAGAATTCGATTCCCTGTCGAGGCCGGCCCCTTGCGTTAGCCCAGTCTTCCATGCCTATCGTGCGCGAGCAGCTTGCATGCACAAAAGAAACAAACTGCATTCTTAACCGTCGGAGATGAATTCAAGTTCAGAGCAACGGGAGCGTCATCGCGCGAAACACTTTCGGGCCAGGGCAAGCTGCACGCGCCAAAAGCGAATACTAGCTCTCCTGTCGAGGTTCGCAAGCTCTGAACCTTGTGACTAAACGGATCGATATAGCTTTCGAGCATCGTACACCGCGACAGCGTATCTACGCGAAGCCGCGGGGCAGCCCGGATTTGGAACCCTGGCTTTCTCCTGTGGGCGGTCGGCGCGAGGATTGAGGGAAAGAAAGCGTGCACGGTTGCTGCCGTCGCAATCATAATTAACAATGCTGCACGATTTCTGCATGAGATTGCTCCCATTGTGAACGGGCTCCGCGAAGCAGATCCCACTGCACAACAGCAAGGCTCCTTGAGGATCTGCCCCGGCTTCGACGGGTCGCAACGTGTTGCAGCACGAGGCGGGCCGTTCAAGACATTGAGTAATAAAATTCGGTGCAGAAAAGTTGCCAATTTCACTTTTGAGGATCGGTGCATTTCGCAACGGACTATCACACCTACCTCCGGAGCAAGTGGCGAGCCTGCGGGAACGGCGCGGGGCGGCGTGCAGGGACCTAGCGCGGCTGCACAATGGTAGCCGAGGAGGTCCTCCCTCGGAGCATGTCGCGTCTTTCAACAGCAGGGCGTTCTGCTGCGACAGCCAGCCGTGATGGGGGCGACGATGAGGCGCTGCACTCCCCACGCGTCGTCGAGTTCGCGGTGCACCTTGGGATCGACCTCAACGAAGAGACAGACAAGACGCTCGTCTGGATCGCCAAACAAGCTGTTAATGAGGCGCTTCCTGAAGGGTGGTCGCAGGTCCTCCCCGTGCCCGCTAGCTTGCCCGGGCCAGCTGTGTCCGCGCGCCAGTGCCCGAGCATGCGCCCAAGGTCACTACTGGCCATGGCGTGGGGCGCGCGGCGCGGTGTTGACCGGGCGCCCTTGCGGTCTATGCCATACACGTTACCCTTGGGTTTGCGTGTGTCAGCGAGGGGTTGACGTGGTGGCGGGTTGGCAGCACGAGGACGACGACGGCTTCCTGTACTTCTACGACTCGATCATGGACGTTTCGTCGTGGGAGCACCCTCTGGAGCCGTTTTGGAAACATCGGTTGGAGCAGGAACGGCGGGCGATCGTACGCGAGGCGGAGATAGAGGAGATGCGCCAGGGCGTCGCGGCGCAAGCAGCAGGCGACAAAGGCGAGCGGATGGCGCGTGAGCTCAAGGGCAAGTTCATCAAGGCAGACATTGTGGCCCTGGAGCACGAAATACACGCGCTGCGCGAGCAGGTGGAGGTGGTGAACACGGGTATCGATGCGGAGCGCGGTAAGGACACAGTCGAGGCCATCAACCGCAAGTACCAGCTGCAGCGGCAGGGGGAGCGCCTCAAGGGCGAGCTCAAGGAGCTCGGCAAGCGCATGAAGCAGATGCTGCAGGCGCTGCACGACGTGCTCAACAGGAACGCGGAGGGCGAGGACGACATAGACGAGGGTGCGAGCGGGATGGGTGGCGACGCGGCGCGGGAGGACCCTGTGACGCCCGAGCAGGTGAAGGCGATGTGCGAGTACCTCGATGTCAATATGTTTCTCGAGCCGGACCTGATCCCCATCGCCAAGCGCGCGCTGGAGGCGCCGCTCCCGCCGGGGTGGGAGGAGCGCCAGGGACCCGATGGGGAGGTGGAGTACGTGGAGAAGGCGACCGGGGAGGTGCTGGAGCAGCACCCGTCCGATGAGGACTTCCAGCGGCTGGTAGCGCAGGAGCGCGAGCGCCTGCAAGGGCGCGGCATCGTTCTCTTCGCCGACCCGTGGGTCAAGTTCGTGGACCGCGAGGGCGTGCCCTACTACTTCAACTTCCGCACCGACGAGGTCGCTTTCGAGCGCCCCGTCGACGCGCCGACGCGCGCCGTCGTGCGCATCCAGGCGCGCGCGCGCGGGATGCTGGAGCGCGAGCGGCTGGAGCGCAGCGGGCACAAGCCACGGCGGTTGGACGCGCCGCGGGAGAGCGCAGCGAAGCAGCGGCTGCTCAAGGACCTGCATCAGCGCGCGATGGAGACGATGCTGGCGGCGGAGCGCGAGAAGGCGCTCGCGCACAAGCTGCAGGAGGACGAGCTCCGAACGCAGGAGGAGGTGCGGCGGCGCGCGGAGGCGCGCGCCGCGGAGGAACGCGTGCAGGAGGAGAAGGCGGCATTGCTCGCAGCGCTGCGAGCGCAGCAGGAGCGAGAGGCGGCGAGCGCGCTGCGGCTGCAGGCGGTGTTCAGAGGGCACATGGCGCGCGGGCGAGTCGAGCTTCCTTGGCAGACGCGCGCACGCCTCGTCTCGCGCCTCGCCGGCGCCTGGCGCGCGCACGCAGCACGCGGCCAGCTGCGCGCGCGCGCGCGCGAGCGCGCGCTCGCGGCGCGCGCGCGGCGGATGGTGGTGGCGGCGGGCGCGGTGCAGCGGGTGTACCGCGGGCACCTTGGAAGGGTCGACTTCCGCGTGGAGTGGGCGGAGCTAGGCCCGGTGAAGGAGCGGCTGGGCGCGGTGAACGTGCTCAAGGCGCAGCTGCTGCGCGCGCTGTACCGCGCCGCCTTCCGCGCGGCGCTGTGGGAGCTAGAGGAGCGGTCGCTGCGCGCGGCGCGCGGGGAGGATGAAGCAGGGGGGGGCAAGGCAGCGGAAGCGGGTTTTAGTGGGACGATGGAGATGTCGGGCGCGGGGGAGGTGCTTGTGCTGGACGAAGGGGAGGACGGAGAGGAGGTGGGGGCTCCCGCGGACGGGTCGCTGGACGAAGAGCAGCTGACGGCGCTGCTGGGCGGGGACGGGCGGTCCGCGCCGCCCACGGCGGATGGTGGCCCACAGACTGAGCGCCCCTTCACCGAGGCCAACAACCGACCGCGCGAGGAGGGGGCAGACGGCGCCGGGGCAGAGGCGGCTACGAGTGACGCGGAAGGCGGGACGGAGGAGGGCGTGGCTCAGGAGGCGCGGCCGCAGGACGAGGCGGAGGCGGAGGAGTTTGGGGTGGGGGGCGCGGAGGTGCCTCCGCCGCTGCCGGAAGAGGGCGTGATGGAGGCGCCGCTCGCAATGACGCTGGACCTCGACGCGGGGGCGTGGGACGAGGCGGTGGCGGACATGTTCCGCACCAAGCTCTGCGAGGCCGCGCCGGGGCTCGCGCTCGAGGACGTGGACATCGTGCGCGTCTCACCCGCGACGCTGCCCGGAGGCGGCGTGCAGGTGGAGCTGCTGCTCGCGGGCGCGGGCTGGGCGGACGCCGCGCGCGCTCTGGTGGCGGACGTGGGGCGCGGGGACGCGTCCCGGCTGGCCGTCTCGGTGCGCGCGGTGTCGTGCACCGCGGTCGTGCACGGCAAGGCGCTGGCCGCGTCCGCGCGGCGCCCCGACATCACGCCCATTGACGGGCTGCCCGCCATGGCGGACGACCCTTCCGCAGGCTCTCCGAACCGCGTTCGATTTTCCGAGGAAGAGGGCGGCGCGGAGTTGGCGGCTGAGGTGCTGCAGGCCAGCATTCCCAAGACACCGGGGGCACCGCTCGCCGCGGATGCCGAAGCTGAGACAGACCAGTTGGCGGCTGAGGTGCTGCAGGCCAGCATTCCCAAGACACCGGGGGCACCGCTCGCCGCGGATGCCGAAGCTGAGACAGACCCGATGGCCAAAACAGCGACGGAGCTGCAGGCCAGCATCCCCAAGACACCGGGGGCGCCGCTGGGAGAGCCCAGGGCGGAGTCTGGCGCGGGGTACGAGGTTAGCGAGATCACGCGCACAGTATCTGCGCTGCAGGCCATGATCCCCAAGACACCGGGGCCCCCGCCACGCGAGGAGGAGGCGATGGTGGCGGCGCTGCAAGCGTCGCTTCCGCGGTCCCCAGACCACTCTGGGCCGCACACGCCCGGCGGCTCATCCGCCACGAGCTCGGCGCGTGGCGCGATCCGCGCGGCGGTCGACGCCTTCCTTGCTCAGAGCCTCGACGTTGAGCTGCGCGCTCTCGCCGGGAGCGACTACTCGGCGTCGCTGCGCGGGTCGCTCCCGGGCTCCGCGCGCGGCTCCGGCTCCGCCCGGTCCTCGCTCCAAGGCTCGCTTCCGGGGTCGGTCCCGACCTCAGCGCGCTGCGTGGAGTCTGCAGCAGAGCCGGCTGTGCAAGGCCTAGCGGCGGGGGCGCGCGACGCGGCGGCCGCGCCCGTGGAGGCCGAGGCGCCGCCCGCGGACGAGCAGGCGGCGGC
>ENA-UOXV01007396-UOXV01007396.1-marine-metagenome-genome-assembly--contig:-NODE-7396-length-11133-cov-8.701661_pt1 | contig 11133 bp, 8 predicted proteins | sample MGYA00238165_ERZ766961 | MGnify/ENA primary metagenome ERZ766961 (study PRJEB28924, sample SAMN03173240) | marine metagenome | biome: Marine; feature: Water; material: Subsurface seawater | place: North... | reverse complement strand
TTTCACGCATGCTAAATTCTGCCCGCAAGAGGTTATTTCGAAAGCTACGTGGCTTAATGATCGTGCCGGGTTTATTGGTAGAATCACAACTGCTTTTAACGGATGCAAATTGGCGATCCGATCAAGTGCACAAGGTGAAGATGGAGAGAGTGAATCCATGGCGGGCGCCTTTACCAGTCTACTCAACATAGAACCGGCATCGCAGGCGATTGCAGAATCTATCGATGAGGTATTTTCCAGTTACCGGACTGATAACCGAGACGACGAAGTCTTAATACAGCCAATGGTCAAGGATGTTGTTATTTCAGGTGTAGTACTGACCAGAGACTTAGACACTGGCAGTCCTTATTACATCGTCAATTATGATGATGCTACGGGTCGAACAGACACCGTCACTGGAGGACAAGAATCCAAGACGGTGATCGTACACCGTTCACGACCAGATAAGCTTAAATCTCCTCGTATGCGGCATCTCATTGATTGCGTCATTGAGGTTGAAATTGCAACAGGCTCACATGAGCTCGATATCGAATTCTGCATTACGTCTAATGACGACGTATACATTCTTCAAGTTCGCCCATTAGCAGCACGCAACAACTGGTCTGCTGTCCCTGACGCTGATATTGATAATGCTATTGACCGTATTCGAGATACGATCCGCATTCTGTCCGAACCCGTGGAAGGCCTGGCTGGCGAAGGCACCATTTTATCAGAAATGACGGACTGGAATCCGGCAGAGATGATTGGCAATGCACCACGCCCATTAGCATTATCATTATATAAATTACTGATCACTGACCGTATTTGGGCTGAAGCGCGGGCAGAGATGGGGTGCCGGACAGTTGACGGACCACTACTTACTGATCTTCACGGACGCCCCTACATCAATGTTCGCAAAAGCTTCAATTCTTTTTTACCACAAGACCTCAATCACGGGTATGCGCATCAGCTGGTCTCTCATCAGTTAAAAGTTCTTGGCGAACATCGTGAACTTCATGACAAAGTTGAATTTGAAATTGTAATTACGTGCAGTGACTTCAGCCCTAAAATAATGCGGCAACGCCTAACTGAAGCTGGATTTAAGCCTGCTGAATATGACAATATCGAGGCATCAATCCAGACACTCACCGCTAAGCTCCTCAAGTCAGGAAGCCCCAATCTGGAAGCCTTGATATCCCAAGCAAACCAATTGCTAATTCCACGCGATGACTTTGCTGGGATGTCGCCTTTAGAGCATGTTGATGAACTTTTCAAAGATACTCGCAAGTATGGTACACTTCCATTCTCTCAACTTGCCCGGCACGGATTTATCGGCGTTCAGTTAATGCGGTCACTGGTTGAACGTAATGTATTTTACACACATGACATGGAGCACTTCATGCGAAGTGTTCATACGATTGCGACGGACCTCATTCATGATATGCATGCGCTCAGCACAGAAACTCTTGATCAAGATACTTTTCTGACACGCTATGGTCATCTGCGACCCGGCACATACGATATATCGTCTTGGCGTTATGACGAACGTCCTGATCTTTACCTTGGGAAAGCTGGTCATAAAGTGCCGGAAACAATCGTCGCCTTTGAACCTAGCGCTAAACAGCGGCGGTCAATTGAAACGTTACTCAAAGAAGCCGGGTTTGACATGTCACCCCGAGCGTTATTGCACTACATCGCAACAGCCATCCAGGGTTGAGAACAATCCAAATTCGCATTTACCCGATCGATCAGCTACGCTCTGAAAGTTCTATCGGACTGGGGGCATAATTTAGGCCTATCGCGCGACGATCTTTCTTTCTTGCCGATTTCCACATTGTCCGAGAATGCACGCCATGAAGATTTAATTGAATAAATTAGCGACGCGCGACAAGCATATGCCGTTACGCGAGGGATAAGATTACCTCATGTCATCTTTGATATCGCTGATGTAGACGTGATACGTATACCACTTGGCCAACCAACCTTCATTACTGATAAATCAGTAGTCGCTCCGGTTCGATATTTAACAACAAATGATATGCATGAGATTGACGGACATATTGTCCTGATCGAAAGTGCCAACCCTGGCTTTGATTAGATATTCTCGCGCCGTATTCTTGGACTGATAACCAAGTATGGTGGTGCTAATTCTCACATGGCTATTCGTTCAGCTGAATTCGGTCTACCCGCCGCCATCGGATGTGGGGAACGCCTCTTTGACACGCTCACCAAAGCAACAACAATAGAATTAAATGCTGCTGCAAGACGGGTTGTCAGCCATTGACCCGGATCGCAATTACCATGCGCGTGACCGAAGCAGAAGGGTATATCGAACCCCGTGACAGCATTAGCCATGACTGGGTCAACAAGCTTGCAGGCTGGGGAATGACCCCGCTGCCCATCCCAAACATGGGTCACGATACTATTTCCTACCTGAATAATTTAAAGCCAGATTTATTGATTCTCAGTGGTGGCGATGACCTTGGCACAACCTTAATCCGCGACAAAACTGAACGTGCGCTCTTAAACTACGCACTCACTTCAGACCTTCCCGTCCTTGGAGTTTGCCGTGGCTTGCAATTAATCAATACTACCCTTGGCGGCTCACTTGGTGAAGTTTCAGGCCATGTCGCCAAGTCTCACGAGGTCAAATTTTCGTCTAAATGGCATGCATATTATTCAACAAACACAATTGTTAATTCCTTTCATAATTACTGCGTTGAACCTGGCGCACTTGCAGCCGATTTACAGGCGACGGCATTTGACTCCGCAAATAATATTGAAGGCTTTTGCCATCGGGAAAAGCCTTTGGCCGCCGTCATGTGGCACCCAGAGCGCCCTGATGCACCACAAGGTGATCTGAAACTTATCCACTCACTCATAGCTAAAGGAAAAGAATCCTGATGCGGGCCATAATACTTGCTGCAGGTCGAGGTTCGCGTCTTCATCCTTATACTGCTGATTGTCCGAAATGCCTCACCGAGCTTGGTGGAGAGACTTTGATTGACCGGCAACTAAAGGTACTAAGAACCTGTGGCGTCAAAGATATTACCATCGTCACCGGGTATCGTGCCGAAATGCTTAATCTTCCGGGGACAACGCAGGTCATTAACGACGCTTGGGCAACAACAAATATGGTTGAGAGCTTGTTTGTAGCTGAAGACTTATTTGATGATGATTTAATCGTTTCGTACTCCGACATTGTTTACGAACATCGGGTTCTTAATCAACTGCTCAACAGCACAGCAGAGACTTCTGTCATTGTTGATAAAGGTTGGCGGTCATATTGGGAGTTTCGCTTTGATGACCCTTTATCTGATGCCGAAAGCTTGCGTATGAATGAGCATGGGGAAATTACAGATATAGGAAGTAAGGTTACAAGCATTGATGAAATCGAAGCCCAGTACATTGGGCTAATGCGGTTTAACGCCAATGGCATCAGAGCGATGAAATCAGCAAGATGTTCTATGCAAGAAAATGATCGACCTTGGAAGTATTCACGCCCTGTTGAAAAAGCCTACATGACAGACCTGTTGATGGAGATGGTTCTGACTGGATCAAAACTCAACGCAGTTCCAGTCCAAAATGGATGGCTTGAAATCGATACCATTAGCGATTTTGAAACTGCTGACACACGATTTACAGATGGTTCTATTGTTGAGTTTTTTGATCCTGACTCTGATATTTCAAGTCCGTCCCGTGACTAGATCTTTTCTTATTTTTATATCTTTAGATTTTCCGTTAATTTCCAGCTCTCATAAACAGGAAAGACGCGCATGGTAATTTGGTTTATTGGCATGTCAGGTGTTGGAAAAACGACACTGGCCTCGGTGCTCTATGCGGAATTAAAAAAAGATACACGCCATCTTGTTTACTTAGATGGGGATGAGTTTCGAGACGTCTTTCGTAATGATGCAGATCATACCATTGCTGGTCGACGAAAAAATGCCGAACGCATTTCACATATGTGCCGCATGCTCGACAGTCAGAACATTCATGTCATTGCTTCAGTGCTCTCGATCTTCCCCGAGTGGCAAGCCTGGAACCGTGATATATTTAACAACTATTATGAAATTTTTTTAGATGTTCCTTTAGAGACATTGAAGCGCCGCGACGTTAAGGGGCTTTATGCTGGCGCTGAATCTGGTGACATCAAAAATGTTGTCGGTATAGACATTCCTTTTCCTAAGCCCAAAGCTGCTGACCTTGTGATTGACGAGCAACAGCAAGAAGCCGGCGTTGAGGCTTGTCTTGCTCACATAATGAATCAGCTCCCCAAGCTTCAATGATCACAACCAGTCATTTTTTAATTATTGTTATTGCTCTGATTACAATTGAATGCGCTTTAGCAATTTTTATTCTATGGCTCAGGCAATCTTGCCCCTGGCTCATCATCGGACGTGATGAGCACCCAAAGCTTGATAAGCGCGGGCTCAGTTCATTTATCAAGCACGGTTGGGATTCTGAGCTTGGCTGGATTCGAAAGCCAAATACTTCAGGAATTGAAAAGGGGCGTCATAATGTCGATATATCATATCAAATAGATGCGTCTGGTGCGCGCCTTAATCCTGGGTTCGAAAACCAAAAGCCTGAAATTTTAGCCTATGGTGATTCTTATGCTTTCGCACGCCAGGTTAACGACAATGAGACTTGGCCACATTACATGTCCCAATCTCTTGGTATTAATGTCGCCAACTATGGCGTTGGAAACTATGGTTTCGATCAGGCGTTGCTCCGGCTTGAGCGAGAATTTGACAATCGTCCCGCATCCATCGTTGTGATGTGTGTGGTGCCTGAAACAATGTCGCGCATCCATGCTTATTGGAAACATTATAGCGAGTATGGGAATACATTTGCCTTCAAGCCTCGATTTGAATTAGTGAATAATGATCTCACGATCAGGCCCAATCTCATTGAACATGTATCAAAATTTGAAGCGCTTGATGATTTTCGTTTAGAACTTGCCGCAGCAGATTATTTCTACAAAGCCAAATTTAAGCGCGATATTCTAACCTTTCCAATCAGCTTATCGCTGTTCCGTAACCCAGAGCGCACATTCCCATTGATATGGTCTGCCTTCACAGACCGTTTGGGGCTAACCCGGGATAAAGCTTTCATTCGCGTTATGCGCCGGAACATTGATATGAATCGCGCGCTTTATCGTACGCCAGAATCAGTTGCACTCTTTAAATCTCTTGTTCTTCGATTTGCTGATTTTTGCAAACAGCGCAATGCCGCCCCTGTGCTCTTGATGATTCCTCAACGCATGGACATTGAACACATCGTTCAAGGCGATCATTACTACAAAGATTTTTTACAGGCATTGCCAAAACATATAACTGTCGCCGACGCCGCAGACACGCTGATGAATGAGCCTGAAGTTGATCCGCTCTATCAACGATAAATACGGCGGCCACTTATCAGTCTTCGGAAATCAGCTTATTGCAAAACTATTAAAACCGGTTTGTGAAAAACTTTTGAAACAGAATACCAACGATACGACGATAAACCCGAACGTGCTTGGTTCCGAAACGGGCCAACATAAGGATCCCCTGACATGATCATAACCAATGATGATGCAATCCAATACTTATTTGAGCGGAAAAACGACGAAGAAGAAAGTCGCTCTGTTTATTGGGAGTATCATGTACGCGAATTTACTATCGATCTGGACGGGATCATCCATGGCAATTCGACATTGGGGTCGGCACCGAAAGCACGATCATTCCTCAGGCGATTTGTACATCGTCTTATGCAAGCACCTGTCCGGAAATTAGGTAGCCATTATAAACATGCAAAAGAATCCGATAAAAAAGGCCGACAAATCGCAGCGCGGCAAGGTCGTCTCTACAATGGAGACTTCCTCAGACACAGTTTGACGCTTGCGCTAATCCTTGAGCACATTGATATAACTGAGCCAGGTGATGCAATTTTGGTTATTGGTGACGGATTTGGCACGATGTCTTCGTTATTCCTCGAGGCGGCGCCTAAACGCAAAGTGTTGCTTTCGAATCTAACCAAGCCTCTTTGCCTGGACCTTCTTTATATACGGAAAGCCTTCCCAGATATTTCCATTGCCGTCGCCCGCAACGATGAAGAGCTCACACAAGCCCTTGCTGATGACAACATACAAGTTATTGGCGTTCAAGCTGACAACGCAGCCTTGCTTACGCGTGCCCCCATTGGACTTGCTGTGAATGTCGTTTCAATGCAAGAAATGGATATATCTATCGTCTCTCGCTATTTTGATATTCTTCGAAATAATCCGGCGTCAAAGACTGCTTTTTATTGCTGTAACAGGCGCTACAAGATTTCAAATTTTGAAGAGTATCCATGGAGTGGCGATGATAGAATCATTGAAAACGGCATGTGTGCCTGGAGTCAATTTTATTACGATCTAACCCCACCGTTCTGGCATCATCGCGATCAGGATCAGAAAGCTGTATGGCATCGATTAGCTTTTCTTAGCAAAACAGCATCTCCTATATCCAGCGATCGTGCAGAGAAAAGCAACACATAACAAAACATCAAGATTAACAGCTAGTGGAGAATCACTTTCTATGAAAAGAGAAATTCTTTGTACTCTCGGCCCTGCTTCCATGCATGGACCGGTAATCCAGCGGCTCCAAGGACTTGGTGTAACCATGTTCCGTATCAATCTTTCGCATACCAAGGTTGAGCAAGTCGAGCCTGCCGTCCGCTTCATCCAAGAGCACACTGATCTGCCAATTTGCATTGATAGTGAAGGAGCGCAGATTCGCACCGGACTTTTTGTTGAGGGCACCGTATCGCTTCGCGAAAACACCATTATCAACGTACATAGAAAGCTTGTGCCCGGCGACTCGCTTAATATTAATTTCGTCCCACATAACATTATCGACGAATTTCATATTGGAGATTTTATTAGCATCGATTTCAATTCTGTCCTGGTACAGGTCGTTGAAATATATAATGACCGTATTGCAATGCGGGTCATTGCTGGTGGGATCGTTGGCAGCAATAAAGCTATTACTGTTCAAAGACCCATCGCCATGCCGGCGCTTTCTGAAAAAGACAAAGCCGCAATGGAAATTGGTATGCAGTTTGGCGTTCGTCATTTTGCATTATCGTTCGCAAATCATGCAGCAGACATTGAAGAAATGCGGAAGATTGTTGGGGATGATTCGTTTATCATTTCAAAGATTGAATGCAAAAACGGTATCGAAAATCTTGATGGAATTATTGAGAAATCCAATGCGGTATTGATTGATCGTGGTGACCTGTCTCGAGAAATGCCTCTCGAACGTATACCTGAACTTCAAAAAATGATTATTCGGCGCGCAAAATCTCAAAATCGCGCGGTATACGTCGCAACGAACTTACTTGAATCAATGATTACAGAGCCATCACCGACCCGGGCTGAAGTCAACGATATCCATAACACCTTGCTCGACGGCGCCGACGGCTTGGTTCTCGCTGCGGAAACAGCCATTGGTAAATATCCAATCCGATGTGCCAATATGATTGTGCGTATGATCGATTGTTACGATCGGGGCTCATTGCCAGATGATCCAACGTCATTTGATACGACGTCTCTTCTGGTGAAACCACACGGCGGGAGCCTTTCGATCTCCTGCGCGACGCCTGATGATATTTTAGGATTTAATGACCTCGCCACGATCACTGTTCCTCTCACGACATTGATGGACTGTGAGCAGTTATCTCATGGTGTCTACTCACCACTGAACGGCTTCATGGATAAAGAAACAACACTTTCTGTCCTTAATGAGTTGAAGCTTCCATCGGGTGACTCGTGGACAATGCCAATACTTCTTTCTATTGATCCGGCAATTGCCAAGACACTCGAGAAAGGTCAAAAAATTCGCCTTTCATCAGATAACGGGGATATCCATGCGGTAATGGACGTCAACGATATCTTTACACTCGACATCGAAAGCGTTGCTCAAAAATGGTTTGGTACGACAGACGAAGCTCATCCCGGCGTTGCTCGATTGCGGCGGGAAAGTAATACTTTTATCGGCGGTCCCGTAACTTTGGTTAAACCCTTACCGTCGCAATTTCAGCACTATAATCTTTTCCCCGAGCAATCACGTTTCGTATTTAATCATCGCGGCTGGAGTCGCGTTGTCGGTTTTCATGGTCGCAATCCAGCCCACCGAGCACACACATTCATTCAACTTGAGGCGCTCAAACGGACAGGTGCTGACGGATTATTTATTAGCCCTGTTGTCGGGCCACCAAAGTCTGGTGACTTTCTCGCAGAGTATGTGCTCAAGAGTTACCAAATGATGCTCGAATTCAATATATACCCTCAAAATCAGGTCTTGCTTGGAAGCTTCTCTACATATCCGAGATTTTGCGGTCCACGAGAGGCGATATTCACAGCTCTCTGTCGGCAAAATATAGGATGTAGTCATTTCATCATTGGGCGCGACCACGCTGGTGTTGGTAACTATTACAATTCTGATGATGCTGCTCGAATGTTTGAGACCCTCACAGATATTGAAATTGAGCCTGTTTTCTTCGATGCGGTTTATTATGACCCAAGCGAAGGCGCGATCAAAGAAGGCGAGCCAGGGGTTAATGACTTTAAAATAAGTGGCACAGCTGTCCGAGATGCCATTCGTGATGGGGAGCGAGTTCCGGATTGGATGATGTGGACACCGCTTCAAGATATGCTGCTTGCTGAGCGAGGCGCAGGTAGGGTCATCGTCGCAACATGACTACGAATGTTATCTTCATTTCGATTGATGCATTGAGAAAAGACCGTCTCAGTGCATACGGTTATGGTCGGCCAACGTCTCCGACGTTAGAAAAACTCACTGAAAGCGCATTTGTCTGCAACAATCATTTCGCCATCAATGCATCCACGATGGGTGCATTTCCAACAATTATGAATTCCAGCCGCCCTCTTTCCTATGGGGGTTTTGATAATGGCGCCTTTACTCGACCACCGTCAGTTTTCCGACAAATGCACAATGCCGGTGCACAGACCTATATGATGAGCACAGTTCATTGGGTTAATCGCTTTTTTGGCTATGGCGATGGTGTCGATGAAGAAGAAATGTTGTTTTCTCTAGGCGCACTGATCGGCACGACCGGCGCACTGACCCGCACGTCATTAGAACGATATAACGATGGAGAATTCACGCTCGAAGATCTGTTGAATATGATTACGCCCGTGATCAATGCTTCTTTTGACCGTCTTGAGCAGTTTGCCGAGGAGCGTATTTCCCGACATCATCGAGACAAAAAGCATTTCCGCCGTGCGCCATTTTATGCTGATGGTTTTGATTATCAACGTGTACTGCAAACAGTCGCCAGCCATCGCCAGAAACTTCATATGGATCCATCAGGTTATATAGAAACCTACATACCAAAGCCATTTCGTGCGACGGGCTGGATGAGCCCTGTTTGGCGTCGCCAACGTGAACCTTGGCGGCTAATAGAAGAAATCAGCGAAAAAATCCGCACACATATTCTCACTATTTCAGCCCCATCAGAGGCATTTTTACGACGACAGCGTTATAAACGTTATCCTGATGCTGAGATGCTTGTTGACCATATCCTTGATACGGTGACCACACGACCTAGCGAGAAACCATTTTTTCTCTGGACCCATTTCTTCGATACCCATTTGCCCTATTGCGCAGGCGCGCAACCAAATTGGCATAAAAAGACGGCGGGGCATCTTGAGGCTCTGGGTTATGATCCGCAAATTGATCCTGGATTGACGTTTGGTTCTGCGCCAACAACAGAGCAAGAGTGGGCACATTGGGGCGCACTTTATGACGCTGCAGTTCATTTTGTAGATGGCGCGATCGCACGCCTTATCGCAGGCCTGAAGCAAGCTGGATTATATGAAAACACGACTCTCATGTTTTGTGGTGACCACGGGGAAGAATTGGGAGAGAACAACGATATCAGTCATCATTTTCGGCTTTATGGTTACAACACACATGTACCGTTGATCATCAGCGGTAACGGGGTAAACCCTGGAGAAACGAACGCGCTGACAACACACTTGGACATCGCACCAACAATAACTGACGTGTCCGGTGGCAAAGCACACTCTGATTGGGAGGGTTTATCGGTCTTCGACAAGCACGTCGATAATCGCCAACAAGTGCTTATGGAAACTTTTTACGGGAGCCCGTGCGATTTTGAGAATAGGCCACTTTATTTCGGTGTACGCGATCTCGAATTTCATATGATGTGGAAAGAACATCGAGACTCGACCGACCACCTTAGTCCTGATGGAAATCAGCTTTATGATGTCGTAAATGACCCTCTCCAAAAAACCAATATTTATAACGATGCCCACCCTGCGGTATTGCATGGCAAACGCGTTATTGCAGATCGTATGAGAGAAATGCCTGAGGTTTCTGAAGACCGCATAATAAAAGCCTTCGGTTCCAACTCCAAGAGAATATAATGATTAAGTACGCCATATCAAATATCGCACTTACAGCTTTTGACCATGCTGCCGAACTTGAACGCCTTGGTGCATTAGGCATTAGCGGACTTGAAGTTGCGCCCAGTCGCCGCTGGCATGACACCTGGCACGGACTTGGCAACAATAAAGTTGCAGCATATCGGCGGGATATCGAACGCGCAGGCCTACAAACAGTCGGGCTGCATTCGCTGTTTTTTGATCATCCTGAACTCGGTCTTTTCAAAGAGTCTGAAGCGCGGGCTCATACTTTGGATTTTCTTGAGCATCTATCCAAAGTATGTCGAGATCTCGGTGGACGAACATTAATATACGGTGGCGGCAGGCGTCGTGGTGATCTTCCGGCGGATCAAGCCTACCCTGAAGCTATCGCCTTTTTTTCTGAGCTTTGTGAACGTATTGCAGACCACGGTACATGTTTCTGTTTTGAGCCTTTAGGGCCTAAAGATACTGACTTCATTAATTCAGCAATCGAAAGTCTCAATATAGCGCATGAGATCAACCATCCGGCATTACGTGTACAGCTCGACGCCAAGGCGCTCATAGAAAATAGCGAAGCCACGATTGAAACATTCCGGGCGGTTTCTTCTATGCTCGTGCATTTTCATGCTAATGAACCTGGCCTCGCTGTGCTTGGGTCGAGTGAGACAATAGATCACGCAGCGTTTGGTGAGATGCTCAACGAAATTAGCTATGACGGG
>ENA-UOXV01007395-UOXV01007395.1-marine-metagenome-genome-assembly--contig:-NODE-7395-length-11134-cov-5.362578_pt1 | contig 11134 bp, 13 predicted proteins | sample MGYA00238165_ERZ766961 | MGnify/ENA primary metagenome ERZ766961 (study PRJEB28924, sample SAMN03173240) | marine metagenome | biome: Marine; feature: Water; material: Subsurface seawater | place: North... | reverse complement strand
TGATCATTTCTTGCTGCACGTCCAATTGTCTGAATTAATGATCTCTCATCTCTGAGGAAACCTTCCTTATCTGCATCAAGAATTGCAACTAGTGATACTTCAGGAAGATCAAGTCCTTCTCTTAAGAGATTAATTCCAACCAGGACATCGAATTCTCCTGATCGTAATTGCCTTATGAGTTCAATTCTGTCTAATGAATCGATGTCTGAGTGCATGTATCGTACTTTAATGTCTTCTTTAGCTAAGAATGATGTTAAGTCTTCTGCCATTCTTTTTGTAAGAGTTGTTACGAGGACACGTTCATCAATCTTTGTTCGTTTTTTAATTTCTTTAATGAGGAATGGTATTTGCCCATCGATTGGTTTTATTTCAACTTCAGGGTCAATAAGTCCAGTAGGTCTTAGGATGAGTTTGGTTACATTTTCTGAATTTTTTAATTCATATTCTGCAGGCGTTGCTGAGACAAAAACTGCATGGTGATGGTATTTTTCGAATTCATCGAATTTTAGAGGTCTGTTATCTAGTGCTGAAGGCAATCTGAATCCAAAGTCAACTAGATTTGTCTTTCTTGCTTTGTCACCCTTGTACATTGCTCTTGATTGTGGAAGTGTTTGATGTGATTCATCTATGATAAAGAGGAAATCATCTGGAAAATAATCTAAGAGAACATATGGTGGCTCTCCTTTTTTTCTTTTTTCAAAATGAGACGAGTAATTTTCAATGCCAGAACAATATCCTAATTCTTCCATCATTTCAAGATCATAACTTACTCTTTTTTTGAGTCGTTCTGCTTCAATTCCTTCTAACTCTGGAAGCCTTTCTTGTAGTTCATCGCGAATGGATTGCATAGCTCCCTTCATTACTGACTCTGGTACGACGAATTGTTTTGCAGGGAAGACAATTGCCTCTTCGAGATCTGTAATCTTTTGACCGGTGATATGATGTACTTCGCTAATAGACTCAATTTCATCACCATAGAGTTCAATTCGGATTATTTCCTCATCATATGCTGGAACTATGTCTATTGTATCTCCCCGTACTCTAAATTTACCGGGTTCAAGTGACTGATCATTTCTTTCATATTGAATGTCAATGAGTTTATTGATCACCTGTGATCTTGATATTTTTTGTCCTTTTGTGAGATCAACACTCAAATTGGAGAAGTGTTCAGGATTTCCAACACCATAGATGCAAGAGATTGATGCTACTACAATGACATCAGTTCTTGAAAGCAGGGAAGACATTGTTTTTAGACGCATTCGTTCAATTTGCTCATTGACTGATGAATCTTTTTCGATGTAGGTGTCTGTTGTTGGCATATAGGATTCTGGTTGATAGTAGTCGAAGTATGAAATGAAGTATTCAACTCTGTTATTGGGAAACATTTCTTTGAGTTCCGAGTAGAGTTGTGCTGCAAGAGTTTTATTGTGTGCTAGCACTAATGTTGGCTTTTGGTACTTTTCAATGACATTTGCCATGACAAATGTTTTACCTGAACCTGTAATTCCAAGAAGCGTTTGCTTTTTATTTTCTTTGAGACCTTTCGCCAGCTGCTTGATCGCTTTTTCTTGTGGTTCTGAAGGTTTGAATGGTGGATTAAGCTCAAATTGCATGATGTTGGTTTGACTGGATTGCATATAAAGGTTGCGTGAATTAAAATAAGGACTATATTTAAAAAGGAAAATTCTCTGAAAGGTGTATGAATTCAAAAATATTAATTCTAATGAGCTGCCTTGTTGCAGTTTTTCTTCTAGTTGGATGCGCTTCTAGTGAAGCTCCTGCTGAAGTAGTTGTAGTTGAAGACGATAATGACATGGGCGAAGATATGGACCATGATGATGACATGGGCGAAGCTGAAGAAGAAGAAGCTGAAACAATGGATGATGATGAAGACTCTGATGAAAGCGGTGATTCTGACTCTGATATGGATGAGAGTGATGATTCTGTATCCACAGATAATGAAACTGAAGAAATCGATGCTGATACTGAAGAAGCTGAACTTGAAGCAGATGTTACAATCGTTATGACTGGTGAAAACTTTAAGTTTGTTGTAGACGGAGAAGATAATCCAGACATTACTGTTTCTGTTGGAGATGTTGTTACTGTTGAATTCTCAAGTGCACAAGGATTTCACGACTTTGTTGTTGATGAACTTGATGCAGCTACTGCTCAAGTAAGAGAAACTGATGGTATGACGAGCGTAACTTTTACAGCAACCGAAGCTGGTTCTTTCGAATACTACTGTAGTGTTGGTAGTCACAGAGAACAAGGTATGGTTGGAAACTTTATTGTAGAATAAGGTTTGTTTTTTTTATTTTCTTTTATTTTATTTTTCTTCATTTCAGATTATTGAAAAATCTTTTATACTTGATTTCTAGATAGTATGTATGAAAATACATATGATACTAATTATAGTTGTTTCTTTACTGCTTTTAGGATGTACACAAACAGTTGAGAGTGATCAGAATGTTCCAATCACAGATGATATTGATAGTAGAATTGAGAGTGATAGTAATGACTTTCCTTCCCTAGATGAAGCTGATGATGGTAACTCTAGTGGATTTCGACCCTTAAAAGTTACTGATGATGAAATTGAAAAAGAGGAGGCCAGTTTTTTTATAACTAGTACAGGCCTTGGAGATGGTGCAAATCTTGGTGGTTTGATCGGTGCTGATGCACACTGCAAGAATTTAGCTTCAGCATTTGGTGGTAGTGATAAGGAATGGCGTGCGTATTTGAGTAGTTCAGATACTGATGCACGTGATCGCATTGGCAGTGGTCCATGGCATAATGTTAAAGGTGAGTTAATTGCTTCTGATGTAAATGAGCTTCATGCAAAAAATAACCTAGATAAACTCACTGTTCTAAATGAACATGCAATGATGGTAAATGGCCGCGGAGATACACCCAACAGACATGATATTCTTACTGGTTCTGATTTGAATGGTACTCGGTTTAGTAAAGGCGACACTACGTGTTCTGATTGGACTTCTAATGATGCTGGAAGTGCACGCGTAGGACATCACGATAGAACCGGAGGAGGAGATTATCCCGAGTCCTGGAATTCTGCTCATGGATCTAGAGGATGTAGTCAGGAGGACCTTCAAGGTACTGGCGGCGATGGTTTATTCTATTGCTTTAGTATTTAGTTTTTTTTCTTTTATTCTCTCATTGATCATATCAGTTACTCCCTCATTGAGAATCTCCTGTGAATGTGGAACTTGAGAAACTAATGAAGAGAGCATTTCTTGAGCTTCTTTAGGAGACTACTTTAATTGCCCAGGAATTATTTTAGAATACAGATTGAAATACATTAAAGAAAGAAGGATTAATTATCCTACATTTGTTTTAATTTTTCTGTTGGAACGGTGATTGCGATTTGTGTGCCTTCTGAGCGAATAAAACCTACTTGAACATTATCCAAGTCTATTTTTCTTAATACTACTCCACGAGATCCTCTTTTTACAGAGCCCAAGTCTGATTGTAATTCTACGATTGATCGTACTTCCATCTCATTATACTCAAGAGGGGGTTTATAACTATTGTGGTGTAGAAAAATGCTTTGAAAATTGAAAAAAGGAAAAAGCAAACAAAAATCAGTGATTTTTGAATGTTATAAAGAATTATAATAAAAGAAAAAAAGACCTAAATGGTCATATTGTCAGATTCATGCATCATGGTATCATCCTCTACAACTGGCGTAGGGATTGATATTGTGTCTGCAAATTCTGTTGCTTCATCATCAGATTCTACTACTAATTCATCTTCGATTAAGCTCAGTGATGCAAGACCTAATGCTTCATTTTTTCTTAGCACAAGCATACCATCTTCTTCAACAGTCCCAACGAAAGCCCAATTTTGTATAAAGAAGTCGTAAGCTGTGATTTCTTTACTTAGGATCATTACAGGAAGTTCGGTGATGTTATACTTAGCAATTCTAGATCGTCCATCTCTTTGCGTTAGTACTTTTTCATCTGCAATAAATACACCTTGCTGCTCTAGTACATCTCTGTAGATAGATTCATTGTTACATTGATCACATTCGTCTGGCATGATGTAGGTTACTTCTACAAGTCCTGCTACTTCTTCGGTTGCTAGATCATAATAAGGAGCTAGTGCTTCTAATAGTCTTGCGTTACCTACTTTAGGTCCGATTGCATCAGCATAGATGTATTCTTCAACTTCGCCTTCAACAATTACTACAGGTAATCTGGTTAAATCATATTTGTTAATGATATCCTGTGTTGCTTCAACGTTTGTTGTTTTAGTTACAGCCATTGCATCAACAATTTGCTCAGTGAATAATGTAATATTGAAACATTCATCACAATTAGGAGCTTCAATAATAGAGATTTCTACTTCTCCTACTAAATCATCTGTTGCAAGATTTCTGTATGGAGCAATATTTTGAAGTAGGAATCCATTTTCAACTTGTTCAAAGTTGAATAGAGGTAATTCTTCTTCTGTAAGCACTAGTAGTGCTGGAACTCCAGTGATGTTATACTTTGAGATGTAATCACTCGCATCCTCAACACTTAGCTCAGTTGTACTATACCCTAAGTTAAGCGCTACTGCAAGGTCTGCTAGATCAATACAATCTTCACAGGCATTTCCAACAAGTACTATTTCTGGTGTGAAAACAGTAGGTTCATCTACAGTGGTACAAGATTTTATTAAAAACAAGAGAATGATTAATACGATAATTGCTGTTGCCCATTTTTTGGTGTTAAATTTAACGCCACTTGATTTTTTTCTCTTTTTTGAATGCTCATGACTTTTTTCATGAGCTGCAGCTGCTGCTTGTACTTCTTCTGTACTTCGCGTGTTTGCTGCCATAGAAGGTTCTATGTATTCTTTATTAGCCGGTTTTTCATCAGATGCTTTTTCAAGGTCTGAGATTTCTTCAACAGGTGGCACTTCTTTTGCTTCTGTAATCACGGGTTCAACCGGTTCGTTTATTTCTTCGACTGATTCTACTGGAGATTCTTCTTGGGATTTGGATTGGGCTTCTTCATTTGCGCCTTCTTCCGTTGGATTTTTCTCTACCATAGTAGTAATTTTTGCAATTATGATTTATAAGTATTGTTGTCTGGTAAAGGGAATTTTAGAGATCTTCTTTTTAAATAACAGCAAATTGCACAATGCATGAACAAATTTTTAGAAATGGCTAGAAGTAAAAATATTACTTATTCAAATTCTGAGCGTTTAACGCTTGGACATGTTCTAGCATTCTATTTTGGTGGGAAAAGAATTTGTACTACAGAACCCCAAACACTTGCTGAATTTGGAATGAATATTAGTGATATTGTGGCTAATTTTGATTTTACTGTTGCAGATCCAACACAGAACCTTGACAAGTTTTTGCTCAGTCGAAGAGAGAGATTTAATGGATGGTGTGACCGAGGATCATGTGATAATTTTTCATACAATGCCGATACTTCTGGTCTTTCAGGAGCTTTTGCACTTCGAAAGCACCTTCATGGAGTTCTAGATATTGTTTCTTCAATAGTATTTGAAGAGGATCCAGTTTTTTTGAAGAGAACTACAAATGTTCTTGAAAGGGCAAGTGAAATTTTTGACACTGCAGTTTTTAAAAGTGCAATTGATGGACTTATTGATGTGTTCCCTAGAAACTCTACATTCATTTCATATGGATCATTTGTTAACCAAAGGTAAGGACATGTTCCTGATGATATTGATATGAAAGTAGTGCTTCCACAAGAAATGAGCGAAGAGGACTATTGTAGATATATTACTCCTGCTAGTGATTTTTCAAAAGGAAGACTTCCAAATGGAGAAACATTAGGTGTTAAACTTACATACTCTCCCCTATCACAGATGCAGAAGAATAATCTACTATTATTCAGTACAAATAATGCATTCACTGCAGATACTTCCGTTGTAGTTGGAGACATTGATGTGTTTGATTCCCCTATTTCAGACTCTCTTCATTTGATTTATGCCATGCAGCGATTTGTTAAGGTAAGAGAAACACTAGCAGGAAATAACCATTGTGAAATCCCAAAAGTTCTTCGAGCAAGAAGAAATGATCCCCACTATATGCAAGAGGCTTTGAATCGATTGTATGGTGGAAACATACTTCAAGTAGATAAATTTGATGTTGAGGAAGGACTTAATGATGATCAAATTCTTGACAGACTAGTTACCTCAAATAAAGATATGTAGCAAGTGATACAGGCCTACCCAGAGATTTTTACAAGCGATTATGTGCTTTCTAAGAGATAGCTTAATAAAGTCCTTCTCGTGCTAAGAAGGTAATGGCTTTTGAACAAATTCCAAAGATTGAGAAATTTGACTTTTACATAGAGGTAGCTTTTGGAAAAGCACGAAAGGTACAGGGTACTGACTCAGTTACAAAGAATTTGCAGAAGATAGAAATTGTTAGAGATGCTATTGTTGATCAATTTCAACGTATTTTTAGGAAGTATCCAAATATTGATGAGTTAGATCCTTTTTATTATGAACTGTTTATGGCCCACGTGCCTATCGAGGATGCTAAAAAGGCACTTGCTGGACTTCTTTGGGTAGTTCAGAAGACTAAATTCTTTTCCAAAATGTATTATTCTAAGATTAAGCGCGGTAATGAACGAGATGCTAACAGAACCCGTAGAGAATACTATGGCCGCATTAATTCACTCGTTAAACAAGTTCGAGAGGAACTTCGATTCCTTGAAGAGACACGCGGTATTTTGAAATCTTTTCCTGTTGTTAAAACAGGAGTTCCAACGCTTTGTATTGTTGGATTTCCAAATGCTGGAAAAACCACACTCCTTTCTCAGATAACTGGAAGTCAAGCAGAAATTGCAGGCTATGCGTTTACTACCAAGGGAATTAATGTAGGCTTTACACCTGAGCGCATTCAACTTCTAGATACTCCTGGTACGTTGAATCGTATTGAAAAGATGAACGTTATTGAGCACACAGCATACATCGCTATGAAGCATCTTGCGGAAGCGTTAATCTATGTTTTTGATCCATCCGGTAGTGCTGCATCATTTGAAGATCAGATTAAGCTACTTGAGCGAGCTCGCGAATATGATTTACCTACATTTATCTATGCAAGTAGACGTGATTTAGTTGATCTTCCAGAAGAGTTAAAGGTATTTGATATTCTTACTTATAACGAATTGAAAGCAATGTTGTTAAAAGATTATGCAGTCCCGAAAAAAGTGAAAGAAAAAAGAGAGTACTAATTCTAGGTTTATTGATTTTAGCAATACTGTTGTGGAATAGAGATTAAAAAAACAACTACAGAACAAATAGAAATAATAAATTAAAAATATATTAAAAAAGAATGAGAAAATTTATGCTTCTTGAGCAACAGGTTCTTTAGCCTTAGGAGCTTCAACAACTTTTGCTTCTTCTTTTACTTCAGCAACTGGTTTTTCAACTTTAGCTGCTTTTTTGGAAGATGCTGGTTTTTTAGGAGATGCTGAATTTTTAACATGTTCAGCTTCTAAAAGCGCAGCCTTAGCATTATCAATAATTACAATTTGATAACCAGAAGGTAATTTGGATTTAGCTCTTTGAAGTGCTTCCTTACCAACAGCAATATTTTCTTTTGCAAGATCGATACGCATAACTTCTTGACCAACCTTTAATCTTGCTGCAATACCGATTGTTTTACCAAAGGACATCTTCATCCCTGTGGATAAACGGTCTGCACCTGCACCACTAGCTAATGCGTTTTCACGTAAAATGTGGTGAGGGTATAATCTTAAGTGTAAGTGGTATGCTTGTCTTCCAAGAGCTTTTTCAGCTACTCTGTTAGCAGTCATACGAGCAGATTCTAATGCAAGATCTCTAATTTGCAGAGCATCTTTAGTCATCAATCTAACTGAGAATGGGAATTTTGTTGTGCTAGCACCCATGTGCCATCTAACGATACGTGGGTTCTTGGTCATACGAATGAAGGATTTACTTCGGTATCTTGAGGTTCTTGTATACGCTCGGCCATCAAGGCGTCTGTATGCTACGAACTTTCGTTTCTTTGCCATAACAACCAGAAACCTGGGGGGTATTTATAAAGTTTCCTGTTCAGAATAATAGGTGTTTTATCGACGAGAAAAGGGAAAAAGAAAATTAAAAATTATTTTTTTACTCGTTTTATTGCACGTTCGAGCTTGCCTTCGAGCATTTTTTCTTTTTTTGCTTGAGATTTGAGCATCTTTTCAAAGTTTTTCTCATCAGATTGAACTGTTTCTACCTGCAATAAGAGCTCTCGCTTGGTTTTATGAAGTGCTCTAATTTCTTTGTTTAGGCACCTGATTTCAGCAAGTTCACGCTTTTTGATCTTTTCAAGGACAAGTACATCAGATCCTACAATTAAGGATTCTTTTCCTAGTAAAAAGGATGCTTCAGATAAGAGATACGTCACTGTCTTCTCTACATCCTGTAATTCTCTATCATTGAGCTTTGCTTTTTTGATTTCAGCTTTAACAAGCTTTAATTTAGCAGATTCTTTTTTCATAAGCTCTTTTCGCTTCTTTTGCATAGGTTTTATTTGATCTCGAAGCTTTTCCATCATTTTCTTTAATTGGACGTAATCTTTTGATGGTTTTTTAGGAGCTGATTTTTTCTTTTCGTTGAGTTTTGCAATTTTTTCTTTGATACTGATTATATCTGATAGTAGATCTTTTTCTAGTTGTTCTGCGCTGTGCTTTTGTGCTAATGTATATGCATATTCTTCCTTAGCTAGTTTAACTAGTGCTTTTTGTTTTTGTACTTCTACGTGCTTCATGCCTTCGTGTAGGCTTTCCTTTTTGTCTACGTAATGTTTTAGAATAGATTCTCTTGTTTTGTTGAACATGATTATTACCTCTATTGATTTATTGGAGAACTGGTATATTAATGCTACTAGTGAAATCTAATAGGAAATATTTCGGTTTCTTGTTAAAATCACATATTAAAAGGATAATTCAGATAAGATCATGCTCATCATTAGAACATTGCACTTTGACAGAAAGGTCAACAAGTAACTGACACATTCAGGTGAAAAATCTCTAGAAAAGATAATTGAAAAGTTGGAACAGGGGTTTATTCTTGGAAAGCCTCTCAGATTTTCTTTTTTTAGGGAGATCAAGTTAAGAGGTAAGCGAGTTTACTTCCCCACATATAATGATTTTGAGATAACTATGTTTGTTTCCGCTAGTACAAAGAAGATGCAAAAAGAAGAAATTGATAATATTAAATCACAATTTAGAGAATTTTACCAGATTGCAAAGAACATATATGATTCTAACAAATAGTATATCGACCTTTTTTTAGATCTTCAAGGGATTTCTTAATATCTAAAACAACATCATCTTCTTCAATTACTTCATGTTTTTGCTTCATGATGAGAGTAGAGCATATTGGTTTAAATACTTTCCTTTTTGTTTTCGTAGATTTTGCGAGTATAATTTAAGAAACATTTAAATATCATTATTCCAGTATTCAAGGATACATTATCAACGAGGTGTTTAACTATGAATAAAAAAGGTGCATTAGAATTATCAGTGAATGCGATTGTCATTCTCATTATCGCTCTAACCGTATTAGGGCTAGTACTAGGTTTTGCAGTAAGCAAATTTAGAGGTCTTAGTGAACAGTTAGTAATTACTGAAGAAACACCTACGGCAACACCTCAAATTCCAATTCAGTTTCCAGGTGGAGACAATGAGCTTACGTTAACAAAGGGTCAGACGACTCAATTAACACTGAGCATATATAACCCCAGTGTAGCAGATATAGAATTTAGAGGAGCTACTGGAAATCAAGCGTCATACATTGATGGAAGTTGCGCAGGTCCAGATACTATTGTTATTAAGAATGCACATGCTATGGTTCTGGGTGCTAAGTTAGAAGATGATGCTGACGATGAAGAACTTGTTTTTGATACTGTAGGTGATATAGATAAAGGTAAAACTGGTGATGCAATTGCTGTGGTTACTGCAGAAGGTGGACTTAGTACGGGAACGTATTCATGCTTAATTGAAATATATGCATACGACAGTACTGCCTATACTAAAGCTATTTCAAGAAGTATCTTTTTGAATATCATTTAGTTTTTTATTTTTCTTATTTTCTTTTAGTATTTTTTCTAATACAATACTAGATTAACTATCCCCTAGAAAGATCGGTTGTATACAGGCCAAGCATCGTAACATTTAAATATCACTAATACAAATATTGGATATACATTATCAACGAGGTGTTAAACTATGAATAAAAAAGGTGCATTAGAATTATCAGTGAATGCGATTGTCATTCTTATTATCGCGCTAACCATACTAGGGTTAGTATTAGGATTTGCAGTATCAAAATTTAGAGAACTTAGCGGAGAATTAACTCTTTCTGAAGACACTCCCGAAGCAACACCCCAGATCCCAATCCAGTTTCCAGGTGGGAAAGGTGAAATCACACTAGCAAAAGGTAAGAGTACAAAGATGGGAATGAGTATATATAACTCAGGAGTAGCCGACATTGATATGGCAACAGCCAGATATACACTGTCTTGCGCAGGTCCTGATAGCGCAGTGGCTGCAAGTAATACAGCGGCACCAGCAACAGGTAAAAAAATAGGCTATCTTGCTGTGGGCACTATTGCGGCAGGATCTATCGGACCTTCTTCAGCAATTGTAAGTGTTTCAGGCGATGTTCCAACAGGTTCATATGCATGTTTACTAGACATTGATGGAATCTCTAGAACCGTTACCTGCAACATTATTTAATTTTTTTATTTTACTTTTTTTCTTTCTATTATTTTATTCTGAAATTTGATCATAACCTCGTCATATATTACTTAGGTAAATTTATATAGTTTAAATCTAAATATTAATCATGAATAAGTATCTAGTTATCGGAATTGTTTTACTTGCAATAGTCATTTCACTCATCTATGTAGATAATGAATTCTTTGGAGATGGAGGGGAAGGTATTGTAATACAACCAGATACACCCAGTGCTACTGCTGAAACTCAAATAGAGTTCCCTGCAGGCATTGCCAGCATTTCTTCTAAACTAGGTGCAAGAGAGTACCTCGTGCTCAGCATACATAACCCACTTCTCAAACAAATTGCGCTTAATGACCATCAGCAAATAGAAGTCATCTGTACTTCCCCTGATGCACCAA
>ENA-UOXV01007391-UOXV01007391.1-marine-metagenome-genome-assembly--contig:-NODE-7391-length-11137-cov-5.850388_pt1 | contig 11137 bp, 6 predicted proteins | sample MGYA00238165_ERZ766961 | MGnify/ENA primary metagenome ERZ766961 (study PRJEB28924, sample SAMN03173240) | marine metagenome | biome: Marine; feature: Water; material: Subsurface seawater | place: North... | reverse complement strand
AAGGACGAGTGGGTGATGCCGTTCGAGGTTGTCCCTTGCGTGCACATCCCGGAGGTTGGCGACGCGGGCGCGCCCATCGTCTGCGAGCAGCTCAAGATTAAGAGCCAGAACGAGAAGGTCAAGCTGGAGGAGGCCAAGGGTAAGACCTACCTCAAGGGCTTCACCGACGGGATCATGCTCCTCGGTGTCCACAAGGGTGAGCCCGTGAAGCTCGTGAAGCAGAAGATCCGCGACATCATGATCGCCGACGGCGGCGCCATCGTATACTCGGAGCCCGAGAAGCAGGTCACGTCCCGCTCCGGCGACGAGTGCGTGGTGGCGCTCACCGACCAGTGGTACCTCGAGTACGGCGAGGACGCCTGGCGCGAGCGCTCCGAGAAGTGCCTCGAGGGCATGGTGACCTACCACGAGGAGGCGCGCAAGGCTTTCCAGCACACCCTCGGTTGGCTCCGCCAGTGGGCGTGCTCCCGCGCCTTTGGCCTCGGCACGCGCATGCCCTGGGATCCCCAGTACCTCATCGAGTCCCTCTCGGATTCCACCATCTACATGGCCTACTACACCGTCGCTCACCTCCTACAGGGCGGGGACATGTACGGCAAGGCCCGCCCCTCCGTGAACCCGGAGGCTATGACGGACGACGTCTGGGACGCCATCTTCCTCGGCACCGAGCCGAGCGCCGGCTCGGCGTTTCCCAAGGACCTACTCGACGAGATGCGAGCAGAGTTCAACTTTTGGTACCCCTTCGACCTGCGCGTCTCTGGCAAGGACCTCATCCAGAACCACCTCACGTTCGCCATCTACAACCACACCGCCATCTGGGACAAGGACGAGGGCAAGTGGCCCAAGGGCTTCCGCACCAACGGGCACCTCTTGCTCAACGGCGAGAAGATGTCCAAGTCCACCGGCAACTTCAAGACGCTCAAGACGGCGATCGAGGAGTACTCCGCGGATGCCATGAGGTTCGCCCTCGCCGACGCGGGCGACGGCATCGAGGACGCCAACTTCGTCCACGACACCGCGAACGCCGCCATTCTCCGGTTCACCAAAGAGCTCGAGTGGATCGAATCCATCCGGAAGGAGTCCGCCGACGGTACGCTCCGGCCCGCGGATTCCCCCGCCACCTTCGCCGATAAGGTGTTCGCGAACGCCATCAACACGGCCATCGCGCAGACCAAGGACCACTACGAGAACATGATGTTCCGAGAGGCGCTCAAGTGCGGGTACTACGACCTGCAATCCGCGCGAGACGCCTATCGCGTCCGGTGCGACGGCGACGCCGGCATGCGCGCCGACCTCGCCGCGAGGTTCATCGAGGTTTCCACGCTGCTCGTCGTCCCGTTCGTGCCCCACACCTGCGAGCACGTCTGGGGGGCCATCCTCGGCAAGGAAGGCAGCGTCACCAAAGCCGGCTTCCCCGTCGGCGACGCACCCGACGCGTCCATCGCCGCCGCGGGCAAGTACCTCGACGATTTGGTCAAAACCGTGCGCGGCGGCGTGGCCAAGGCGACGGCGCCGCCCAAGAAGAAGCCGGCCGTGCCTCCGCCGCCCAAGGTTTGCGAACGCGTGGACTTCTTCGTGGCGGAGAAGTTCGGCGGCTGGCAGGAGGTCTGCCTCGGCATCCTCGCCGATAAGTTTGTCGACGGCGACTTCCCCGCGGTTAACGAGATTCTCGACGCGGTGAAAGCCAGTCCGCTGGCGGAGGATGCGAACTTCAAGAACGTCATGAAGATGGTGATGCCCTTCGTCAAGTTCAAGATGAACGAGGCCAAGGTGGCGGGCGCGGACGCGCTCGGGGTCCGCCTCATCTTCGACGAGGCTGGCGTGTTGAGGGAGAATGCCGATTTCGTGGCGAGGGTGTGCGGGTTGAAATCCATCGGCGTGTTTACGGCTGACGCGAGTTGCGCGGAGAAGGAGGCGGCGGTGAAGGGTGGCGTGAAGGTGGACCAGGCGACGCCGGGGAGCCCGGGCGTGAACTTTGTCGTGACGGAACTCAGCGTGGAGGGCGTCGACATCAACAAGTAATAGGTTGACGTTTGACGGGAGTCTAGCCCCAGTACTGTGCGCATTGAAATATTATCCGACCTGACTCGAGTCTCTTTTTTCGTTAAACGCAGATTCGGCGGCGCGCTTCCTCGGGTGCTCATCGATCGAGAGGCGCGATGGCGGACGCCAAGTACGTGTTCATGAAGATCGTGGCGCCGCTGATGGGTTTCCTCATCGCGAACGTCATGTTCTTCAGCGGGGTGCCCGGGTTTTTGGAGCGGAAGAGGCTGGGCGAGCTGGGCGATTTCAATCCCCTCCCGTACCCCGTCATCCTCGCCAACTGCGCCTCGTGGATCGCGTACTCGCTGTACATCGACGACTACTTCCTCTTCTTCGCCAACGCGCCGGGGATGCTCGTCGGCGTCTACTTCACCATGGTTGGCTACGGCCTCTCGCCGTACGGGGGGAAGACCCGGGATGCCATCGAGCGGTGGACGGTGGGTCTGGTCGGCGCGCTGCTCGCGCTGACCCTGTACGTGGGACTGGTGGCGAAGAAGGAGAGCGACGGGCACAAGCAAACGACCATCGGGCTGTTCTGTAACGCGGTGCTGCTCGTGTACTACGCGTCGCCGCTCACGACGATCAAGGAGGTGCTCGAGAAGCGTGACGCGTCATCGCTTTACTGGCCGATATCGTGCGCCAACATCGTCAACGGGATGTCTTGGGCGACGTACGGCTTGGCGCTGAACGATTGGCTGCTCTTCGCGCCCAACGCGGTGGGCGCGGCGCTCGGTGCGTCGCAGATGGCGCTGATCCGCGCGTATCCATCGCGCGGGGACGGTGGTGGAGCTGGCGGCGAGAGGCTCGAAGCCCAGAGACGAACATCGATGCGGCAAACGCCGAGCACCACGGACCTTCTCTCCGACCCGATGGGCCCGGGCGCGGAGACGAACGCGTAGCACTAGCGTTAGCACACTACTAGCTAGCTAGATACGATGCAGTGAACGATGATAGACTGATCAGTGTCATCATCACAAGATTTCGGCTGTAAGTGTAGTGTTTAAACCCCATCCTCTTCTAAAACCCGGACTCACTTTCGCTGCTCTGGCGAGCACACGAGACCGGCGGCGTCCGCGCCAACCTTTCCGAGGTTGCAAACCGGGCACACCGACCCCTCCTGCTCCTTCACGAACCTCGCGCCGCACGTGGGGCATGCGCAGTCCGCGGTGCCCCTGTAGATGGGCACGAACGTCGCGGCGCACACCACGAAGGGGTTGCGGGAGTCGTAGTCGAGCTCAACCTCATCCTTGTTCTCGCGCTCGCAAGCCTGCAGCACCTGCTTCGCCTGCTGCGCAACCTTGACGGGCGGCGACAGCTCCAGCAGCCTCCTCGAAAACTCGGCGGCGGTGTTGAAGTTCTTGAGCTTGAAGAAGATGGACATCGCGGACCGCAAGGACAGCGACAGGTGAATCGGCTGCATCGAGCAGTGCGTAAAGTACGCGGCGAGCTCCGCCGCGCGCTTCGGATCATCCTTGAACTCCTTGCGCTTGATCTCGATGCGAAGCGCGCTGGCGTACTCGCGCGCGATGCCCAACAGCTCCCGAACCTCGTCAACCTCGCGCCTGGACTCCACGAGGAGCACCGCGATGGAGTGGATGATGCCCTGGAACATCTTGAGCGCCTCGCCAAACTTACCCTCCGTCGTGGTCTTGTACGCCGCCTTGAGCCGTTCCTCCAGGAGGGGCAGCGAAGACACGAGCGCGGGAGCGCAGCCCATGCCGGGCGGCAAATCGCTGTTCCAGTTCCTACCGAGCGGGAAGGAAAGGCTCGGGGCGGACGTCACGCCGGACATAGCCGCGTGCGTCGCCAGCGCCGCGTCGATGAAGTGCTGACGCAACGGCGCGAAATTGACCACGCCGAGCTGCCTGTTGAGCAGCTTCATCGCGCTGTCAAAGTCACCAGCCGCCGCGTGCTCGCCGGGGATCGCGCTCTTCTGCGTCCATCGCCTCGCGACCGGGATACCCGCGGTGGGAGCGACGAACACCTCGCCGACGACGTCGCCCCCGTCGGCATCCCCGCCCCCCGCGCCGAGATCCGCGGGGAGCTCCAAATCCTCCATGTCCCATCCAGCGTCGGACCCGTCGTCCTCGCCGTCGCCCTCGCGCTCCTCGTCGTCGCCCAGGCCGAGCCCCGCGAGCGGGTCCTCCTCCTTCTCCTCCTTCTCGCCGCCGAGGTCGAGGTCGAGGTCGTCGCCCCATCCAGCGCCGGCGTCGTCGTCTTCATCCATGACGTAATCGCTCGCCGCGATGTCGCCCGCCAACACACCCTCGAAGAAGCCCTTGGTGACGGTGAGCAAAGGCCAGTTGTCCTCCTGGGTGATGGGCTCGGGCGGGGTCATGAGCACGCCGGTGCCGTCAATCTCCGGGACGACGCACCCGGCTTCGGTCAAGATGGTCTCCAGTCGCGCCGCGTCCTCAGCCATGCCGTGGGTCTTGGCGGTGAGGTACGCGAGGGGGTACTGGCCGGACTCCTCTAGAATGCGGAGCCTCTCCGGAATGTCTCCGAGGTAGAGCGCGTTGTGGAACTGTCCCATGACGTCGCTTCGCATCTCTGCGATTTTGAGCATCTTCTTGAGCTTCTCGGTGTTGCCCGTGATGAGGTACAGGAAGGAGAGGCGCTCAAAGTTCTTGGTCTTCTGGTAGGCAAACTCGACGATCTGGTGGTTACCCTGCCTGAGCGCCTGGACGCCGAGCTCGTGCCAAGTGTCCTTGTCGTCGAGCTCCTGCGCGGCGGCCAGCGCCACCTCGATGTTACCGCACTCGATGGCGAGGTCGAAGCGGGTCCGCTCATCCTTTACGAAATGAAGCGCAACCTCGGGGAAACCCTTGTTCTGGAGGTACGCGATGATGCTCTGGCCGCACAGCGCGCCGGACTTGATCATCGAGAGCACCTGATCGTACTTTTTCTGGATGAGCGCGAGCTTGAACATGTACTCCGAGGTGTCAATCTGAATCTGCCTGTTTTTGCCATCCCTGTCCAGGCAGTACACCACGCCGCCGAAAACCTTGGTGAGATACACCGGCGTGTCCAACGTGCGGATGATGCCAGAGTCTCCGTTGGGAAGGGCGTACTTGATGTGGTTAAGGGTGGTGTAAACGAACACGCCGCAGTCGTCCCACGCGCCGGACTTGACGCGAATGGTCTCGTGCACGGTGCACGCGTGACCGAGCTTGCGGTTAGCGACGACGATGGCGTGCTTGGACAGCATCGCCACCAGGGACATATCCGCGGACCACACCACGTACTTGATGGACGGCGTCGCGAGCTCGGCCATCGTGGACCGCTGCTGGACGTCGTAGAGGATCATCTTGTCGTCGGATCGGCACAGGAGCGTCCCGGTACCGGCGTAGAAGATCCCGTCGCACGCGGCGTCGGGCGGAGAGCAGCGCTTGGTCACCTCGTTCTTGAGGTTCTTAATCTGAATCTCGTGCGCACCCTTGTCCAGGACGGCGAAGCGGTTGCGCGCGACGAACACCGCGGAGGACCCGGTGCCCCTTCGCGAGTCCACGGCTTCGCCGGTGGGTCCTTTGGGTAGCATGTGGAGCTCGTACCCGCCGCCATCCGCGTCAAAGTTGACGAGCACCGCGTTCTCCGCCGGGTTGTAGCTCATAGACCGGGGCGCGGCGCTGTGTCCACCGCGCGCGCTGCGGACGGAGATGAGCGGGTTATCGCGGTTGGACCCGTAGTCGTAGGCGCGGAGGTAACGGTCCTTCACGTAGTAGAGGGTTCCTTGGTGCTGCGCGTACGCGGGTCGTTCTCGCTCGAGCTTGAAGACGATCATGCCCGAGTCGTGGCCGGCGGCGAGGAGGTTCACCTCGGGGTGCGTGGCGAGGATCCAGAACCTGTCGTGCTCGCGTCGAAAGGTTTGCACGCCGGTTCGCTTGGACATGTCCCAGACGCGGATGCTCTTGTCTTCCGAGTTGGACACGATGATATCCTGCCTGGCGTGGAACATGCAGCAGGATACGTTGTTGACGTGCCCGCGGAGGGTATCAACCTCCCAAGCCTTGGTGTCGTTCATGCGCCAGAGCTTCACCTGGCGGTCGTCCGCGCCGGAGACGATGAGCGGGAGCGACGGGTGGAATCCAGCCCAGTTGACGCCCCTGTCGTGGCCCTCCAGCACGTACTTGACCACCGCGTCGCCTGCGAACAAAACGGATCACGTCATTCTAATCGCGCATACGAGAAATAAAGTAGAAACTCACCGCCGCCGAAGAGGTCGTCGCCGCGCATCTCCTTGGGCATGTGTCTGCTGAACGGATCCTCACCGCCGGGAGCGACGCTCTTCTTGCGAAGGCCGCCGATGTCCCAGACGCGAACCGTCTGATCCAGCGACGCGGACACCACCAAGTCCTCCTTGGGGTGGAAGCTCGCGCACATGACGTAGTGGTTGTGGCCCGTCAGCACGCTGATGCAGCTCCTGGACTGCCAGTTCCAGATCCGAATCGTCTGATCGTCGGACGCGGAGACGATCCATGGGTACTCGGGGTGGAACTGAACCGTTCGGATGTAGTCGAGGTGCCCGAGGAGGGTGTACAGGCATCGGCGAAGCTTGTAGTTCCAAACCTTGATCTTGTAGTCGTCGCCTGGCGCGGGTGGGCGTGGGGAGAGGGTGGTGGGTGGGTGGGGGTATCGTCAGCGTCGGTCGTGTGTCGATTCGGTTCGGTGATGGCCGTGGATCGAAACGCGTTCCAGGCGGCGGCGGCAAACTCCGGCCCGGGGGGATGATCAGATTAAATCTAAATCTGCACCCGACTCGTTGTTTGCTCTCTGCGCGGATGTAGGGTTTTTTTGGGGGCGGGGTGGACTCCGATCCTCGGGGCGGACCGCGTCGACGCGTCCGGGATCGGGTCGTGACGGGATCGGGTTCGTACCTCCGGACACGAACAGCGGCTGCGATTGGTGGAAGCTGACACCGCGGACGGGACCGTCGTGTTCGTCGAAGCGATCGATCAGGGTACCCATGCGGTAGTCCCACAGCTGGATCACACCGCTGTGCAGGGACGCGAGGATCCATGGGCGCTTCGGGTGGAAGCTCAGGCCCTTGACGCGGTTGCTCTTGGTCTGTGTGAGGTGGATGACGAGTGAGTGAAGGTCAGCGACGCGTTCGAACACGGGTCGATCGGGGGCGACGTCGTCCGTGTGGGCGGTCCAAGAGGGGGGTGGGTGCCCGGGCCAATTTTCAGGTCCGTTCGACGCTTGCGTGTGCGACGAGTGCGGGATGGGAAGGTTGGGCGAACGAACGCGCACCTCGAACTTGGTGAGCATCGCGACCGGGTTTTAAGCCGAGCCGCGCCGGGTTGAATCCCTCCTGGTGTTGTGTCTACGCGACGCGCGAGAACTCTCCTTCGCGCTGGCGCACTCGCGGCCTCTCCCGCGCCTCTCAATGAGATGACTCGATAGGTTCGAAGTCGAAGTCACACCCAGGCGCGCGGCCTCCGATTCGCAAATTTCATCCTGATGACTATTTGCCCATACGTATGCACGTCGAGTACAAATGACTCAGGAATGACGGTTCAACGCGTTCCATACACCAGGAAACAGAGATCGACTTTTGAGATTCCTCCTCCGCGCCTTTTGAGATGGTGGATCAGCCTCTGCCGTCAAAGGACCTCCCTCAGAACGACGCGCTCCGCGGGTCGAGCACCGCGGGCGGCCACCCACGCCGGTCGGGAGCGGGGGAAACCAACGCAGGGAGACGGGAACGATCCCGCGCGGGTGTGAACCGGAGGGGGCGATACGGCGGTAGGGATCGGGGCACAGAGCGGACGCGCCGTCTGGAGAGGGGGGAGAGACGCGGCGAGCCGAATCTGCGAATCTTGCGTCGCATGGCGACCGCGGGCGAGCGAGCGCACGGGGTGGTGGCCCAACCGACGAATCCAAAGTACCGGCTGGTGCACATAGGCTTCACCTCACCCGGCGGCCCGACGCACAACGTCGATAAGAACGCGTGCGGGTACCGCTACGACTCCATCGGCATATGCAACGGAGTCATCAACGCGGGCGCGTCCTGCGAGCGGCTGCAGTACGACCCGACCGATCCCGCTCGCATGGCTGAAGAACTCGGCCGGTACGACGGGTACATCGTGCGCATCAACCCGGGACAGCTGTCCAGACCCGGGGTGCCCACCGGCGCGCAACAGGTCTTCGATGAACTCATGGACTCGTTCGTGCACGCGGGTAAGCCCGTGTGGTCGTCGCCGCAGGTGCAAAAGAGCATGGGAGCGAAGGACGCGCTGGTCCGGATCAACCGCATGGCGTGCGGCCTGCCGGACACCCTCGCGTACTACACCCCGGAGGAGTTCCGGACAAACTTTGTCAAAACCGCCGCGTTTCAGCCACGGGTCATCAAGCAGAACAGGGGCAGCGCGGGCGAGGGCATCTGGCTGTGCTGGCTCGTCGATAAGCCTCATTGCGAAAAGTTCGGCGACGCCGAGTTGCGCGTCGGCGATCGACTCAAGCTCATGGAGATGAACGACGAGCACGTGGAGTACCACACGGTGGGTGAGTTCATGGAGTTTTGCGTCAACGGGCCGGACGACGTGGCAAAGGCTGGCACGTGGCACAGCGTGTTCCCCGGGAAGTACCTCACCGGCCAGGGTTCTCACCTCGTCGATCAGCGACTCATGCCTCGCATCGCGGAGGGCGAGGTTCGCATGCTGATGGTGCGGGACCAGCTGTTCCAGATCATCCACAAGAAACCCAAGGCTGACGGGGGCATGAGCGCGGTGGGCGGGAACAACGTGCCGACGTTTTACAAGCCGGACGCGCCGGAGTTTGCGGGCCTGCGCGAGAAGTTCATCAAGGAGGACGTGCCGCGCTTGCTCGAGGTGATGGAGTTGCAGGATCAGCCGCTGCCGCTGCTGTGGACCGCGGACTTCATCCCGATGGACAGCGACGAGTTCCCGGGCGGCACGGTGTACAAGGTTGGGGAGTTCAACTGCTCGTGCGTGGGCGTGAGCAAGTTTATGGCCAGCGCCAAGGGTGGGGTGATTGAGGACGTGAGCGACGAGGATTATTGGGAGGGCATGAGGCTGTGCGATTTGATCGGTAAACAGGTCGTGGAGGCGATGGACACGCACTGGGCGGCGCTGCAGAAGGAGATCGCGGGACATCCCGGCCGAGGCGGTGGATGAACCAATCCATTCACGCCGGGACACGCGCACGAAGCGAGACGAGAAGGCGGCGGCGAGGCGAACCGGTGGTTCATTTTTTATCAATCCCATCGAAACGTACGAAAATCACAAACCTCGACGGTTGAACTCCTCCATCTTCTGCGCCAACAGCTTCCACACCTCCTCCCCGTTCAACCGTTGCTCCAGCGTGTACCCCCGCGTCCTGTCCGGGTGGAACCGTAGCGCCGCCTTCTTATACGCCTTTTTCACAGCCGCCGGGTTCGCCGCGTCAACGTCGGGGTAGCCGAGGACTCGAAGAGCCCCGGGTAGGTCCTCGCCGCCGATGCAATCCGCCGCGCCCGCCGCCGCATCCTCGCGCAGGTTCTCCGCCGCGGCGCTCGCGCGCTCCCGCTCGGCGCGGTCATCCGCCGCGCGCTGCGCGGCGGCTCTCATCGCCGCCTCGCGCGCAGCCGCCTCCGCCGCGCGCGCCGCTCGAGCGGCGTCGTTACGCCGGCGGACCTCCTCCTCCGCCTCCATCGCCTTTCGCTCGCGCTCCATCCGCGCGGTCTCCCGTTCTACTCGCCTCGCGTCGGCGGCCACCTTCTCCGCGGCGAGGCGTGTCTCCATCGCGCGTAACCGCGCCTCGGTCTGCGCCGCGCGCTCCGCCGCGCGCTGTTCGATGACGTCGTCGCCGTAAATCTTTTCCCGTCGAGGCGGCGACAACGCATCTTCAAATTCATCCTCCGCGGGCGGGGCGCTCGGGTCAGGCCTCTCCCCAGGCCCGAACACCGTGCGACGGAACGCCATCCCCGCGAGGTCGAAATCCTCGTCTTTATACCGTCGCCGGGGCGTCTTGCCGTGCGGGCTCTTCGGTGACCGCGGCGAGTCGGTTCGCAGCGTGACGTCGTCGACGTCTACCCCATTCGTCGAAGTCGAAGTCGAGGTCCTTCCCGCCTCGTCAGACTCGCTCCGTCGCAGCGCCTCCGTCATCTCGGCATCCTCCTTGGACCGCGCCAACGCCTCGAGCAGCTGCCGTGTCTCCTCGAGTTCCTCCGGGATGATGGATGGAACCGAGTCGACGCCGGATGCCGCTCCGGAAACTCCGGAAGCCGAAGCCGAAGCGCCGCGGAGAAACGATGGGTCGAGATGCGGCGGCGTCGCGTTGTGTGCCGCGCGGTGAGTGTTGTCCGGGTACACCGGTGAGTAATGCGTTTGCCGCGACGGGGGCGTGGGTGGTTTAGGGTTGGATGATTCGTCCGTCGTCGTCGTCCGCGGTGACGCGTTTGATACCCTGTCGTACCATTCCTGCGCTCGTCGTTCTCCCTCGGCTCGCGCTTTGGACTTGCGGTCGCGTTCGAATTCCTCCTCGCTGGCGCGGAGTGCCTCCGCGAGGGTGAACGCGTCCTCGTCTTCTTCGTCCCACGCGCCGGCTCTGGCGTTCATGGCGACGCCGAAGTCCACCTCGACGTCGCGGCCCGGCCTCCAGTCCTTCGTGGGCGTCGATCTCGCCTCGAACTTCCATCGATCCTCGAGGTGACGCGCGCGGAGTTCGGCCGCCTCGGCAGCCTGCGCGGCGCGTATCGCGGCCTCGCGTGCCGCGCGAACCTCGCTCTTCATGGCTTTCATGCGCTCGGCCTCGCGCTCGCTCGCGCGGAGGGCCTCGAAGAGCTGCGCCTCCTCCTCCTGTGGGTACACACGAGTGGGCACGCGTGTCAGCGGTGAAATAATTCACGGGGGCCATGATGCGAGGCGTTGACCGGGGCATCACTGGGCGTGTTCGGGGGCGCGAGGCGGGTCGGACTCACCTGTCGTGATCTCGGGGCACTCATCGCTAGGGCTAGGCTAAGGTGGAGGCGCGCCGCGGGCTATCCTCCGCGCCGCGCCTCCAACTGTGTGCGCGAGCGTCGTTTCCGAGACTTCAATCTGACACAGCGGAGAGCCTGAAATAAGTGTTAACACTTCGAGCATGAGCGCCGCGT
>ENA-UOXV01007389-UOXV01007389.1-marine-metagenome-genome-assembly--contig:-NODE-7389-length-11139-cov-4.021382_pt1 | contig 11139 bp, 5 predicted proteins | sample MGYA00238165_ERZ766961 | MGnify/ENA primary metagenome ERZ766961 (study PRJEB28924, sample SAMN03173240) | marine metagenome | biome: Marine; feature: Water; material: Subsurface seawater | place: North... | reverse complement strand
CCCCCCACACACACACACATTTCCTTTTTTTCGTCGTCTTAGGGTTCAATAAAAATTTCAGAATTTTTTTTAGTGACCACTGGTTTTTGAAAAAAAAAAAATCTAGATTTTTCAGGTTCGGGTTCAAAAAAAGTTTCATTTTTTTTCCAAAATGGCGTGGGAAGGAGCTACATGGTCAAAGATGAAGGGAGTTACATGGGCGAAAATGCTCACGATACTTTCCGACCTTAGCCAAGGTAATACCATAACAGCTGATGCCTACATGGTAGCTGAGGATACGTTTGATTGTGCTCTGGCAAAGTATGGAACAGCTGAATGTGTTGTGACGGGCAAGATATGGTTGCATGGTCACGAGTACAAAATGATCGTGAACGCGCGTCAAGGAGTCAAAATAAACCCCTTGTGCATGCTAGTTATAGATTGTGCCTCGCCACGGTCTTGGGATCTTTTAGAAAAAGTGTTGAGCTATGTTGTTGCGGGTAACAATATGGAGCTGTTGTGCCAGCTTGATGAGCATGGCAAAAGTGTTTATCATTATGCGACAAAGACAGGCAACCTTTTACTTCTGCAAGCTTTGAGTACACTTTCCCATGCTGATGTTAACATTCCGGATCGTGTGTATGGAGCGACGCCCTTGTATGAACTGGCCATGGTGAAAGGATGGAAATGTGTGGTCACCGTGGAAGAGCTTTTGAAGAATTCTCGTGTTGACGTGAACCACGCTACGAAAAAAGTAGGCGCTACACCTTTGTTTGCCGCGTCGTCTTTGGGTAACGTGTACACTGCTGATCTGCTCCGGCAACATCCCTACATCAAGGTGAACCAGGCTAATTTTCGAGGCATGACACCATTAATGGTTGCAGCTTTTCGCGGCCATGCAAATATCATTGATGTGCTTCTCACAAAGACCGATCTTTCGACATTGCTTGATGAGGAATTGGCGTGGCGTCGACTGGTCCATACGGTCCTTTTGTGTAATGTAATGTTTCCCAAGCTACCTGTTCAGATATGGAAATTTGTGTTTTCTTTCTTTGTGTCACACACAAATGTGAACTGCACGATGGATGGGAAAACCGCCTTGTGGATGGCAGCGTCAAATGGCCATGCAACCTGCGTGGAGCGTCTGTTGGAAGAAGAGGATGTGGATATCAAGCAAGCCAACGAAATGGGAATTTCCGCGTACGATATCGCGCAAGAAAAGGGACACGAACTGTGCGGAGAATTGTTACTCTCGGCACAGTCAGCCAAAAAATAGAAAGGGTGTTTATTTATTTTTTTTGTAGCCTAGTCTGTTGTCATTTCACACACGGAAGCTTTTGTTTTGTTTCGTTTTGTTTTGTTTTGTTTCAATAAAGTAAACGTAAAATAAAAATCATGGGGATCGGTGTAGAGTGGAAAAAGCTTCTTACGCAAGACCCGGCACTTATTACAGTATTGCCTACCGATACGGAATGGGTGGATGATAAAAGCAAGCCCCGGTTTGGGGTTGTCTTGTGTGATCAAACCGCGTCGGTTCAACAGATGAATTTTGCAGGGTGTGGACAAGTGATTTCGTCGGGCAGCGAGTTTGAACGGCGGATTATCAGCAAATTTGTGAAAGACAATTTAAAGTATGGTGCCCAGCATGTTGTTCTTTTATGGGACAAGCCTTGGCCATCAGTGCGACGAGCGGAAATGTATGCACAAAAACGGTACACGGTTCCTTCGAGTGAGAAACCTGTCCCGCCAGGTAAAGTGCGTGGCGTGGATGGCCGGTTTTATCATCCTGCGCAAGCGCCATTACCAAAATATGATGACACGACGGGCCATGGCGTAAAACCTGTTGAACTTATTACGGCATCAAAAATGTATCCCTTGCCGCAATTATTAAACGCCGCCTGGACAAAAACAGAAGTGGCAGGGTTTATTTGTAAATGTTTATGGACTTTTGCCCAAGGCCGGGATGAACATATTGTGTTTGATACGCCTTTTTTAGTTGGTGATGCGTTATGTGATGGGCAGATGAAATGTAATAAAGAGAATTGCGAGATCTGTCCTGATGCAAAAATTCCCCGGCACGCTGAAGCTGATGTTTTATACCTTTTTCATATTCGCCATTTGGCAACATTTGTACCTCCAACCGCCTGTTTTATGGCGCGGGGATCTAATGACCGTGATTTACTTGTTGTGCTTTCTTTTCCTTTTGACGAAGGGCTTTCAGATCGTGTGTGGTGGTGCAAAGGCTCGGGTGGCTATGCCATGTCGCCTGCAGGGCAATGGGTCGTTCCTGGAAAAAACACGGGCAAGCCAGTTACGTGCAATGAATATGTTCTTATGAAACGAGTGACAACCATGTTTGGAGGAGCCAACAAGGAATTGTTGTTGTCACGTCTCATGACCATATTTTTTTTTGGTGGCGACTATTGCGAAACACCAAAAGGTCTTACCTCGACTGGTCTTGCGCTGGCGTTTTTTAATTGCAAACATCCGATTATCCAGCACAGTGGCCCCAACACTTTGCAAGTAGCTACCTCGGCCCTGCATAATTTTGTGCAATATGCGCGGGATGGGTCACCGCGGTGCCGGACACAACTGGATGTGGCAAATTTGATGAAAAACACCCAGGACGCGTTTTACAGCCTTGCGTATTACACGGGATTTCATTCCGAGTTTGATCCCAAAGAAACCGCCTCGTGTGTTGGACCAGACTTGACCCAATTTGGGTATGGGGAGACAGGCCATGTGATTGACCCCCTTTTGGCCAAGCTGTTTGCGCCCATGCTCCGGCCAGCACTTTCTTATTCTGTCTCGGAGAATTTCTTATCCTTTACTTATACATGAATATATGTGCTGTTTGTGTGACCTGGCATAATACACAAAGATGACTAGTTTGGTGAATTTTTTAAAAGATGCTAGTCTTGGTAACTTTTATAAAGGAGGTACCGTGCCTGTTGTACCAACAACTTCTTTAAATAGAGCATTTCGATATCACAGGCCTCTTATTACTGATGTTAATAATGGCACTGTAGATATTTTGGAGCTTTACAATCCCGAAGATGAACAAGCCTATATGGATAATAAAATATTTGTCGACATGACACAAAAATTACAAACAATGTTAACATCAAACTCTACCCCAGATGTTAATAATCCACAATTATATGTCATAGGTGAAGTATGTGCAAATGAGTTGAAAGGGGATAAATTTGACAAGGATATGTCTAATGAAACCATTGCGTCTTTTCTTAAAGGACCCCAAGCAAATAATTCTGCAGTTTTTCGTTATATATTACCAATAAAGAAAAAAAACCCAACAATCATAACAAGGGTTAATTTATCATATGCAATATTACAGCGTTCAAGCTTTGCCAAGGTTCCATGGAAATTTATTTGTTACGGATTAAATAACGGCGACGTCATATTAATAGACGCTGAAAAAAACAACATATATTTGACACTTCCAATTAAGGACAAGAAGCGTGAAGTTACATGTATTGCTATGTCACCTAGAACACAAAGAATCTGTGTTGGAATAGCTTCAAAAGACAACAATGATACAAACCACATTTGTTTGTATGATATGATATCCGGAACAGAGGTAAAAACGTCCCAAAATATTCTCATGCGCAATACTGCATTTCCTGTAGAGGATAAAAAAGCAATACGCTCTGTTGTTTTTATTGATAGTTTAAACATTGTTGTATCAGGGGATGATAATGGTGATGTTATTTTATGGAATTATGAAACGTTGGAAATTATAAACCACATAAAATTAAACGAGCAAAACATTAACCTTGGCGGCTATGTCCAGGTGGCATCTGTTGTGTTTTACATGAATTCGAACCAATTACATGTTTTTGCAGGGTGCTGGGTTACAGCACGAGGCGATCATCGTACAGGCGCCTTGTTTCGGATTATAATTCCAAAAAATAATTTGAAGACAGGTGGAAAAATTGAACACAAAGTTTTGAATGAACAAGTGACATCTTTAGCCATAGATGATAACACTATTTATGTTGCAACTAATGGTACCAACAGTGATCCAAATGGTAAAGTTTATTACATTAATTTTCGCAATGATTGGGACCAAGATTTGGAAATATTGCATGAAATACAGGATGACGACATTAATTCAATAGCGCTTTCTAAAGACAATAACAGTGTTGCCATAGGTACAGATAAGAGTGGGGTTTATATTTATGATACAGGCACCACCATTACATCCAAAGCTGCCCGAACTGACAATAATGATTCCGCGGTAAATGGAGTTATTTTTGACAATGATGGCAATTTGTTTTCTGTCGACACTGGCGGGTTCTTAAGCAAAAAAGAAAAAGGTGCAAGACAAATGCAAAATCTTGACAGCGCGCGGAAAAATATTACGTGTGTGGCTTTTATGGAAATACAGCATTCAGAAAAGGTGAAAAGTTTTGATTCCAATAGGGACCCATCATTCAGTGAATATGAAATTGATTATAGTCAAATCACAAATGGTGCGCAAAAAACTGTTTTACAGCGTAAAATTGGTCTAACTGTTTCAATAAAAAACATAGGTGTTACATGCGGCAAACCGTTCTCATTTCATAAATGGGTTGATGATGAAAAAAATTTATTAAGCCAATTTATTTCTGCATATAATAATGGGGACGGCGATCCACGCAACCTTATGTTACAGTATATAGATTCATCAAGACCTCCAAGCATTTCACAATTAAAAACATGGTTTAAAACTCATTATAATTTTTGGGAATCAAAATGGATCGATATTATTAAGAAAAAAAAACGTGATGTAAATCAATGGACAAACACGTTTGATATTGCATTGTTATCCGACCATAAATTTAGCTCGTTGTCTGTGTTTGTTCTCTACGGCACTACCATACATGACCAAATTGATACAGAAGACGACTACAGTGATCGTAGTACAGAAGATTCTGACGTAACATCAGTGTACCCTAATACGGACCTCTTACTACCTGTTCCATTTATAAGAAACCGAACGCGTGGAACAATATCATGGAGCGGAGTTTCAAAATATTTTAACTTTGACGGTCCTTCAAGAAATGGTTCTATAAAAGGTAGTCATGAAAAACACTGGTGTACAAGAACCGAGGAGAAAAAAGGTGTATCTAACATATACCGGCTTTTAGTGCACACCAATGGTGGACAAGGCATCGAACATGTAAGCTTATCATCCGTTTTGGGATCCGGTGCTCACACAGGAGCTGCGTTAGACACGCTACAAAACAAAATAGGTATTGTTGCAGGATTTTCAACTAGACCTGAGAATATACGTCTTTTAGAAAAATATGAACAGGGGCTTCCAGGGATTGTTGATATACTAGGAACACAGTTGGCAGAAACAGAAATTGAAAACAAAAAACCTAAAAATTCTATTATTGCTGTGGAGTTTCCGGTATATTATTTTCCAAAAAAGATAGAAAAAATGTACATTTATTCCCGAATTGATGCCATTAGCAAGAATTTTTTGAACGATGAAGGTTATGCTATATGGGAATACAAAACGCGATGGGGGGAACAAAACATAAGTGATGCATCTGGTGCGGATGAAATGCATGTTCGACAAACGGCGTTTTATTGCTTTTGTGCAAATAACATGCTTCCTGACATTAAGAAGATAAGATTTTTTTATATTCGGTATATAAAAATGCTTAATGACACATCTTACGAAAATACTCAGATGGAGGTTCATACCTTTCGATACAGATATGCACAGGACCCTACCAATACAGAACTATGGAACGCGGAAAAACATTACAATTTTCAAACGAAAATTAACAATATTCCATAGCCATCATAACGCACGTTTAGCTCAACGCATTAGAGCGGGCTATGCGGTAGAGCATTGGTCTTATGTGCAGACTTGATGCAAGCAAGCCAAAAGCCAAGGGTTCGACCCCCTTAATGTGCATATGGAAATGATTTTTTTATTTAAAAAAATGCAAACAAACGGCCTAGCCCTATTGGCGGAAAAAAATAAAGCTCCTCCAAGCGCCGGTTTGTATCAGTTTCCAAATCAACGCATGCTGTGTAAAGAACATCAACATCGGCATCTTCTAAATAGGTATTAAGAATTAAGATAAGAGAGGTTTTCAATGAAAAATAAACATGATACAAAACACGAAGCTTTTCTTCTTGGTCCGCATACTTAAACACTTGCGCGTGGCAATTAGCTTTGGCAATTTTCACGTCCGCAGAACTGGCCTTGGTGTTAAGTTTGCACACGGTATATTGCACACCTGCATCTTGGCGTTTTTTTTCACAAGTCCGCAAGAGTGTGCGCACATTGTCGACATGTTCGGTCGCATCTTCAACAAGACGTCGAATACCGGACACGTGGCTCCACTTGGGCCAATTGGCTAATTTTTCGTCATGGGCAGTTTGGACCGAATCAAAAGAGGGCATGCCGTCGTCATCAACCTCGGTGGTGTGAACATTTTCTTGGTTCTTTTTCCATTCCAGATAATGAGGGTTATGTTTCAAAACCGGATTGTCAAGCACTTTTGACGATGTCCAGTCAAAGAAGGTGTTGCACTTGACACACCACATTTGAAAACATCCTTCAATACGATAAATACGTTCCTGGCACGATAATTTGGGACACGGTTTGGTTTCTTTCAAAATGGCCTTGATGTTTGCACGTGCTTCTTCATTACAAGCCATGCCAACATGGACAAGACGTTGACAGTCATGGCAGAACTTTTTCTTGCACACAAGGCACGACAAACCAGTGGTTAGAAACCCTTCACAGTTGGGGGTAAAGCACCGTGTGATTGACGAGTGAGTAGCAACAAGACCTGCTTCTATGGTATCGGCACGTTGGGTTTGCAACCGAACAAGCTCCTGTTGTTGGGCTAGTTGACGCTTGAGACGCCGTTCCTCCTCTTTGGCTTGCTGTGCTTTGGCACGAAAGGGCGCAGCAGCTATCCGTCCCTGGGCGCGTTGAAACAAAACAGGCTCTGCTTTGATTTCTTCTTCAAGTTGACTTTGTTGCCAGACACGTTCCATTTGCACAATAAGCTCGACCGGAAACTTTAAACCAAACCATTGACTTCGTGGAATAATTTCTTGACAGCTGCTGCACGAGACTTGCTTGGATGTTTTGAGGTAGGCCTCGTAACAGGGCTCAAAGTGCGTCCAAACATCACATGCAGGGCATGCAAACCCGCAGCCTTCTTCTTCCCCGTCAAAACAGACAACACAACTTTGACCAGTTGTCTTGCGTTTCTTGGATGAAAGATCGGTGTCGGATAAAATATCTAAATGATAACGCGCTGGCATCGCTGGACTTGAGGGTGCTTCATCGGTACCCGCAACAGAGGCTGGCGTCGCAGCATACATATCATGCGGAAAATCTTCATCATCAGAGATATCCGAAACTATAATTGGGCTTTGGGATGTCATGTTTGCAAATGTGAACGAAGGGATAATTATGACCTAGAGTACACACAATTTTTCTTTAGAAAAAAAAACAAGATTTTTTTTTTTTCCACAAGTTCAGTGGGCAAAAACGTTCAAGGAAATAAAAAAAACTATAACGTTGGCAAATTTTGAACAAAAATGTTGGCAGTCTTTGTTTTTGGTATGAGCCTGTACAAAATAAATCCTGTTAATCCTAAAATGACAGCTCCTCCACAACTTGCAACAATAATAATTATTAATTTTTTTGAATCGTTGCTGTTGTCAGAAGTATCTGCTGTAGTTGTGGCTACGGTTGTTGTTGTTTGTGCGGGGGTAGGTACGAGGGTGGGCGCGGGAGTAGGCACGGGGGTGGGTACGGGGGTCGGTATGGGAGTAGGCACGGGAGTAGGCACAGGAGTGGGCACGGGAGTGGGCACGGGAGGGGGCACGGGAGTGGGCACAGGAGTGGGCACGGGAGTTGGTGCAGGAGTAGGTGCAGGAGTAGGCGACACTGCTAAATTTAAATATGCGCCGTCTTGTGTCAAGGATTCATTGTAGCAATTTAGAACATAATGTGCATCTCCATGCATCTGTGTTCCATCCGTCGTAACATTAAAGGTAAAATTATACAAGCTATTGTTATTCAGGCCTTGCTCTGCCGTAGGGGTGTAACTCCACATAATGTCATCTGATGATAAACAAGATTCAGTGCCAGAATCTATGTAGCAAAACATTGGTGTATGGCAAATTACTTCAGTGTTTATATCGTTCTGAAACGTAAATGTATATTCAGTGTAATCATTAAGATTGTATACGGGTTGAACAGTTGATGTATTGATATCAGTAAACGTTTGTTTTAGCATAGTGTGCCCGTGAATCGTAACATGGGTTAATTTAACATTCATTACAATATTTGTTTTTTCATGCGAGGCTGCACGTGGCTGACATCCCCACTTTGGCAGATACTCGGGATTATACCGTAATTGTGAATTGTGTGCAAATAAAGCCGGAACAGAGGGTACGTTTGTCGCACACCAATTAGAAATATTTTTGTTAAAACTGATGGCATTATAAAATAAGGCATCCATATTTGTCGCCAAAGATACATTCCATGAACTCACATCAATATTAAATGCTGTTGTGTTGGCAAACATCCGGTCAAAATCAACAACAGAAAAGGTATCCCACGTTGAAATGTTTGGGTTCAGATCAGAACCAAAAAAAAGTTGCGACATGTCACTTATATCACTTGTACATGTTTGTGCTATTGCGTTTACATCGTCATTTGCAATCAATAATAAAAGATCCGGTCTTGTACGTTTTGTGTATTCGATTCCACCAATAGTCGCAGTTTCATTATTCTCAATATTATGACAGGTTATTGTGTTTCCAATCAGTTCCCATACACCAAGTTCAAATGCATCAACACCAAGCTCAAAAGTCGTGTTTGCAGATATTACATCGCGTCGCCGTGAACCACTATTCTCTGTTACCGTTACCGTAACATTTGCTGGAAATCCAGGTTGCAACCCAATTGAAGTAATTTTTTTAGGTCTATATTCAAAAAATGTAGTTCCGTCACCCACACCCCAATAATAAAGATCGCCTGTACTAAGTAAAACAAAATTTGATCCTCCAATGAATAAATCAACACACGATGAGACCGCGGGATTTGGAGTATTCTCATGTAACAATGTTACCGCATCTCTGAATATGTCGTTACCTGTTCTGGCGCGAATGTTACCACCAGAATTGTCGCCCCAGCAATGAGTGTATCCACTACTGTTCAGCGCACAATTATAATCTTCCCATGCAACAATTTTGACAATGTTAGACAATAATAACCCTGTATCTCTTGAAATAACTGGGTATTGACCATTAACAGCACGAAACATGTCAGTAGTGTTGTCACCAAGTTGTCCTTCATCATTTGCTCCAAAACAATATACATTTGAAAAGTTATTTAAAAGACATGTATGATGATAACCTAACGCTAGTTGTATAACGGTTCCTGGAATCATGGATGTGTCTAACTCTGTTGCTCGATGAGGTTGACCATCACCTGCTTGATAATAATCGTTTAAACCCCAGCATTTTACTATTGACGTAAGAAGTATAACGCATGTATGGTGTTTGCCTGCAAAAATAGATGCTATGCCACTTAAAGGGTTACTTGTAATAGCATCCATAACATCTAAAGGGCTTGAAGACATTGCGTTATAATCTGGAAAGGTCGCAGAATTTCCAAGTTCCCCATCGCTATTTTCTCCCCAACATTTTGCACGTTCCGAAACTAAAAGAGCACATACAAAATTGCCTTCAATCGTTATATTCTTAACCATTGTAATGTTTACCACAATAGGATGCATGGAAATTGCAATATGAGCCGATTCTGCAAGTTGGTCACTGTCGTTATTACCCCAACATGTCACATTACCTAAATTTGTCACGGCACACATGAACTCATCACCAGCAGCAATTTGAACAATACCCGAAAGTGGTGCAGCGTTTGTTTCTGACGTACGCACATATTTTGGAGTATCAAACTCATCTGTACCAGTATCAGTAGTTGTACCATCACCCAATTGTCCGTGACCGTTTCCCCCCCAACACTTTACATGAAAAAACGATGTCAAAAAACAATGAAAATTTTTTCCACTAACGGCTTGAATGACTTCAAAGTTCCAATTAAACATTGGATATAATGCGCCAGTATCAGAATCCAAGAAAACATTTGGTGGAAGCGTAGTCACGGAAAAAGTCAACTGGTCAGTTTCACTTTCGAACACAATAGGATGAAGAGATTGATCATTTCGGTCAATCATGAAATTTGTTTTGGGGTATTCTATTCGTAGGCCATGGATATATAAAAATAATACACTGTAGAAAACAGCGCATTTGAAAAAAAACATGGTTCACAGGTTGTTTGTTCCTGTCTACACTAAAAAAAGGCATATATCATTTTATTCTTATGATCCACATTAAAAACTTTTTAAACGGTGCTGGAAAAATACAGCCGGGCTTAAATCTTCAATGTCAGGTAAAGGGGAATCCGGGTTTCCTGCACTAGCGCAGAGATGGAACGTATGCTGGTCATAGGGGCAAAGTTTTTTTTGCTTGAATATTTTACACCTGTTCCGTGGGGGCAGTTTATTGCGATAGCTGTGATAATTGGCAAGAACTTCACGCCGGTTTGCATTGGTGTCGGGATAATAGGTCATTAAATTATTTACGGACCAGCCCATGTCGACGGCCAATTCGCCCAGTTGCCAGCGCGCGTAATGTTTCAAAGGCGGCGACGAGAACAACGTGTGCAGGCACGGCGGAGCGGCCGGCGAAACGGTTGGAAAAAGATAGCTTGCACTTGTTTGCAAAAGAGGGACAGAGTTTAGGGTAATATTTGGCTGTATTTTGACCATGCCGCAAAATTCGGCAAAAGCAGGGTCGTCGGTGGGAAACATGGCTAGGGTTTTTAGTGCAAATTCTTTCCATTCGGCAATAAACATATGCCTTGCAACCTGTTTAAATTTTTTAAAATTCACATAGGTCAGGCCTTTCCAAAACGGAACCTTGTGTTTGACTTTGGATAGTGCAGGTAAATGTTCAGGTACGGCAATTTGAACAACCAGTTGGTCGGTGAGAAAATCCATGTAAGGGTAGTTGGTGACTTCATGTTTAAACAGCACTTGGTGGTTCCAGGCATAATTGAACCCTGAATTTAAATAGGCGTCGGCTTCC
>ENA-UOXV01007387-UOXV01007387.1-marine-metagenome-genome-assembly--contig:-NODE-7387-length-11141-cov-8.199260_pt1 | contig 11141 bp, 7 predicted proteins | sample MGYA00238165_ERZ766961 | MGnify/ENA primary metagenome ERZ766961 (study PRJEB28924, sample SAMN03173240) | marine metagenome | biome: Marine; feature: Water; material: Subsurface seawater | place: North... | reverse complement strand
AACTTTGGCTAACAGCGCCCACATGAGAAATAGGCAGGTCTGTCGTAAATTTGAACCTGAATACCACAAAGAAATGACATGAAGAAATCCGAAGTCAAACCCCCATGAAACCCCTCTTTTGTTTCAGAATCCGCATAAATCCCTGTTTCTAAAAACACCATAAAACACGCATTGACTTTTTAAATAAGACTTTCATGAAGCCTAAACAATGAAACCTGCCTGACTGGATAATGCTAACAACAAACTGATATCCAATGAGCCGTTTGTATTAAATTTAAATCATATTTAAACCCAAATTCGAGTTACGAAAAATCTGTTATAAAAGGCCGTTTTATTGGTACTAAAAAGTCGATTATTTGTTTAAAATAAAGTCTACTAAATTACAATCGTCAGTTTGAAACCTATGTCCTAAGATTATTGGTTCCTAATTACACCTGAAATCACTTTTTAATTAGTGAGAGCTCTCTACTTAATGAGGTGTTAACTTTACTTCTATCTCAGTAATTTTAAACTCGGTCCTCCTATTCTGTGCATGTTCTTCTTTTGAACATTTTACTCCATTTGAGCATTGATTCCGGAGTTTGGTTTCCCCGTAACCTATTCCTGTTATTCGATCTTTAGCTATTCCTTTAGAGGTAATGTATTTGGCTGATGACTTTGCTCTTCGGTCTGACAATTTCAAGTTGTAAGTATCACTTCCCCTAGAATCTGTATGGGAGCCTAACTCAATTTTAATTTCAGGGTTGTTTTTTAAAACTTCAACAATCTTATCTAATTCTATACTAGCATCTTTTCTAATGTCTGATTTGTTTAGGTCAAAATAAATTGGATTTATTTCAATTAGTGAATTTATATCAGAACCAACCTCAATTTTGGAAAAACTCAAGGCATCCAATTCAAATATATTGATTTCTAGTTCATCCTGAAGAACAATATTCAAATCAGATTCTCGATTGAGGTAACCTTCTGCACTTATGGTCACTCTATAGCTTATTGAGTCGCCTCTCTTTGCATTAGGTAGAGCAGCATAAAAATCACCATTCTCACATTCGATATCATACATTAGACTATCGTTCCTTAGATTGTAGAGCTTTATATGGACACCTTTAATAATTTTTTTAGTTTCTTCATCTACAGTAATTCCCGCAAATGCATACAACTTCTGAACTAGGTTTAAAGTAACTTCTTCGTCACTAGTTTTAACCTGAGTATAAAGTGTATCCTCCTCACTATATGATTCTTTACTTGCAGCAATCGAATAACTACTATCAACTTTTGCTTTGAAAGTAATTTCTCCTTTGTCATTCGTTTCCAAAGATTGGTAAGGGCTTCCATTTTCCTTTAAAATAATCACTTGTGAATTTGGTAACACTTCACCGGTTTTTTTGTTTAGAACTATTACCGTTAAGCTAACAGCCAAGTTTTCATCTCTTTCGAAGTAATAAAGATCGTCACTGCCGTGCCCTCCTTTTCTATTGGACGAAAAATAACCATGAGTTAAATTTGAATCAAGAACAATTGAAAAATCATCTCCTGAGGAATTAAAAGGTACGGCCAGATTTTCTGCACGAGTTGCATTTCCATTCTCCAACTTGGTTACAAATAGGTCAAGCCCCCCCAAACCAGGTCTTCCATTGGAGGAAAAATAAAGCAAGCCAGAGGGATGAAAGTAGGGGAACATTTCATTTCCTTCTGTATTTACTTCTTTTCCGAGATTTTCCGGAGACCCCCATGTACCATCATCGTTTAAAGTCGTTCTATAAATATCAGCGCTACCAAATCCACCAGGCATGTCAGATGAAAAATACAGCGTTTTTGCATCAGGACTAAGACTAGGATGTCCAACAGAATAATCATGATTATTAAAATGAAAACCTACTCCTTCAGACCATTCACCGTCATTAAAATTTGAAGACATAAGCTGAAAACCAATTACATTATCTTCACTGTCATCATGATAAATGTTTTGGGTGTACACCATGTAACTTCCACTTTGATTAAACGAAGCCGGTCCTTCATGAAATTTTGAATTGATTTTTTTATGAAGTTGAACTTCATTAATTAAGTCACCATTTTCTTTTATTTCTGCAACATATAAATCCAGGAAAGGCAAGCCATTCCAATTCCATTTTCTTTCTATTGGCTTGCTTCCTTCTCTTGACGAGGCAAATACAACCTTACCCTTGTACAATGTTGGGCCAAAATCCTGTTGTTCACTGTTGATGGCTAGATTTGAAACCGAATATTTTTTGTTCTCAACCAGTAAGTCATTTACGTAGTTTGAATTTTCCGAATGTAATTGGGCACGTGAATCTTCTTCAGCTAATTCTGAATACTTAGTCATCCAAGTTTTTGCCTCTTCGTATTGACCTTGGGCTTTAAGCATTTGTGAGTAATAGTAATAATCTAGATTAATTGCCGAATCTGAATTTACGAGAGTACTATAAAATTTAACGGCTTCTTGATTGTTGTGCAATAATCTGTTACACTCCGCAAGACGGCGATTTACATGAGTGGTCTGCGAATCTAGCTCAAGATAAATTTCTTTAGCTTCCGAGTAGGAGTAATTGGCAAATAGTTTTTCAGCCTTTCGGTACTTCATTCCCTGGGAAGAGGCAGCACCAAAGATTAAAATGGATAGTGAAAATAGAACGAGTTTTTTCAAGGCTTCTTATTTTAAAAGTAACGTGGAGAGCGAATTTTATCTTTGTCTTTAAACACGAAATCATACTTCAGCACAATTTCGTGGCTACCACCATTGTAGGTGCCAGTTTTTAGAGCAAAATGATAGTCATAGGAATAACCAGCTTTAAGTCGTTGGTTAATATATAACCCTGCAAGAAAGCCAAATGAATCCCCGTATCTAAACATTGGACCTGCCCAAAAATTTTCATTGAATTCAAATAAGGCGGATAAATCAAACACAACAGGAGCATTTACAACTGCTCGCACAAAAGTTGTGGGTTTAAACAGTAAGGTCGAATTCAATTGCCAGTTTACACCAGCAACTAAGAAATAATGACGAACATCTTTTGTGTTATTATCTGAGGCGGTATTTTCCCTACTATCACTTTCCAATAACCTAGGTGAAGACATTCCTATGAAGTACTTGGGAGTAGAATAAAACAGACCAAAACCAACATTTGGTATTACCTCGTTGCTAACGTTTTGTTGAAACGTAGGGTCAATATTGTCATTTATATCCAAATCATTAAAGCTGCCCTGAACTAAGCTTATACCTCCCTTTAACCCAAACGATAAAGTGGATTTCTTACTTACTTTTAGTCGATAAGCAATATCTCCATATATGTTTGTTGTGTTAGTAGGTCCTATTTTATCATTTAATAGGGTTAAGCCAACACCTAATTTCTGATTAAACAATGGAGAGTATATTGTTAGTGATTGAGTGACTGGCGCTCCCTCATAACCTACCCATTGAGAACGATTAATTCCAGTAATGGAAAGAACATTGCGATTCATGTCGTATGCGGCTGAATTACTTTCCATCATATTGAACATATAATGAGTAAACATAGCTTCTTGCTGTGCAATAGAAAGCAAAGGGACAATCGTAGCGGTTAATATGTAAACAAGTTTCTTCATTATACTATCGTTTTAAATAGATGTAACTTTTAATTGGTTTCTCATCAGGAGATAGCTCTAGTAAAAAGAAGTATGTTCCTTCCGGTAAGGCACCTTCTCCTACCGTAGCTCCATTTTCACTCTTTCCTCCCCAATTGTTTTCATAAGGTGCAGCCTCGAATATCTTATTTCCCCATCGATTAAATATGGTTATTGAATTATTTGGATATTCATCCAATCCTGGAATAATAAATAGGTCATTGGCACCATCACCATTTGGAGAGAATCCTTTAGGTACCCTTATAATAAGGGTGCAATTCTTAGGGTCCTTATAATCGGGAGTACCATCAGAATCGCAATCCGCTAGAACAACATTGCACGGATCATCTAGATTGCCTAAAGCTTCTATTCGATCCAAAATTCCATCACCATCACTGTCCAGTGACAAGTAATCTAAAACCCCATCTTCATCTGAGTCTGATGTCCTTGTCTCTAAATAATCGGGGATACCATCTTTATCACTATCAATAGGGATAACAGTAAAATATATCCATGCTGAGTCACAAAGCCCTTGCTCATTGCAAACTTTATATTGTAGGCTGTCCATTCCACAGAAATCAATACTTGGGGTATATGTAATGCCGGTTGAGTCAAAAGTGGCAGGCCCTCCTGCTGGAAATGTAACAATACTAACTGTGAGCTTACCTCCTCCTGGGTTAGAGTCATTTTCAAGTATCAGTACTTTTATTTTCCCATTATTGACCTTAACGCTATAATTTTTAGCCTTTGGTGTAAGTGGAGTAACCTTAATGTAGACCAAGACAGTATCACAGCCACCTGAATCACAGAGAGTTATAAAGAGACTATCGTTTCCTATGAATACTGAATTAGGAACATAAGTAAAACAGGTGTCTCCATTGGCCAGCCCACTTGTAGAACCATTAGTAGGACCATTGAAAGAAGAAATGACGTCGAGTGTATCTCTTTCTACGTCTAAAGCATCTATGCATATATTAATTGGGGTATTGACTTTAGTTGTTCTGTAAATGGTTTCAAGTGTGTTTCCACTTGAATCTACTGCAACAGGTAGATCATTCACTGCTGTAACCGTAATGAACAAGGTGTCAGTAAAACAGATTACCGGTAGAGGTACTCCCGAATCACAAACTGAATACAGCACCGTATCAATTCCATTGAAGTTAAGAGCCGGAGTATAGTCAATAGTAGTTCCCATACCAGAAATAGTATATGTACCACCACCAGTATTACTAATTATAGAAGTCACCGTAACCTTAGAACTATCAGGATCAATATTATTGGCAATCAGTGAAGGGCTAGTTGTCGTTGCCGCATCCTCCAGCATTGTCATGTACTCATTTCCTTGCGTCATGGTATCATTCACTGCTGTAACCGTAATGAACAAGGTGTCAGTAACACATAGAGCAGGGAGAGGTACTCCCGAATCACATACTGTGTAGATTACCGTATCAATTCCATTGAAGTTAAGAGCCGGTTTGTAATCAATGGTAGATCCTGACCCTGTAATGGAAGTTGTTCCACCACCTGAAGAGCTAACAATTGTTGTAACCTTAAGAGTGGTTCCTTCAGGATCTGAATTGTTTGCAATAAGCGAAGAGCTAGTTGTAGATGCGGCATCTTCTGAAACCGTCATTATTTCATTCCCCTTAGTCGGTTCATCATTAACTGCTGTCACAGTAATAAACAAAGTGTCATTCACACATTTGATAGGAAGTGGAGCTCCCGAATCACAAACCGTATAAATTACCGTATCAATACCACTGAAGTTGGTAGCAGGAGTATATGTGATTCCTAAACTATCTGCATTAATAGTAATGCTACCAACACCCGTAGAACTAACAATGTTTTTGACCTTGGTTGTCGTACTATCTGGATCAATATTGTTAGAGGTTAAGTTCATGCTCACTGCCGAAGAAGTATCTTCAGTAACCGTCCAGTTTTCATTTCCTTTTCCAGGTTCGTCGTTAACTGCATTTACCGTCACAAACAAGGTATCGTTAACGCACTTAGCCGGAAGTGGAAGCCCCGAATCACATACTGTGTAGATTACCGTATCAATTCCATTGAAGTTAAGAGCCGGTTTGTAATCAATGGTAGATCCTGACCCTGTAATGGAAGTTGTTCCACCACCTGAAGAGCTAACAATTGTTGTAACCTTAAGAGTGGTTCCTTCAGGATCTGAATTGTTTGCAATAAGCGAAGAGCTAGTTGTAGATGCAGCATCTTCAGTAACTGTCCAGTTTTCATTTCCTTTTCCAGGTTCGTCGTTAACTGCATTTACCGTAATATAGACAGTGTCAACTGCACATGCTCCAAGAGAATTACATACTTTGTATACAATGGTGTCAATTCCGTTAAAATTCGCTTTGGGAGTATAAATCAAACTATCACTATTGGACACAGTAACAGTTCCTCCACTGGAAGGGCCACTAACGATGGTAGTTGTCATATCAAACCCACCTGGATCCGAATCATTTCCTTGAACCTTAATAATAATATTAGAAGAATCTTCATTTATGATTAAAGTATCACTTGTTGTATTTGGTGGGCATGCAATAGGATTAATTGTCAAAGTACGCGCTACACTGCTACAAGTTCCATCGTTAGTAACAACAGAAATATTTCCAGCGGTTGTATCAATACTTGCAGTAATTGAAATACTTCCTTGTCCGGCAGTAATTGAAGATCCAGTAGGTACGGTCCAAGTATAACTGGAAGCTCCACTTACCGCAGAGATACTATACATAAGACCAGTTGCCCCTTTACATGGTGCACTGGGCCCTGTAATGATTCCTGGTTGGGAAGGTATTGAAGTTACAGTGATACTGGGTTTGGTGTCCATTGTATCGGAACAAAAAGAGGTTCCTGGACCTGTCACTATTATATAGAAGGAAGTATTTGTAGATAATGCTCCGGTAGGAAGCGATATGGTTCCACCAGTTCCAGTAACAGCAGTACCAATGGTAGCGTCGGTAGATTGATTGTATAGCTGATATGTATTGTTAAGCACTGAGGAAGCTATGGTAACGTTTGCTGATGATCCAGAACAAACTGGATTAGATGAAACACCGACAGTAAGATTTGTCACCGGTAATGCGTTCACCGTTACGTTCATGGTATCTGTAAGCAAAATTTCACATGTAGTGCCATCAATTTTTAACGCTTTAACTTTCAAAGTCGTACTTGAGGTAAGTGTATCTGAAGACAATGTCTTAGTACTTCCGTCACCTAAAATAGAATTACCTGTAGCATTTGACCCGTTGTATAACTGATAGACCACTAAATTTTCTGTAGCAAGAACTCTTACATCTGCTGCAATGCTTCCACTACATATTGTGGTATCAGCTGGATCCACTACAGTAGTTGATAACGGAGTTATACATACCACAGTAACGGCAGTTGAAGGATCACTTTGACAGTTTCCAGGAGTTTCTACAGTTACTGTTACCGAACCTCCGGAATACAAAACGTAAGATGCGAGTCCAGAAATGGTCCATGTTCCAGATGAAACGGTTGTTGTATTTCCAGTGTAAAAACCATCAACATAAAGATAGACAACATCAGAATTGGTACCAGTTCCACTAATTGATCCAGCTCCATCAGTAATAGGAGATGTGGTAATGGCAACTGCATTGCCAGTTTTAGTTCCAACAGTAACACTGTTTGAAGCTGCACTTAACAAGCCATTAACCAACATGGCTTTAGCAGTAATAGTACTTCCTTTTGCTATTGAAATCCCACTTGTGGCTACCCAAGATCCATCGGAAAGTACCGTAGTGGTATCACCTTCCTTTACTCCATTTTCATAGATAATTATGTAAGTACCACTTGGCTCGTTGGATGTTCCGGTTACAGTATCAATTGTCGTTGCCGTACAGTATGGTGAATTAAGAGTTGGAGCATCTGTATTACCCGAAACTAAAACACCAGTAGAAGCATTAGAAACGCAACTACCTGTGGCTAATGCTTTAGCTGTTATACTTGATCCAGTAGTAAGTGAAAGAGAACTAATGGTCCAAGAACCAGACCCATCAGCTGTAGCAGTGCCTATTTGACTATCATCCGAATACAGTATAACGGTAGAGCTGGCAACTGCAGTACCCCCAATAATTGTAGTTGTATCGGTTATTGGCGTGGTTGAAACAACTGGTGTAGCAGTAGCCGATTTAAGTCCAACACAAACCCAATATGGATCAGACTCGCAGCTTCCGGACTCCTTTTGAGTAACACGATAGACTCCGTCAGCAACACATGGTCCTCCTCCAGCTGTACAGCTTAAGGTTTGCCCTGAACCGATACAACGCCACAAAAAGGAACTATCCGTTGAAGATACAGTGATGGAACTTCCAGACCAAACATTGCCACTGGTGGGAGTTTCGGGAGTTGTCGAAAATCCAGAATAGATATTAATTGCTGCACCTGGTTTCCCTGTTCCTGTAAATGCCTTCGAGGAATTACACATGTAAACGGTGTCAACTGGATCTGTACAAGTCGCTCCAACAATTGTTGTTGAGCAATTGTTTTTAGATTCGGATTTTCCACTTGCAATTGCACTTGCAGTTATTGTATCAGAACTGGTAACACTAGCAATAGAAGAGAGGGTCCAAGCACCACTTGAAACCGTAGTGGTATCAATAATGGATCCATTTTTAAAAACTAAAATTTTAGTGCCGGTTGCTTCTGCAGATGTTCCACTTATACTAGTAGCTCCAGCGGAAATAGGACTGGTGATGGTTGGACAGCTTGATCGGTCTAGGCAAACTAACCCAGGTGTACATGGAGGGTAATTATCAATGATGGTATTAAAACAAGTTTCTATATTAGGACAGTCACCAACACCTCCAATATCAGAGGCAGAGCTTATGTTACATAAGGTGGATTTACTGGCTGCCATGTTGGAAACAACAGCCATTCTCATAGTTGTGGAACTGGTAACTCCAGGAAACAGATTTGCCGTTGATCCATTGGCCGTAGAGGCAATTGTAAAATCATCAATATCAACAAAAAAGTCTAAAAAGTAATTGTAAGAATTACAAATGCTGGAATGTGCAATCGATTTCTGGTAATTGGTTGTGCCAGTGTATGAAATAACAGGAGTACAGTTCATGCTATTCACATCATAAACATAAACACCAAATTTTGTTGCAAGTACTATTTCAATTTCAAAACCGGGATTGGATGAAGAATAGTTCGAATCAGCATCAGGGCCGGTATTGCCAAACTTCCCATCAGTGTCAATTAGAATTGAGTAACTTTTGGCTGCAGCGGAAAGATTAGCCATTCTTAACCGGAAAAGCCAATTGTTGGCCGAATCAACATATTGTTGACATGCATCTTCAGTACCAGAATCTACAAAATCCGTAAAACCACAATTTGCACCGTTTCTAACATCGCTGGTTGGCTCAGTGTTTGGAAACACAATGGCTACGTAAGGAATTTCACTTTCAGCCTGATCGTTATTAATAAAACCACTTCCGCTAACAGAGACATACCCATCTTTATCTGGATCTAATATGGCTTGTCCATTGGATGTTGCTGGATTAACAATCATGCCGCGAGTTTGAGCCAATATGTTGGGCCAAATAACCGTTAAACATCCAAGTATCAATAAAGGTTTTAATGATTTTACAAAAAAGATTTTTGTGGAATTATTTATCAAAATACCAGGTTTTAGTTTAGAGCTCAAGTTTGAGTTTAAAATTGAGCATTTAGCAAAGATATTTATTCTAATCATTTAACAGATGCGAGGCGTCAAAACTGGATATCAATGTTCCGTAGTGCTGTTTTTGTGCTATGAAAATAACAAATATTGATATGGGAATCAATTAGTATGTCGGAATTATTAAAAGCGAAGTTTTTATGTCTAGAAATGAATTGTAGCTTTTGGTCTACTCTAATTTATTTGTCTGTAATAACAGACAAAAACTGCTTGGAATCGCAGGAATTATTGCGGTCTTAATTTCGTACTGTTCGATTGTTGTATTAGCGTGTATTGGATTGTATTTCATTTTCAAAATGTTTACGACAAAAAAATCAATCAAAAAAACTCTTTTTTACTCTTAATATGGGTCTTTACATTTCTGCTCAATTACTGACTTTTTATTCACGGACATCCTCACAAAAACAGTGATGCAATGGAAAATTTCTGGGATTTAGCATTTATGCCCTTCAATATTTTTAGCCCATAATTCATTGCTTTTGTGCAATCACAATACGACCAAGTGTTTTTTTGCTGCTTTTAAATTTGCCTAAAAATTTAGGCTGGGAATATCTACTTCTGATTATTTTGGTTGGAACTGCATAATTATTTAACTAAGACTAAAAACCAACTGTTCATATTTGTGATTCTTTTGCCCATTATAGTTTACCTTGCTCTATCTTCACTGCACCTCTATCCCTTTTACTATAGACCAATTCACTATTTATCTCCTTCATTTATTCTTATAGTCGCATTAGGAACAGAGCAATTAGCCAAACTAATTAGTAGTCGAATTCATACCTTAATTTACTGAATGATAATTGCAGTATGCTCTGGGTTTTATATTAAACCATCTGTAGATCAGTTTCCTTTGTGGTACAGAGTAATTAAACCTTCCATTGATTCTATAAATGAACACTGCGCAGATGCTCCTATTTATTTAACTACTCCTATTAACAGCTATGTTAACTATGATATTCAAGGTTATGTACAAGGAAAAAATGACACCCCTATTCAATGAAATTTGACTCCAGATGAGTTTGAATCAATCGTAATTGGTAAAAAAGAATCTTTTGTCCTACTGCATAATACTAACAATAGTGATGTATATAAGGAATCTTTGAAGCCATGTATTCGTACAATTTTGTAGAAAGTGTGACCCCTAACCCAATGCGTTTTTTATAAAGAGCAATACCAATATCGCTAGATGAAATACCGTCAACTACCTTTCTTCTTTTAAACCCATGTTTCCAAATTACCTTTGACCAGCCCTTACTTTGTTTAAGTTGCTTAAAATACTGTTGCTCAGGATCCCAACCTATCAAAAGAAGTTCTACATTTTTGAATATCAGCTAGACTATCAACGATTTCCTTTATGCAAGTCCCTTTGCTTATTGTTCCTGCGTAACACAACCTAGTAACCTTTGATGAATTCAACATTGAAATATCTTCAAAATCGATAATTTTAGGAAAATTGCGGACAACCAACGACTTTATTCCCCTTAGTTTAAACCTATCCTCAATATGTTCAGTAGTAGAAACTACAGCGTCTATTCTGCATGAAACATAGAATTCATACCATGAATAAAAATAAGAGATTGGTCCTCTGAAAATTTTCGGAATCCAGCGTTTATAATAAAACACCTCAGGGTAACTCTCATGGATATCGTAAATTACTTTATACCCCTTATTTTTAAGACGCAGTGCAAACGGTAAAAAATATGGATCGTGAAAATGAACAATATCAGGGCCTAACAATCGTTAGGAGCCAAACATCTTCGTAAGAAACTTGGGCAACGTCGTAATAATCAATTATGCCCTT
>ENA-UOXV01007386-UOXV01007386.1-marine-metagenome-genome-assembly--contig:-NODE-7386-length-11142-cov-4.620998_pt1 | contig 11142 bp, 12 predicted proteins | sample MGYA00238165_ERZ766961 | MGnify/ENA primary metagenome ERZ766961 (study PRJEB28924, sample SAMN03173240) | marine metagenome | biome: Marine; feature: Water; material: Subsurface seawater | place: North... | reverse complement strand
CTTTTTAAGCGACACCGACATCAACCCGGAGTGATGGCCCTATTGATCATGAGTATTTTGGCCGGGTGCACCGGGCTTGAAAACGCATTCACAGAACGATCACTAAATGAATTCCGCCAACGCACAAAGAAAGCAAATACGTGCGTTAAACATTTCAAGGCCATCGATCGGATTACCGAAGATACCGCCGATGCCAAAACCTTTCGTATCCCCGGCTTTCCCTACTTGCGGATTAACCGCTTTCTTGCATCCTATGCGCCCAAAAAATTAACCGGCACGTCGTTCACCCAATGGCTACAATACCTTCGCCGCTTGGACAGGCAAGCACGCTCAATTGAATTTGCAAACCTGCCGGATTACATTCGGGCTCGGCACAAAGACCTGCCTATCAAAATTGAGCGTTGCGCCGATTTATTCATGGCCGTTGACTTTAAACAACGGCATATTAAAGAGGCGCTCCTGCAATCTTACTTCGTGCCAGATGCATATAACCGGTGGTCTCAAATCGCCGGTCTTTATCCGTTAAGCGTGATCCCCGTGCGTTTCGGCATTATGCACTTACACCAAAGCCAGCGGAACGATTTTAAACAATCAACGGTACCGAAAAACCCTCACCGGTATGCCCCCGCGACGGCTCAAACGTATGATCCGCATACGGTGCAAGCCATCTTTCGCAATACTAATAAAGATGCCCTCGGCATTCCGTTATACAACGCCCATGATTTGAAAATATTATTCGCATTGTTTGCGCCAGTTTTTGAAATCGGTACCGAAAGCGGTGATGATAAACCCGGCCGCGTCACTTTCAATACCACCGGCAGACTTCAAATCGATACAAAACACCCTGCGGTTTATCACCACCTCGCTTATACACGGTTTCGCGGACGCGTCTTAACGCAGCTTGTGTATACAATTTGGTTTCCGGCCCGCACGGCACAACATGCTTTGGATATTTTTGCCGGCCCACTCGACGGGCTCATGTGGCGGGTAACTCTGGATCATCACGGTCGGCCGATGATTTATGATTCCGCTCATCCCTGCGGTTGTTATCATTTATTTTTCCCGGTGAGGCCGTGGTCCATTGCTCATGTCGAACAACACGCATTTCATGGCGAGCCACCCGTCGCACCCATTGCGGGGCCACCGTTACATCAAGGCCAACGCATTTATCTCCGCCTTAAGCCGGGAACCCATTACCTTACCTCGGTGACTGCCAAACGCACCGGGCACAAATCATCGCACCGATACCGTTTCCTTGAAGCAAACATGCTGCGATCCTTGGCCCATCCTGAAGGCCGAAAAAGCCTTTATGGGTTCGATGGGTTAGTTGCGGAAAGTGCGCGGCCGGAACGCTTTTTCCTGTGGCCCATGGGGGTGGCGAGCGCCGGGACGATGCGCCAATGGGGCCATCACGCGACCGCTTTCATTGGCACCCGGCATTTCGATGACGCAGACCTGTTTGGACGTATCCTCACGCGCCGGCGCTAACGGTTTTCACGATTTTCCAACCGCTAGACCTTGTCCGAATTGACCCATCAGGCCCTAAACATGAGGCTTTTGATGTTTGAATAATTACATCGAATTTTAAATGATTGAGGCCAACTAGTGGGCATGTCTTTGATTATAAAGACTTAAAAGGCTCGATTCTGGCTAATAATAGCGGTTATATTTTCTCAGTCTTCCAACTTTAGATAGCGTAGATCAATCTCGTGGCCTTCAGCCCTTAATGTTTCAGCCCAATTTTTTGCCACCTATGTCTTCAGGTAGGGCAATCAGCTTTGTTGGACTCACTTCATTAAGATAAAAATATTATGATTGTTGCAGCTACTTTAAATTTTCTCATTTCAACTCATCTTATTTACATGCCCTTCAAACTCGGTAAATGACAATAGATTGTCAGAGACGCCTTGCTATATCTATTAAGAGGCTTTGGAGTTGAGAGCATTCACTTGACTAGCCTGTCCACATTAAGTTGGGCCACATCTTAAGCTTCTACTAAAATGTCCACTTCTGATCCTAATTGTAAATTCGCTATGTCGATCTTTGTCTTCGAACCCATTATTGAGCTTTGTGTATTTTAACCATTGAGAACCAATCTTCAGGACTTAGTTGCCCGAGCACCAGAAAACCATGTGGCTTATCCGGGGTAGCTAGGATCACAACGGCGCCTCCCTCGCGGGGATACGCACCGGTCGACTCTCTCGCCAGATTGCCGTGGGCCCAAATAACCTTGTTTTCCCCATGGGCCGGCGAACGTTTTAGTATTCTTTGCAAGCGCGCGACAGCCACCTTATCGCCACCGACAAAACTTGCCGCACGTAGGTTCATGATATCCGAAGTCGCTTCTACAGTGCCGAGGTCCATTCGCTCAGCTGTCTCAACCGCACGACAATATTCACTGGACAGCACCTTGCCGATCGGAATTTCTAAAGCTTTAATGGCCTTCCCAACGCGTTCCGCTGACACTCGCCCCGCATCTGATAACTGACGCATTTTACTTTCATCGCAACTTTTCCAGTCACCAGGCTTGACGACGTTGTACGAGTGCGACCAATCCGTTGCCGCATGGCGAAAGTAAAGGGTATGGCCACCGTTACGTAGTGCGTTAAAGAGTTGCTCAGGCGATAAGGATTCGGCTAAAGCGCGGTCACCCAGCAACATAAATCCAAAGACTATAATAATGGTGCGGAAAAGCATTGATGTATGCCCTTTTCAATAAACCTGTTCATTTACCCTCTACCCTCTTGCGGAAGCTCTTCCTGAATGCTGAACAATTCGAAAGACCAGCCCGTGAGCAGCCTTATTTTTCAGTTATTTCTAAAATGCGTCTTACTCCTTAGTACCATTATCAATGCCTATGGAACTCACGTGATCCATGTTAGATCAGTCCAGTAAACTACACTGCAAATGGCCAATGTTTTGGCGGTCTCTTACGAAACAGACGTTAAGAGCACGCTGGCAGAGATAACTTCAATTCTCCCCGGTCGTCAAACATGGCCCTGGCTCGATCGCCGCCGGGAAAGCGCATTTCCGCAGCAGAGCCGGCAATTTCAGAACCAGAAATCATCTGAACACCCATTGGACCAGACGGTACGCTATCGTCAACGTCAACGGTCAATAAGATTGCCGCACCGCGCTTAAATGACTTGAGTTCGAGTTGAAAGCTTTGCGCACCATCCGATACACTCGGGGTCGATAAGACAAAAGCACCACCGTCTGCCACCTCGAGTGGCTGGGCAACATTCTCTCCTGCGCCGCCTTGGGTCGTGTCAAAAATTAGTCCCGATTGCGAGCCGCGTAGATCCAACTCGAGAATTGCCGCCGCCAATTCACAAGCTGAGGCGTTGGTGATGATAAACCGATCTTTGGGTGCATCCTCCTCAAATTGGATCAAGAGATCAGCCCTCACAGGGAGAGCGATAACAGCAAACGAGAAGAACAATACTGCGGCGGGCGCCAAAAAGGCGATGATAGCTTTCATGCTTAATCCTTTCTTGTCTATCAGCGTTACGAAATGCAGTGCATAACGGATCACTAGAATTGTTCCGGACTTCAATTGCAAAACCATATCGATGCTTATTGGGAATCCAGTCTGTTTCCGAAAGCCGAAAAAATGTCCGCCCCCGGCTAATAGCGGACATTCAGCATCAAGGCCAGGATGTCCGCTTCTGACCCAAGGCGGAAGGCTCCCTACACGAGCTGGCAGCCATAGTCTGCACAAATTGTGCCGGTTATTCGCGCATTTAGGGTACAGATGAAGCTGAAACTCATGCCCGACGAACCAATGCGCGGGAAGGCGGGGTCGCTCGCAAATTTGGAGATTAGCTGGTTCGCATTTGAAGCTAGACGATCAATAAAAGTCCATTATAGTATGAATATCTCGACACGGAGGATCCTTTGACTGCATTTCAAGTTGTGTATTCGTCTACAGCGAGCAAGAAAATGCTCAAGTCGGACCTCTATATAATTCTTCGGCAAGCGCGTAAGAATAATAAGTTGAATGGTGTGACTGGAATGCTCGCATACACCGATCAGCACTTTTTTCAGATACTTGAAGGTGACGAAGAAATCGTATCTGGGCTCTTTAAGAAAATATCTAATGACAAGCGTCATTCTGATATTCGAATCTTATATGAAAGTGAAGTAGGTATGCGATCGTTCCCCACTTGGGAAATGGCGTATGCAAGTATTTCGGCTAGAGAATTGGCTAATTGGGCGGGCCTCAGCAACGCCACGACTATTGAGGATACCTTCAATAAGTTGCAGTCAGAGAAAAATAGAGTGACGGAGCTTTTGTCAAACTTTCTTAAGAATTCATCATTCACGTGACTAATAAAGGTGACATTGACCCCTGAAATATTCCCGGGTTGAGGTTAGGGTTCGTTTCCAGAGAAGGAGACGGACGAATGAAGCGTAGAAGGTTTTCAGATTAGTAGATAATTGGGGTGTTGAAGGAATACTAGGCCGGCTTGTCGGTGGCTGATCTTTGCCGCTCGTATGTCAAAATCTTAAGGTTCGATTTGTGCTCAAAGCCAACGTTCGTGTAACTCAGGCAATTTCTGTTAAAAAACAATGACCAAAACACTGCGCCTCATTCTTGGAGATCAGCTTAGCCTTAACTTATCCAGTCTATCTGATGTCGATAAGACAAATGACCTTATCTTAATGTGTGAGGTCTGGGAGGAAGCGACCTACGTTCAACATCACAAAAAGAAAATCGCCTTTATATTTTCAGCCATGCGGCATTTTGCTGAAGAGCTTAAAGGTAAAGGATACCATCTCCACTACACAAAACTTGATGGCCCTAACAATACTGGATCATTTAAAAGCGAAGTTGCGCAAGCACTTAAGCAGTATAAGTTAGACAAAATTGTCATTACAATGCCCAGTGAATACAGGGTATTACAGAATATATTAAGTTTGAAGGCTGAGTTTGCAGTGCCTGTTGAATTGCGACCTGCTGACCGTTTCCTATGCTCGCATGAAGAGTTTGAACAATGGGCTGATAACCGCAAACAACTACGAATGGAGTATTTTTATCGGGAGATGCGCAAAAAATACAACGTGCTCATGGATGGTGATAAGCCCGAAGGCGGACAGTGGAATTATGATAGTGAAAATCGTAAGCCGCCGAGAAAAGGACTTAACATTCCCAAAACCTATATGTCGCAAACTGATCAGATCACTAAAAGAGTCATAAAGCTTGTAGCCGATCGTTTCGGCGATCACTTTGGCGATCTTGAACCCTTTCATTTTGCTGTCACGCGCGACCAAGCTTTGTATGCGTTTAATAAATTTATCGATGAGCGGCTTTGTCATTTCGGTGATTATCAGGATGCGATGATCCAGGGCGAACCGTGGATGTATCACAGTCATCTTAGCTTCTATTTCAACTGTGGCCTACTAACTCCACTTGAATGCATCCGTAAAGCCGAAAAGGCCTATCGTAAGGGAATTGCGCCCTTAAATGCTGTTGAGGGCTTTATCCGGCAAATTCTGGGTTGGCGGGAGTATATACGGGGCATTTACTGGCTCAAAATGCCTGACTATGCACAAGAAAATTATCTTGAGGCTCAGCGAGAATTGCCCGGGCTGTTCTGGGGAGGAGAGACCAAAATGAACTGTCTCTCCCAATGCGTCAAAGAGACAAAAGAGAATGCCTATGCTCATCATATTCAGCGCTTGATGGTGTTGGGTAACTTTTGTCTGCTCACAGGAATTGATCCGAAATTTGTCAATGAATGGTTTTTGGTGGTTTATGCCGATGCCTATGAATGGGTTGAGATGCCAAATGTTTCAGGAATGATCCTTTATGCCGATGGCGGTTATCTGGCGAGCAAACCCTATATCGCTGGTGGAGCTTACATCAATCGCATGTCCGATTATTGCAAAACTTGTTCCTATAAGGTGAGCAAGAAAAATGGCCCTGCAGCTTGTCCTTTTAATTATCTTTACTGGAACTTTGTGATCGAGCACGAGGATAAATTCAGCAGTAACCCTCGTATGGGACACTCTTATCGCACGCTTGCAAAGATGGATGACAATAAAATCATGGCCATAAAAGACGATGCGTCGCGTTTTTTCTCAGCGATCAAAAAGAGGGAAACTGTATGAACCATAAAAAAGTAATTTTCCTCAAAAAATGTGTGCGTGTTGTAAACGCTCATTTGACTGGCGCTAGAAATAAGAAAATTCTGCGGTAACATAAAATATTATTCACAGCGCTACAGAAAGACCGCAAAGACATGAGTGAAGACCTATCTCCTGTGATTGTTTGGTTCAGGCAGGATTTACGCTTAAGGGACAACCCTGCTTTAAACGCTGCGCATGGAACAGATCTGCCTACACTTCCTGTCTATATTCTAGATGATAAAAATAGCAGTGAATGGAAAATGGGTGCGGCCAGTCGGTGGTGGCTGCATGAGAGTCTCATAAAATTGAATGAGAGCCTGGAAGGAAAGCTCTGTCTTGCAAAGGGAGATGCGCAAGAGGTTCTGTTAGGCCTTATCAATAGCACTAAAGCCAAAGCCGTATATTGGAATAGATGCTATGAGCCTTGGCGCATTCAAAGGGATACCAAAATAAAAAACATTTTGCGCGATGCTGGCATTGAAGCGAAGAGCTATAACGGCGCATTGCTTTTCGAACCTCATACCGCCCTTAAAGATGACGGTACGCCATATAAAGTCTTTACACCTTTTTACAAAAAAGGTTGCCTTGGAAAAGGTGTTGAACCCCATGCGCCTGAAGCTATGCCGGAAAATTTAAAACTTTCTAAGCATAGGCTTCTCTCCCTTGGTGATTTAAATTTATTGCCAACTATTCCTTGGCACAAAAAGATACATAATTATTGGGAGCCCGGAGAAAAAGGCGCTCATTCTCGTCTCAATTCATTCCTTGAAAACGGTTTAAAGGGTTACAAAGAAGGGCGCAATCATCCCTCTAGTAAAAACGTATCACGCCTTTCTCCTCATCTTCATTTTGGAGAAATCTCTCCTAATGAAATTTGGCATGCAACGAAATCAAGAATGATTGCTAAGCATTGCGAAAGTGATGGTGAGCATTTCTTAAGTGAACTCGGCTGGCGAGAGTTTTCAAATAACCTGCTTTTTCATTTTCCAGATATACCACGCAAAAACTTACAAAATAAATTTGATGCATTTACATGGCGGAAGGATGACGAGGCTTTGAGACGCTGGCAAAAAGGTCAGACGGGCTATCCCATCGTTGATGCGGGTATGCGTGAGCTTTGGGAAACAGGCTATATGCATAACCGCGTGCGTATGATTGTTGGCTCTTTTTTGGTCAAGAACTTAATGCTGCACTGGCATCATGGAGAGGACTGGTTCTGGGACTCTTTGGTAGATGCTGATCTGGCGAATAACAGTGCCAGCTGGCAATGGATTGCGGGCTGCGGAGCGGACGCAGCCCCTTATTTCAGGATTTTCAATCCGGTTACGCAGGGGCAAAAATTTGATGCGGACGGCGCCTATGTTAGGCGCTATGTGCCAGAGATAGCAGGCTTGCCGGATAAATATATACATATTCCGTGGGAAGCAAAAGACACAGTTTTAGCTGAAGCCGGAATTGAGCTGGGTACAGACTACCCCGAACCCGTCGTAAATTTAAAACTATCCAGAGAAAGGGCTTTAGAGGCCTTTAGAAGATTATAAATCATGCGAGATGTTCAGCTATATAAATTACTCACCTTTGCAGGCACGATCCCTTTCATTGCTTGTGCTATCCTGCAGTATGGCAATGCGCCCCAATTTGATTTTCTCGGATCTTATGTTGAGATTGCGCTTATTTATGGCTTGGTGATCATCTCTTTTATGTCTGGTGTACATTGGGGTCTTTATCTCAGCCATAAAGACAGGAGTCCGTTTAATTTATTTGTTACAAGCAACATCCTCACTGTTTTTATATGGCTTTTCTATTTGTTGTTTTCGTCATCAGTTTTTCTTTTGTCATTGATTATAGGTTTTTTAGTAATGCTATGGATTGATTATTGCTTGTATCGTGCTGATATTTTAAGCCACGAATATATAAAAACTCGCACGACCGTTACATTCATCGTGAGTTTCTTTCTTGTTTTACTTTTAGTTTCTTTATAACGAATGTAGCGATTATCAAAGCGGGCCTATCCAGTCTCACTCGTGCTACAGAGCTTGTGACCTGTCCCCATTGACTGGGCCGGGTTGAATTTAAGCGCATTATCCTTTTTAAGCGCTACTCTTAACGGAGACTCTACAATCAAGTGGCCCATAACAAGAGGGCTTTACAGTCGTTTTATTAGTCCGGCAAAACTGATCTCAACTGCATCAAGCAGTGTATCAAGCAATCCAAAAAAGAGTCTTATGCCGATCATATCCAGCGTTTGATTGTAATCAGCAACTTTTCTCTTCTGGCCGGCCTGAGGCCCTCTGAGGTGTGTGAATGGTATCTCGCTGTTTATGCGGACGGCTTATGAATGGGTCAAGCTCCAAAATACTCATGGTAAGGCGCTGTTGACCGATGGCGGCCTGATGGCTTCAAAACCCTATGCCACCAGCGGAAAATTTATCAAGCGCATGTCGGATTACTAAATGATTGCCGATTTTATGTCAATAAAACCACGGGGCCCGTTTCCTGTCTCTTTGATTATTTATGTTGGAATTTTTTAGGTTGGGTTTTGGACGCCAACAAAAAACATGACCTCCCCATTGTCATCCAGTAGTGGCCTTATATGAAGTTGGTTGATAAATTTTGTGCCGTCTTTTTTGTAATTTAAGATATCGATTTTTATTTCGGTCTCAGCTTCAAGAGCTTCACGAATAGCCTTAATCGATTTTGGATCAGTATCAGGGCCTTGCAAAAATCGGCAGTTATGACCTAGAGATTCCTCCGGCGAATAACCGGTCTGTTTTTCAAACTCTTCACTAATAAATATCATCGGCATGTCGGGGCGAGAGGGATCTGAAATGACAACACTTTTTTCCTGTTCACTTTCAGTGAGTAAATCAGCCTTAGATGTATCTCCGTATACTTTTTGTTTCATGGCTAAAAATATTTCTCAATCTATTCTCGACAGTTTATTAAGTGTGGAACCGAGGATTACTCGACACGTAACTATATAAAATTTTATTAAAAATCATTTGAAAAATTCAAATAAGTTCTAATTTATCTCTTAGTCAAAAGCTTTTGAGATATTTCACAGTCTATCACCAAGTGCAGTAATATCATGAAAAAAAATAAAAAATCAGAGAAATCTGCAGATACAAAGGCATCTAAGGAAATCAAACAGAAACGCTTTGATGATACCATCATCCTACAAAACTGTAATACCACGATTGGCTATGCCTGCTTTTCAAAAGCCAGTAATTCAATTGATTATATCTTCGTAAATCCGACTTTTAGGCGGCAAGGTTATGGTCGAAAATTAGTCGAACAGTGCGAAAATGCATGCGGAAAAAAACTAGTGCCTGCTCCACCAATCTCTCCGCTTGGCAGGAAGTTCTTCTCAGAACTAAAAAATTAAAAGTTCGATTAAAACCAAATATTGAATAGCACTACCGTTACCTACATGAGCTATAGCTTTGCTGGTTATTATTGCCAAAACAATAAATTATGAGCTTGTGCCTAAAATTGATCTATATGACTTTTTGACTCGTATTATGGGAAAATTGGAAGTTTCATTATGACCCGCGTATTGATTATTGGTGCAAGCAAAGGAATTGGCCTCGAAACAACCCTTGAGGCTTTAAATGCAGGTTACGACGTGCGCGCTTTTGCTCGGTCAGCCAGCGAAATTAATCTTTCAAACCCAAAACTAGAAAAAGTTCGTGGGGATGCTTTAAACAGTCAGGATGTAAAGTCTGCATTGGATGGCGTTGATATGGTGATCCAAACTTTAGGGGTCAGTTATAGCGATTTATTCCAACCCGTGAGTCTTTTTTCAAATGCAACCCAAATTCTAATTAGTGCTATGGAAAAACATGGCGTAAAAAGGCTGATCTCCGTGACAGGCTTCGGTGCGGGCGATAGCCAAGCAAGCATTAGCTGCTTTCAGCGATTGCCATTCCAAATGATATTTGGTCGCGCCTATTACGACAAAAGTTTGCAGGAGAAACTCATTAAGAATAGCTCACTTGACTGGACCATTATTCGGCCTGGTGTTCTGATTAGCGGACGAAAAATGGGGCGGTACAAAATTTTAGACATGGCCGCCCAATGGCGTAACGGGATCATTTCACGAAAGGACGTTGCTGATTTTCTAGTCCGACAAATTGAAGACAGGGCTTACGTTTGTAAAGATCCTGTATTAATCTACTAAAGCTCAAGCCTAATCTCTCAATAATAATTTATTTTTGAAAACTCTTATTATTGATAGAAATCTCTATTTCAGATTTTTTGAATTACTACGACCACTGCCATTTTCTTAATTGATTATCACCAAACAAAAACGTGTCTCGGATCGTTATATCCAGGCCTGTCTTTGTTTTGAACTGAAAAAGTTTATTTATTTAGCGGTAGGATGACGGTGTCTATCACATGGATCACATCGTTGAGCTGACCCACATCGGCGATAACCACTTTGGCACTGTTGATCTTCACGCTTTAAGTCGCGTCTATTTACATTTTCGATGCTTGAACGGTGGCGACTTTCAAGGTTTTGCCTGAAATGTTCGATGCTTCAACCTTACCGAGTATCACGTGGTAGATGAGGATGGCGGCGAGCTGGGCTTTGTTTTCCGGTTTCAACAGGCTTTCCAAAGTGCCTTTCGGAAGTTTTACAAAGGCTTCTTAGGTCGGCGCGAACACCGTAAGGAACCTTTAACTGTCAAGATTTCGGCCAAGCCGATGGCTTTAACGGCCTCTTGAAGCTGTTGAAGCAACCCGTCGAAACGGCGGGGTCAACGATGTCATTGCAGCCCATGGCCGAGACGCTAAAGGTAACGAGCAGGGCAACGGCGGCGGCAGTCATGCTTTTGGGTATTGTTTTTTTATTCCAAATTGAAATATTGAACAAAAAGACAAAAGCTTGAAATAGCGTTTTCCATCTTAAAATTCCAATGTTTAGGTTCGCAGTAAATTTTATAACAAAATTTATGGGGCTGACCCAGATAACCGAGTTTTGGGGTTATTATGGGACCTATGCGCAAG